>ENA-UONY01002025-UONY01002025.1-human-gut-metagenome-genome-assembly--contig:-CS9-NODE-2025-length-15221-cov-4.911381_pt1 | contig 15221 bp, 16 predicted proteins | sample MGYA00242465_ERZ724012 | MGnify/ENA metagenome assembly ERZ724012 | reverse complement strand
AAATTTTGCACTATTTGATGAAATATGAGATAATAATGGTGTAGAGATGCACCTTGAAAATTGAAACAAGGCCATATACACCGTTCCAAAGATTGTTAAGAACAACAGGAGTGATGTATATGTTAGAAAACTTAATGGCTGATTTGCGGCGTGTTTATTGCCTGTACCGTGTTTCGACGCTGGGACAGGTTGAGAAAGATGATATTCCCATGCAGAAACAGTATTGCCGCGAGTTCGTTGGGCAGCATCCCGGTTGGGAAATCATCAAGGAATTTTCGGAAAAAGGCGTTTCCGGGTTTAAGGTCTCAGCGAAAGACCGGGACGCCATTCAGGAAATTCAGCGTGATGCCTTGCAGAACAAATTCGATATTCTGCTGGTATTTATGTTTGACCGACTGGGGCGCAGAGAGGATGAAACGCCTTTTGTTGTGGAGTGGTTTGTCAAAAACGGCATTGAGGTGTGGAGCGCCAAGGAAGGACAGCAGCGGTTTGATACCCATGTGGACAAGCTGCTGAATTACATCCGTTACTGGCAGGCGTCCGGTGAAAGCATCAAAACCTCTGTCCGCACCAAGACCCGAATGGAGCAACTGACGCAGGAGGGACATTTTACTGGCGGCGGTGTTCCGTTTGGTTATCGTCTGGAGCATAAAGGACGCACCAATAAGCGAAATCAGGATGTGGGCGACCTTGTGATAGACCCGGACGAAGCGGAGATCGTGAAACTGATTTTTCAGAAATATCTCTGCGAAGGGTATGGAGCGCAGCGCCTTTGCCGGTATCTTGCCGAACAGGGGATTACAAACCGAAAAGGGCGCAACATACCAACTACTTCAATCAACCGCATCATCAAGAATCCCATTTACACTGGAGTCATCCGAAATGGAGAAAGCCAATCAGAGGTGCTGCCAGAGCTTCAGATCATTGACACTGAGACTTATGAACGGGCACAGCAAATGATGGAGAAGCGTGTGACCCATCACGGCGATGTACCGCTTAACACCAAGGGACGGTCTTTGCTGGTAGGCAATGTCTACTGCGGACACTGCGGAGGCCGCCTGACGCTGACCACCAGCGGACGAAAGCGTGTCCGAAAAGACGGGACTATCGTGCGGGAAACGAGAGCAAGGTATCAATGCCACTACAATGTCAGGCATCCCGGCGAATGCGACGGCCAATCTGGATATGGCGTAGATAAGCTGGATAAATTGGTAGACCAAATCATTCGTATCCAGCTTGGGCGCATTCAAAACGCACCCTCACAGGAACTAATTGCAAAACAACAAGCGCAAGAAGTCGAATTGGTCAAGTCCAGGCTAAATCTCTTGAATGAGCAGTATCGGCAGAAGCAGCGGGAATATCAAGACCTGCGCGCCGAGACGATTAAAGTTATCCAAGGTACCAGCCGCTTGAATGCAGACCTGCTGAACAGCCTTGTCAGCGAGACTGCGGAGCAAATCAAACAGCTGGCGGCACAAATCCAATCGACCACAGCCGAATTGGAAGAAACCGTACAGACGGCCAGCCAAGTGCTGCGGGAATATGACCAGCTGATAAGCTGGGCCGAGATGTATGACCACTGCACCTTTGAGGCAAAGAAAATGATCGTAGCCAAGTTTGTCAAGGCCGTTCGTGTGCGGCGTGATTATGAGATCGACATAGAGTTCAATGTATCGTTTGAGGAATTTCAAGCATTGTATCTGGAAGGGGAGCCGGAAGAGGCAAAAAGGCCCGGAATAAATACAATTCTGGCGATGGAAACAAAAAAATAAGGCAAGCATGACGCTTGCCTTATTGCTGGTGGACCCAAAGGGATTCGAACCCTCGACCTCTCGGATGCGAACCGAACGCTCTCCCAAACGGTTCACTTATATGCCCCCCAAACCACCCGAAAATCGACACTCATACACAGAATTTTGTCGCAAAAAATTAGAAAATGTATATGGCCTCGTTTCATTCTTAGGCTGAAAATGTCTACAAATAGGTCAAAGAAACTTTCTTGCATTATAACTCGCATATTGTTGGGATGTCAACACAACGGCAACAATACGGTTCGCATCCCCTTGGGGGAATGTTGAAAATTGAAGATTTCGGACGATATGTTCGCATCCAAAGCACTCTCGTTGGAGGGTGCTTTTTTTATTTTAGGAGGTGGAAAAGTGGACGGCTCAACTGTATTTGACTACTACTACGGAGACGAAAGCAGTCAATTTTCTTTTTATCGTATTCCACGCCAACTTGTTGCCGGGCAGCAATTCAAGAAAATCTCCACGGACGCAAAGCTGCTGTATGGCCTCCTGCTTGACCGAATGGGCCTGTCTGCCCGGAACGGCTGGTATGATGACGCTGGGCGGGTCTATATTTTTTACACGCTGGATGAGATACAAGAGGACTTAAATTGTGGTCACGAAAAGGCTGTCAAATTATTGTCCGAACTGGATACAGATAAAGGTTGCGGTCTGATCGAGCGAGTAAAGCAAGGGCAAGGCAGACCAACAAAAATCTATGTCAAACGCTTCACTACCCGCCGAGTACCTGCTGAAACCCCTGCGCCGCAGGAGACTCCCAGACTTCCGAAAATCGGAAGTCAAGAAGTCGGAAAATCAGAAGTCAAGAGTTCCGATAATCCGAAGTCAAGACTTCCGTTTTTCCGAAGTGCAGACTTCGGAAAATCAGACGGTAATTATATTGAATCTAATCAAACTGATTTTAGCTATAAAAATCAATCTATCCATCCATCGCCTTCCGCCGAGCAGCCGGGATGGATGGATAGAAGCGAGTATCTGAGAGAGATCAAAGAGAATATCGAGTACCCGTTTCTTTGTCAACAGTTCAACCGAGACGATGTGGATGAAGTGGTCGGGCTGATGGCAGATGTGATGTGTTCCACCCAGCAAACGATTCGGATCGGCGGCAATGACATCCCGCTGACGCAGGTGCAGGCCCGTTTCTATCGGCTGGACTACTCCATGATGGTCTACGTCTTTGAGAGCCTGCACCGAAACACCACCAAAGTCCGCAACATCCGTGCTTATCTACTGACTACGCTGTTTAACGCGCCACTGACAATGAATAACTACTATCAGGCCGAAGTCCAACACGACTTCGGCCTTTGATTTTGGTTGAAAATGTGGCTCAAATTGAGACACATTTTTCGACATAAAACTTGAATATGGAGGTAAATCAATGTCCAACGAAAAGAAAAACCCGCTGATTGGTGCGTTTCGGACACCTGTTGCCGGAGCACCGCCCACTCCCGCACCGGCTGAACCGTCTAAAGAGGCCAAGGCACCGGTCATTCCGACCCAGCCTGCCAAAGCTGCCGTTTCGCCCACCAAGCCGGACGAGATAAAAAAGCCCGCTGTGCCTGCCAAGGATGACAAAGCGGCCAAGGATGGCAAGCCTGCCGCTGCACCGTCTGCTCCCGTTAAGCCTGACGAGAGCAAGAAGTCCGCCGAGCCTGTCAAAGACGATAAAGCAGCCAAGGATGGCAAGCCCGCTGTGCCGCCGGTCACACCCAACAAATCTGACGAGGTGAAGAAGTCTGCCGAACCCGCTAAAGACGATAAGGCGGCCAAGGATGGCAAGCCCGCTGCGGCCCCGGTCACTCCCACCAAACCTGACGAAGTGAAAAAGCCCGCCGAGCCTGTCAAGGATGATAAGGCAATCAAGGACGGCAAGCCCGCCGCTGCACCGTCTGCTCCCGTTAAGCCTGACGAGAGCAAGAAGTCCGCCGAGCCTGCCAAGGATGATAAGGCGGTCAAGGACAGTAAGCCTGCTGATGCTCCCGCCGCTCCCACCAAGCCTGGCGAGGTGAAGAAGTCCGCCGAACCCGCCAAGGACGATAAGGCGGTCAAGGCTGATAAGCCCGCTGATGTTCCCGCCGCTTCCACCAAGCCTGACGAGGTTAAAAAGCCCGATGAACCGGCCAAGGCGGCGGTGACGCAGAAATCGCCGGAACAGCCGAAGGATGCTACTACGGCTACCCGTACCGCAGATGGGCCAAAAGGCTCTGCCGTGACCAAGGTGTTTGAGGATCGGCTGGATGCCCCTGCCGAAGCTGATTTTTTCAAGCTGCCCATCCCCAATGAGGGAGAAATTTACAGTATGGCCGTTCATCCGGCATATCTGAAGGACTTTCTGGATCATCCCTTTACGGTGAACCGTGAGACGCAGGACTATAAAGACCTGTTTGAGTCCATCAAGACCTATGGTATTCGTGAACCTGTCCTCTGTCGGCCCGGTCGCAACGGTGGCCTTGAGATCATTTCCGGTCATCGCCGCCATGACATCGGCGCACAGCTGAATTACCCTATTCCTGTTCTGATCGAGCGTGTGGACGAGGATGACGCACAGATCCAATGCGTAGACGGAAACCTCCACCGTAAGGATATTCCTATCTCCGAACTGGCCCGTGCCGCACAGATGAAAATGGACGCACTGAAACGCAAGGCCGGACGCCGCTCCAAGGCGGATATTCTGGCGGGTAAGGAGCCGATGAAGCGCAGCGATGAGCAGGTGGGAGAAGATTTAGGCATGAGCCGCGCCAGCGTGCAGCGATTGATGCGCGTTAATCAGTTGGAGGAGCCGCTGAAAAAAATGGTGGATAAAAAGGAACTGCCGCTGGATACCGCCGAGCAGATTTCCCACATGAAGCCCACCGAGCAGAAAACACTTGCGGACGCCATAGAAAAAGAGGGCGGAAAAGTCCCATCCAAGACGGAGGCGGTCAAGTTGAAGGAGGAAAGCCGTGCCGGTACGCTCACTGCACAGAAAATTGAGAACTCCGTTGCGCCCACCAAGCGGGAAATCGACCCGCCGTTGAAGGTAACTTTTCAAGATGACGAGTTGCGCCCCTACTTCCCGGACAAGGGAACCACCGTCGCTACGGTCAAGCGCACGATGTTCGAGGCGATGGATCTTCGCAAAAAGGCGCTGGAACGCCAGAAAATGAAGATGCAGACCGAGAAGGAACCTAAGAAGAAATCTGAGCCGGAGAGGTGACGGAGCATGACGGTTGTAATTGTTAAACCGGGGTATGCTCCGTATGAGGCGGAGATCAACGGCTTAGATGAAATGCAGGAGGTCGTAGGCGGAATGATTCAGGCCATCTACCCCTTTGAGGATAGGGCCGCAGTTGTCTGCAATGATGAGGGTATTCTTTTGGGGATGCCGTACAACCGAAGCGTTCCCGGCGGATATGGCGGTGTATTTGGCCCGTTCTTTGTGTGCGGCTTAGGTGAGGAAGATTTTTGCTCTTTGACCGCAGCGCAGATCAAAGCCTACAAGAAGGAATTTCACTGTGCTGAAATCCTGATTGGAGCAACAGGCAATACTCCCATCACGATGAAAATTCAGCCCAAAGCGGTAGGCAACTCCGGCCAAGAGAAAGGCCGGAATGACCCTCCGGGCCGGGAGTGAGCTGTCATGCAGGAATATACTTCCCCAAGCGAACGGCTGAAGGCGCTGACAGATCAATTGGAGCAGGGCGTGTCAGATATTTTTCAAAGCGGTCAATACGCAGCTTATCTTACTGCCATGTCGAAATTCCACCATTATAGCTTTGGCAATACCATGCTGATTTTCATGCAATGCCCAAATGCCACCCATGTTGCGGGTTATCACGATTGGAGAAGGAACTTTGGCCGACAGGTCAAGCGGGGCGAGCGTGGCATCACCATACTCGCCCCCTGCCCTTACCGCAGACGGGAGGAAGTGGAGGAAACGGCCCCAGACGGCTCCACAGCCACGACCATCCAACTGGTGCAGCGCGTAGGTTTTCGGACAGTCACCGTGTTCGATGTGAGCCAGACCGAGGGAAAGCCGCTGTCGGAGCTTGTCCATAAGCTGACCGGAGATGTGGCGGACTACGAGCGTATGACCGAGGCAATTTGTGCTCTCTCCCCCTATCCTATCAACATCGAAGCCTTTCCCGGCGCTGCCTATGGCTGCTGCAATTTCGTAGAGCAGCGCATTTTGGTGCAGCCGGATATGAGCCAGGTGCAGACCATCAAGACCATGATCCATGAGGTTAGCCACGCAAAACTCCATGCGCCGAAAGAGGGTGCTGCTCCAGAAGAAAACCGGAGTGAGCAGCGTTCCTCCCGCGAGGTGGAGGCCGAGAGTGTAGCCTATGTGGTCTGCCAGCATTTCGGCATCGACACTTCCGACTATTCATTTGGGTATGTAGCCGGTTGGAGCCGAGGAAAAGACTTGTCCCAACTGAAAACATCGTTGGAGCGGATACGGGACACCGCTGCGGAATTGATCGACAGCATCGACCCGCCCAAAGAGCTGTCACAGCCAGTACAGGAAAAACCAGCACAGAAACGGAGGAATGCCCGTGGGAAAAGAAATCAGCCTGATCGCCTTTCTCGATGAGGTCGTGTCCCGGAACACGCAGCACTATAAGAGCGATTTTGAACTGGACGCGCAAAAGTTGAGGGATGCGCTGGACAGCCCCAATCAGGATGAGCGCGTTTTCTACTTCATGTCCCGTCCAAACGGAACATGGTGTGTGCTGGAACGGGACGCTTTTCTTCGGGAGAGCGATGGCTACAAGATATGGACACATTATGCAAATATGCCTGCTGGTATCGAAGCCTACCGCATTGTCATTACCGGGCAGTGCGGAACAGCTCCTATGGGCTATGTGGTGAAGCTGAACTACCGGGAGCAGGTGCAGCGTGTCATCAAAGCCGCCCTCCCCATTGAGAATGTGGAATTGTCCTTCTATTCCGGTGAGAAAGTCAGGATACCGCTGGAGCAATACCGCAGACATCGAGAAGAAATCTTCTTTGAGTACGGCGCGATCCAGAATTTCCGCAACTGCCCGCAAAGTGAAGCGGAGTTGTACCGTATCATCTCGATGGAACACCGTTTGCAAAAAGGCTGGCGGCCCAAAGTAAAAAAGAGGCCGGAGACTCCGGCCAGATAGGAGGGATACCACCCATGTCTGAGAAAGATAGCCGGGATAGCTTTTACTTTTTGAATGCTTATCAGGATGGCATAACGCCGGGGCAGAAAATCACGATCCAGCACAATGTCTCCTACAATGACTGGCGTGCTGCTCCGCACCTTGCCCCGCTGGTAAAGCTGACGGATGCGGAGATCAATCAGCGGAAAGAGGCCAGTATCACGCTGGAAAAGGAACTCTATGCCAAGCTGAAGCAAATCGCGTCAGAATGGGATGAGCAGGCAGCACATACGATGCTGCTGGAGCGCGCGCTGGAATATGTGCATACCCCGGAGGTAGAGCATACCGCCAATGAGTGGAAAGAGCGCGAGAACGGCGTGTGGGAGATCAGCAACCGCACCTACAAAATGCGTTATAAAATCTCCTACGCAGATGCCACCGACATTTATCTCGTCAGCTGGGGGATCATCTATAACGCACCCAAGCAGCCAAACTCCAAGTACGCAAATTACTGGGGCGACAGCATCTATGTTGCAAGACAGGATAAGAAAAAATATCCAAGCATGGAAGCGGCACAGAATTATATCCAAGGCCGGTTTGACCTGTATTCGCACCTGTTCCGGGAATTGTCTCCCCCTATCCCCAACGAGTGCAAACGGATGTTCAGCATCAATGGCTGCCTGGCTCCCGGCTATACGCTGGCGCCGCCGGACAAGGAAGAACCCGACAAGCAGGCGGTGGACGATCTGCTGGCCTGTCTGGATGACAGCGATACCGCTGCACCGTCTGAAATACAGAAATCCCCGGACAAGCCTGTTGAAAAAAACTCCAACGGAAAAAGTAAAGGCACTGTCAAAAAGAAGCACACCCCCACACGGTAGGGCAGCGGCGCTCTGCGTCGCTGTCCCAGCCAGCATGGAATTTTGACATCAAAATTCCGCCGGTTAGGGGCGCACCCCTAAAACCCCGCGCTATGAAAGTCGAAATGCGTCTCGAATTGAGACGCATTATTTTTTGAGAAACGGAGTGATGCCGATGCAGCCGAACTACTCGCCGTGGGGCGAGATACAAGCCCTTGACACGATCTATCCCGGCATCCATCTTATCACAGCTCCCGGACACGGCGGTATCGCCGTGGAATGGCCCACCTATCTTGAACTGTCATCTGCTGCGCGCAAATGCGGATTCCGTGATGGAGGGTGTCTGTGGTTTGAAGAAGATTGCTGTGAACAGGTGGTGCTTCGGGAACTCATTGACCGCGGAATGTGGACGCCTCCCAGCAGGATCACAGACCCCGCAAAATTTGAACAGGAAATTGACCGCGTTATTCGGATGTACCACCCGGACTACTGGGCGGAACGGGAAGCAGGCCATACCGTTCCCCAGTCCACAAAAGCGGCCAAGAGAAGAAAAACGGAGCCTGCCCGCTGAGAGGAGGAGCAAATGAAGCCGTATAAGACGATGACTCTGCGGCTCAATGCCACCGAGTACGCCCATCTGTGCCGACAGGCGGAAGTGACCGGCTTGAAGAAGGAACCGCTGGTGCGGCAGCTCATCATGGGCGTGAATCTGCGTCCCCGTCCGCCCGACGCCTATGCAGACCTGCTCCGTGCTTTGTCTGCCATCGGCAACAACATCAATCAGCTGGCCCATCAAGCCAACGCACGGGGCGCGGCCACCGGCGATGAGATCACAGAGGCTCTGCTGTTGGTGCATCAGACGGCACGGCTTGTTCGGGAGCGGCTCTGAATGGCTTATACAAAACTCATCGTCATTCATAGTCGGCTGGACAGGTGTTTGGACTATACGCAGGATGAAGAAAAGACCTCTTTGGAAACGGTGCTGGACTACGCCATGAATCGGGACAAGACGGAACAGGACTGCTTTGAAACCGCCCTGAATTGCAGCCGGGAAACAGCCTATGCGGACATGATGGATACCAAGCGCCGCTGGGGAAAGGTCAGTCGCAAGCGTAAAGGGTATCATGTGATTCAGTCCTTTGCCCCCGGAGAGGTCACGCCGGAGCAGGCGCACGCCATCGGCGTAGAACTTGCACAGCGGCTTCTGGCAGACCGATATGAGGTAGTCGTTTCCACTCATCTGAACAAGGCGCATCTGCACTCTCATATCGTGTTCAACAGCGTGTCCTTTGTGGACGGCGCGATGTACCGTGACCGTATCAAAGACCTGCTGGGCGGTGCCGGGGAAGGCATCCGCGGAACATCGGACGCGATCTGCCTGGAGTATGGCCTGTCCATCATCGAACCCGGTGAGCCGAGCGTCAGCCGCGCCGAGTGGGAGGCGCAGCAAAGCGGAAAACCCAGCTTTCGCAGTACCGTCCGTGTGGACATCGACACCGCAATCGCCGGCGCCTACACCATGCGTTCGTTCTGGAGCGAACTGGCGCGGATGGGCTATCAGGTCAAGCGGTATCCCCAAGTGACCCATGCGGCAGTCAAGCCGCCGGGCGGTCAGCGATTTTTGCGACTGGACAAGCTGGGAGACGGTTACAGCGAGGCGGAGATACTGACGCGGCTGACCGCCGGACGAATTGGGGCTGCACCGCCCATCAGCGACCATACGCCGATCTTGCCGCAGCGGTATGTTTCCCGTGGGCGGCGATACCGGGTTCGCGGCAAACTGCCGCAGGCTGGCCGACCCAAGGGTTTCCGTCTGCTCTATCTAAAATATTTGTATCTGCTGAGAACGCCATCCCGCCGTAAGGCAGCTATTGTTGTACCACGGGAAGAGGTCATTCGGTTTGACCGCTATCAGGAGCAATTCTATTACCTGTGGGAAAACCGCATCGACAGCGTAGCGCAGCTGACGATGCAGCATGACGCGCTGCAAGCGGAGATCGACGCGCAGACTGACCACCGAGCCGACCTGTATCGCCTGCATCGCAGAGCGCCGGAGGATACAGCCTGTGCTGAGGAGATCAGCCAGATCACGGCAAGGCTCCGGGTGCTGCGCCGGGAGTTGAAGCTGTGTGTCCGTATCGAGGGAGATATTCCCACCGTGCAGGCACAAATCAAATTGCAGGAGGAAAGGAGCCGCCATGAAAAAGCTGATAAAAGCAAACCTGAGCCGCGTGCTGGAACTGACCGCGGATCACCAACCCGTTGACCGAGCTGCATTGGCCGCAGCGACAAAAAGCCTGTCACAAAGCCGATCCAACGACTACCTGTTTCTGGTGCGTAAAGACCGTTTCCATTTGATGGATCTGTCTGAGGTCTATGCAGACGGCAGCGACAGCAATTCTTTTCTCGCTACGCTGGAAACACAGACCTGCTGGCCGGTGTTGGCGATGCTGCTCCATGTGGAGTGCGTAGAACACGGCGTTCACCGCGGCAGTGTGATTCTGGCGGATCACTCCGATTTAGTTCGGGATGTGGCCTTTGCCGCGGCGCTTCCCGATGCCCAGCGTGAAGCACATATCCGCGAAATGGTACGCCGCTGTGTGCGCTATGCGTCGCAGTGTACCATGATGGAACTGATAACTTATCTGAAAACCGGGAGGTGCGATTAAATGGACACAAGCGGAGAAGCGGCTGATCTGGTGGTCAAGGAGAGCATCCAACTGACCGAGGCCAGTATCAAGCTGCTGGCGGCAGGGAGTAAAAATCTTGCCGCCTTTTTATATGCCCTTGCCAAAGATAATAAAAAGCTGGTCGGCAAAACCAGCATGAACCGTCTGCTGCGAGAGGGCAAGGAACTGAAAAGTTTTTGCATCAAGGAAGAAGATTTTGCGGAGTTCCGCAAGTATGCCCGGCCTAATGTCCTCTTTGCGGCCGTCCAGGACACCAAGGCGAATGACGGGCTGGTGGCGCTTGTCACCAATACGGACTTCGTGCCGCAGGTCAACCTGTTCATGCAGCGCCGGGGTTATCCCGCCCCGACAGAGGAGCAGGAGGAGCCTGCGGCAAAAAAAGACGCACCCCGCACTCAACAAAGGAACTCCTCACCAGAGCGCGGGAATGGCTCGACAGCATCGAGGACGAGCCAGACGATGAGGACTACTGACACGGCGGAGAAGATCAGCGATATTCCCACCGTAAAAGGCCGGTTGGCGGTCTTGCAGAAAACCGCAGAGGGGATGCGGGAGGGGCGGCCTGCTCCGCAACGCTCTCATTCGTCCCCGCAGAAATCAAGATAAATGGAGGAATTACCATGGCAAATCTGGAACAGATCGTAAGCAGGAAAACGGAGAACGACACCAAATGGAAGGAACAGCAGCAGGCAGAACGGGATAATACCACTGCCATGCAGGACGCCGGGGTGATGGAGATTACCACCAGTCCCGATGCCTATGCGCGGTATCTGGAGATGCAGGGAGACAACCCCGCATACAGCGCCGGAAATATCGCGCTGGTCATGTTCAGCGACCCGGAGGCCACCGTGTTCGGCACCCGTGACCGCTGGAAAACGCTGAATCGCTCCGTCATGGACAGTGAGAAAAACAATGGCGTCAAAATCTTTGCCCGCTCTCCCATGGGGCGCGGCTATACGCTGGCTGATGCCTATGACATTCGCCAGACGCAGGGCCGTGAGCTTTCCCGCATCTCTCTGAAAAATGACAGCAAAGAGATGGAAACGGCGCTGACCACCGTTCTGAACTACGCTGTCGTGCCAGTGGTCATTGATAAGGAGCTGCCATCGCCTGCTTTCTACGATGAAACCAATCTGGAACTGGCGATCAACCCGGATTACCCCGACAACGAAGCCTTTGCCGCAATCGCCGCCGAGGTCGCGCACAGCCGCTTTCATGCCAAAGGTGCGAACAGAAGTTATGACCGCGGCGAGTGCGATCTGGACGCACAGAGTATTTCCTACATTCTGTGCCGCAGATATGGGATCGAACGCCCCATGCCGGATATGACGAATCTGGCCGGACTATATGAAGGCTGGGAGCCGCAGGAACGGCGACAGGCGCTGGACACCATTCAGGACACCAGCAAACAGTTTGGCCGTTCCATCGAAAAAAATCTGGAGATGGGAAAACAGCGCAGCCGCGCCCCGGTGCATCGTCCGACCCGATAAAGTCCAGTGGTGGTGGGGGTGTTTCCCCTTCGGGGAGTATGAGCCGCCGCGCACCCCTGTCAAGGCCGCACGATTGCTGGCGCAATCGTGCGCGAGTCGGCCAGTGCGCCCACTGGCCGAGCCTTGACCGTGCTGCTCGTCAGCTCATTGGGTAATCAAGGGGAGAACACCCCAAAAGCCGCTGTCAGCGGCTTTTGCCATATTGGGAGCGCGGTGCGTCCAACCGAGCGCCTGCGAACCCGCTGCCCGCCCCGCCGTGAGCCGTCGGCGGGGCGCTTTTGAAATGCGGCTCAAATTGAGACACATTTCTACATGATACGAATATGGAGGAACTGTTATGAAACGCACACTATCCCTGTGTTGCGCCGCACTGCTGTCCTGCCTGATGACCTGTCCGGCACTGGCGGCAGACGCATTGCTCCTGACGCCCAGCCTCTATCCCACAGAGGTCAAGGAATATGCCAACGGAGAAGAAATGCGGCTGGAGCGCACCTATCTGCTGTCCTCTGCGGATGATCCGGCCAACATCCCCGTTGGCGATTTTGACCGGGAGGGCTGGCATTATACGCTGCTGGATGTGACCCGGCAGGAAACCGTCAAAAGCGACGCAAAGGACTATGCCGAAACCTACACGCTGGACACGGACACAAAGGACATGGCGAAGATCATGCCCCAACTGGCAGCAGAGCGCACTGTCACCACGGAGGACGGCTACACCGGGACGCTGATGCTGGACACTGCCAGCATCAAGGTCGAGGCCGCAGGCTACAACACTTCCACCCGAACAGTCACAGCCGCAAGGACTTATCCAAATTTGTCCGACGCCGATGTGTCGTTTGTGCCTAAACGCATCACGGATAATGGCCGCACCTTGGAGCTGTCCGATGTGCAATGGCAGGAATCCGAAGGCTTTTACCACGCCTCTGCCACCTATACGGGAAAGGCGTCCAGCAAATATGCTACCGGATATATCGTCACTGCGGACTATTCCGGCGAGGTAGTTCGTACCACTGCTGATGATACGGTCTACACCGCTGTTTTCAGCGGGACGCCGATCCAAACAAAAACAGAGACGCCCGATTGGAGATGGCTGCTGATCCTGCCCGTCGGTGCCGGTGCAGCTGGTCTTGGTGTACTGGGAAACAAGTGGCTGAAAAAGCGCAGAAACGAAAAGAAGTGGGAGGACTACACAAAATGAAATGGAAAACACTGTGCTTGTCTGCGGCGCTGACTGCCGCACTGACCGCAGTACCCGCCTACGCGCTGGACTACACGGTGGATGCCCCGGAGGATCACTTCTTCGGCAGGCCGACCAGCGTAGAGACGGCCACGGAATATGCCGCTTCCAATGTGGATCGCAGTAAGAATACGGCGCTGATCCCGCCCGCTTTTGGCAGCCCCACCAGTTACCTGCCGAATACGGGTGAGCCGCTGACACCAAACCTGATGCCAGGCGCGCTGAGTGGCGGCCTGCTCAATTCTGCCGGAGGGACTGGTACGGTGTCTTACCCTAAAGTGGACAGCGACAGCTGGAGCGGAACGGCCTACACGCCAGTCACCTCTGACCTCTATTACAGCGGCGGTGATCTCGGCACGCTGAAGATCCCGGCCATTGGCCTAACAGTCAAGGTCTATGAAGGGACGGACAGTGCCGCACTCCGCAAGGGTGCGGGCCATTTTGCCGAGACGAGCATCTGGAACGGAAATGTCTGTATTGCCGGACATAACAGAGGCGTGAACAACCACTTTGGGAAGATACATACCCTCAGCATGGGCGATACCATCACCTACGCAACAAAGCTGGGAACGAGAACTTACACCGTCACCAGCGTTTCCAAGGTGTCGGAAATGGATACCGGCGGCACGGCGGCCAGCTGTGATAACCGGTTGACCCTGTATACCTGCGTCAGAGATCAATCCGCTTATCGCTGGATGGTCTGTGCCGTAGAACGGTAAAACTACTATAAAGCGGCTGCTGAAATGTGGCTCAATTTGAGACACATTTCGACAGCCGTTTTCTCTTGCGATTTTCACAAGTCATTCACCTAATTTTTCAGCGGAAGGAGGTCATGCGAAAATCGCATAGTGCTTCCTTCTGCCCATTTTTAAGGAGGCACTATGAAAAAACGATTGATCTCCATGCTGCTGTTGGTGGTCATGGTGCTGGGGATGCTCCCGGCCACCGCTCTTGCCGCCAGCAGCGAGGAGGAAGCCCTTGGTGAAGTCAATATCTACAACGGTGAGCAGAAACTCTCGTACCTCTCCATCAACGGACGCATCCGGGAACTGATCTACACCTATTTCAATTATGTGGGTGCCAACGGAAAAACGAAGGAGATCCCTGCCTACTGCGTCAACCCCAACACCAAGGGCGTCCCGCAGACGGTGGCTCCCGGCCAGAGCATCAAATACATGGCCAAGGAAAAAGGCAGCGACCCGAAGGTCATGGGCATCATCGCCAACGGGTATCCCACTCGCGGCCTTTCGGAGCTGAAGCTGGAAAACAAATATCACGCCTACTATGCGACCAAAATGGCGCTGTGGTGCTATCTGCTGCCCAACTGGAACATCAACAATCTGAAGGTCAACCCCAACCTGACCGGCACGGAATTGCAGCGGGCGCAGGCTATCCTTGCCGCTGCCAAGGACATCTATGTGCGCGGCACAGCTTGGAGCAAGATGTACTCGCCCCGCGTCACTGCCACGGCTGACCGTGATACCGCTTATGCTGTTACCGTCAATGGCCAGCAATACAAACAGCAGGTATTCACCGTCCACTCCGACACATGGGTATGCAACTATGCCATCCGCGTCAGCTTCTCTGACCCCGGCTCCGTTCCCGATGGAACGCGCATCGTGGATATGGACAATAAGGACATTGCCACCATCACCACCTCCGGCACTGGGGACGGCTACGGCGGCAAATTCAAGGTGCTGTACCCCGCCTCTGCGGTGGCGGGCAAGACCGGCAGCGTCCAGCTTTCCTTTACCACCGATGTTTACAAATACGCTGTGTTCTATGCCACCTGCGCGGAGGTCAGCAAATACGGCCAGCTTCAGAACTATATGTGCGACACCGTCCCCACTACCACAATGAGACTGTCCACATACAGTAATTACAGCGACGGTGAGAAACCCGAAGAACCCGACACCGGCCTGAAAATTATCAAGCTGGAAAAAGGCACAGACACGCCGCTGAGCGGAGCCGTCTTTGAGGTGGTCGATCCCGACGGAGCCACTGTCGGCACCTTCGCTACCGGCTCGG
>ENA-UONY01002023-UONY01002023.1-human-gut-metagenome-genome-assembly--contig:-CS9-NODE-2023-length-15224-cov-7.621399_pt1 | contig 15224 bp, 12 predicted proteins | sample MGYA00242465_ERZ724012 | MGnify/ENA metagenome assembly ERZ724012 | reverse complement strand
CATTTTACTGTCTGCTCCGATTTTCTTTATTCTTCCGACCCGTCCCGGACCGGCTTTTTGAGCCAGTTTGTCCAGGCCTCGACGCCCTCGCCGGTCTTGGCGGAGATCGGGAAGATTTCCAGGCGGGGGTTGCGCCGCAGCGCATACTCGCGCACCTTGTCCATGTCAAAATCGAAGTACGGCAGCACATCGATCTTGTTGATGATGAGCGCGTCGCACACGGTGAAGATGAGCGGGTATTTGAGCGGCTTATCGTGTCCCTCCGGGACAGAGAGAATCATCGCGTTTTTCACCGCGCCCGTATCAAACTCCGCCGGGCAGACGAGATTGCCGACGTTTTCGAGCACCGCGAGATCGATGTCCGCCGTGCCGAGCTCTGTGAGCCCCTGCTCGGTCATCCCGGCATCGAGATGGCACATGCCGCCGGTGTGGAGCTGGATGCTCTTCACGCCCGTGCGCGCGACGGTCTCGGCATCCACGGAGGAATCGATATCCGCTTCCATAACGCCGATACGGAGCTCGTCCTTCAGCTTTTCAATCGTGCGCAGAAGCGTCGTCGTCTTGCCCGAGCCGGGCGAGGACATGAGATTGAGAAGGAACGTCTTCTCCTCCTTGAGCTTTGCGCGGACGCGGTCGGCCTCGCGGTCGTTGTCGGCGAAAACGCTCTCCTTGATCTCTATGATGCGTACACTATCCATTTTCAGCAGGCCTCGATTTCCTTGAGATTGATCTCGTTGCCCTGCAAGAGCACGGTCTCCTCGCTGCCGCACAGCGGGCAGACGCGCCCCTGCGGGACGGTCGAATACGTATGGGTGCAGTTCTCGCAAAGCGTCACGGCAGGAATGGTCTCGATCTTGAGCTCCGCTCCCTTCAAGACCTCCGTCTGTGCAACGGCCCAGTTCCAGCAGGATGTGAGCTCATGCGGCACGACGCCGGACACCTCGCCAAGTTCGAGCGTGACGGAGGAAACACTTGTGAGAGTATTTTCCTCCGCGATGCGCTCGACGGTTTTTATCATGTGGAATACGATCCCGAGCTCGTGCATGCTCAGTCCTTTTTGCCCTTGAGCTTGATCTTCACGGCGCGCTTGAGCATGTACGGCAGGATGGCCTTCATCTTATCCTCGCTGCGCACCATGGTGCTGCACTCGGGGCGGTCGCGGTGGAGATGGATGGCGTCAAAGCCGCAGCGCGTCGTGCAGATGCCGCAGCCGATGCACTTGTTCGGGTCAACGACGCTCGCGCCGCAGCCGAGGCAGCGGGCGGTTTCGGCCTTGACCTGCTCTTCGGTGAAGCACTCGCGGCCGTCCTTCATCGTGCGGCGCAGCTCCTCGTTGTAGCCGGGACGCTGGCGCGGCGTGTTGTCAAAGCTGTTGATGTCGATGAGGGCATTCTTCTTGTCAAGCTCGATGAACTGCCGGCGGTTGCGGCCGATGGTGAGGCTCGTGTTCGGCTGCACAAAGCGGTGCAGCGACACGGCGCCCTCCTTGCCGGCGGCGATAGCGTCGATGGCGAACTTCTGGCCTGTATAGGCGTCGCCGCCGACGAAAATGTCGGGCTCGGCGGTCTGGTAGGTCAGCGCATCGGCCTTGACGGTGCCGTTCGGGTTGAACTCCACCTTTGTTCCGGCGAGCAGCTCGCCCCAGTCGGCGTGCTGGCCAATGCAGTAAAGGATCGTGTCCGCCTCGGCGGTTTCGGTTTCGGCGTCGTCAAACGTGGGAGCGAAGCGTCCCTCGGCGTTCTTGACGGACAGGCACTTGCGGAAGTGGATGGCCTTCGCGTGGCCATTCTCGGTATCGATCGCGGTCTGCCCCCAACCGGCATGGATGGAGATGCCGTCACGTTCGCACTCGGTGCGGTCCTCTTCGCCCATGGGCATTTCGTCGTAGCCCTCCAGGCAGTAGAGCATGACGCTCTCGGCGCCGCAGCGCACGGCAGTGCGGGCAACGTCGGAGGCGATGTTGCCGCCGCCGATGACGACGACCTTGCCGGTGAGCTTCGTATCGGGCTCCAGGTTGACCTTCTTCGTGAAGTCCACGCCGGAGAGGACGCCCTCGGCATCGTCACCGGGGACGCGGAGACGTCCGCCGTCCTGCAGGCCGACGGCAACATAGAAGCCCTTGTACCCCTGCGCGCGCAGCTCAGGGATGGTGACATCCTTGCCGACCTCCACGCCGCAGCGGAACTCCACGCCCATTTCGCGCAGAATGTCGATCTCCGCCTCCACAACGTCCTTTTCGAGACGGAAGTTCGGGATGGCGTTCATCAGCATGCCGCCAGGACGGCTGGCTTTATCGAACACGGTCGGGCGGTAGCCCTTCTCGGCGAGGAAGTAGGCGCAGCTCATGCCCGCCGGGCCCGCGCCGATGATGGCGATCTTCTCTTCAAATCCGCCCTCGACCTTCGGGATGACCTTTTCGGGGATAAAGCGCGTGGCGGCTTCGAGATCCTGCTGGGCGATGAAGCGCTTGACCTCGTCGATGGCGACGGCCTGATCGACGGTGCCGCGGGTGCAGGCGTCCTCGCAGCGGCGGTTGCAGATGCGACCGCAGACGGCGGGGAACGGGTTTTCGCGCTTGATGAGCTGCAGCGCCTCGCGGTACTTGCCCTGCGCGGCGAGCTTCAGGTAGCCCTGCACGGCGATGTGCGCCGGGCAGGCGGTCTTGCACGGCGATGTGCCGGTATCGTAGCAGTTGATGCGGTTATTGTCGCGGTAGTTGATGTCCCACTTGTCCGGGCCCCAGGCGGTATCGTCCGGCAGCTCGTGGCGCGGATATTCAATGGAGCCGTCCTTCGTGCAGAGCTTCTGGCCGAGCTTGACAGCGCCCGCGGGGCAGGTTTCGACGCAGCGGCCGCATGCGACGCAGTTCTCGCTCTCGACCTTCGCAACGTAAGCACTGCGGGAGAGGTTCGGCGTATTGAAAAGCTGGCTCGTGCGCAGCGCGTTGCAGACGTTCACGTTGCAGTTGCAGATGCCGATGATCTTCTCTTCGCCGTCGATGTTCGTAATCTCGTGGACGAAGCCGTTCTCCTCAGCCTTGTGCAGAATTTCCAGCACCTCGTCATAGGTAATGTAATGGCCGCGATCGGTCTCAACAATGTAGCGCGCCATATCGCCCACGGCGATGCACCAGTTTTCCGGATCGTCGCCGCAGCCCTCGCCGAGCTTGGCGCGGGACATACGGCAGGAGCAGGGCGAAGCGGCGTAAACACCGTCATACTTTTTCAGCCAATGGGAGATGTGCTCGATGGAGACGGATTTGTTCTCGGTCTCGATCGCCTTTTCCACGGGGATGACGTGCATGCCGATGCCGGCGCCTCCGGGAGGCACCATCGGCGTGACTTTTTCGAGTGGGAGGAACGTCATACGCTCGAAGAACGCCGCAACCTCCGGGTGCTCGTCGATCTGTGACTGGCGCATATTCAGAAATTCCGCGCTGCCGGGAATATATTGCGGCACAGACCAGCGCTTCTCGTGGTTCGGGTTTTTCCCGTCCAGATTTTCCCAGTTGTACTCGACGATGCCAATATACGCCATCTCGCTGAGCAGTTTTTCAAGCTCTTCTTCGCTCTTGCCGGTGAGCGCAGCGATCTGTGCCGTCGTTTTCGGTTTGCGCACTTTCATTTTCAGGCATACATCCGCCATTTCGTCAGTAACAAGCGCAGCAAAGCCCCAGTATTCCGGGTCGTTACCCGTGATCTTCGCGCCCATACGGTCGGTAATCATCGCGCCAAGCTTGAGAATTTTCTCTCTCGGCTCGTCCGTGCGGGGGATCTCAAAGGACAGTTTGCTCTCGTCGAGCGGCATGCTGGATTTTGTCTGTTTATCCATGCCAACTCCTCCACATTTAATATCTCTTTTGTTGAGTTTCCCACTATATCGACAGCAAAATTATATTACACGTCGGCGTGTTCGTCAAGTGTATTCCATGGCAGGTTTTTACACAAAATGAGCCGCTTTTCGTTAACGAAAAGCGGCTCATACCTTAATATTATCCCATAAAGAGGCTGTGCCCCTCGCGGGCGAGCGTTTCGGCGGCGGCGTTGTCGCGCATGGCGAGAAACACGGTGTCGTTCCCGGAGAGCGAGCCGACAAGCCCCGGCAGCGGAGCGATGCCGTCAATGGCGGTGCACACCGCAGGTGCGAGCCCCGGCAGCGTTTTGATGATGACGAGATTCTGGCAGGCGTAAACGCCCGTCACGGTCTGGCGGAGATTTTCCTTGAGGCGATGGCTCATCTCCTGCGCATGGGCAGTTTCTGCCACGGCATACCGGCTGGTACCGTCCGCGCTGCGCTGCTTGACGAGGCGAAGCTCCCGGATATCGCGGGAAAGCGTGGCCTGCGTGGCCGTGATACCGCGCTTTTTCAGCTCGTCCATGAGCTGATTCTGCGTTTCGATGCTCTGCTCCGAAACGATTCGGAGGATGGTTCCCTGTCTTCCGGATTTCATTCGGTCGTCTCCTTTGTGTTTTCCGGCGCTTTGGCGGCCGGAGCACGGCGGCGCCCGCCGCGCCCTCTGCCGTGCGTTTCGCTGCCGTCCGTGCGCTGCAGCGTTATGCGGTCGCGAAACTCCGTCGGCGTCATTTCCTTGAAGCGGTAGAAATTCATGTTGAATGTTTTGATGTTGCTGTAGCCGACGGCGACGGCAACGTCGATCACGAGATAATCCGTGGATACGAGCATTTCGCACGCTTTGTTGATGCGCGTGGAGTTGAGCAGCGTATCGAAGTTCATCTCGTTATAATAGAGAAGCAGACGGTTCATTTCCGGCACCGACACGCCGAACTCGGCGGCGACGCTCGCGGCGGTGAGCCGTTCGGTCTCATAATTTTTGTAGATGTAGTCCGTCAGCGCAAAGGCGATCGCCTTGTCGGAGATGTTGAACTTGGTGACGGCCTTGGAATAGATCTTGCGGTATTGCATCGGGGTGATGCCGACACGCTGCGCAAAGTGCTTGGATACGTGCGAGGCGTCCACAAAGCCGCAGAGCCCCGCGATCTCGTCGAGCGTGAGATCCGTATAGATGAGATAGTCCGACGCCTTCTCCACGCGGATGCTGCTCAGGAGCTTCGAGAACGTTGTGCCGGTCATACCGGCGATCTGCTTGGAGAGCGCCGATTCCGAAAGAAAGAACGCCTCCGCAACTTGCGAGAGCGTGAGCTTTTCCGCGGAATGGGCGTAAATGTAGCTCAAAACGGATTGATCCATGACGGTCTCCTTCCGCCCGGAGTCCAGCTCGCCGCGGTGCGACATGATATACCGGCGGTAAACGACCATCAGATCGATGAGCTTGTTGACCGTATAGAGCTGCGAAAACGGCTTGTCCGGCGGTTTGACGCGCGTGGATTCCACGCCGAGCTCCGCCTTGAGATGCTCCATGATGCCGTCCACATACTCCGCCTGCACGCTGTCGAGATAGGCGACCGGCTCCACGGTGAGAAAGCGCAGGGGCTCGGCGGAAGCATCGCCGGAGCCGAGAACGCCCTTGAACACGGAGTTGAGATAGGAATAGTCGTAAATGACCTTGATGAACTGGAGCGTTTCCGTCACTTCTACCGTGTCGGTGATCTTCCACGGCGTGATGGCGACGAGCGTGTTGGGCTGGAGGACGTACTCCTCGCCGTCAATGACGAGCTTGCCGCGACCGCGCTTTACATAAAGAAAGCGCGCCGCCTGATGGATGATCGCGCGGGTGGGCTTGTCGATCGCCTCGTAATCGAATGAGCAGATCACGGCGGGGTCGGACGCGGAGGCGCGGGCATCCTGGAGCATGGCTCGTCTGGGCATAATCTGCACCGTCCTTTTTACAAATGACTGAAAAGCCTCGCAAACGTGCGGGCAAAGCGGGTGCGCTGCGGCGAGCCGCAGCTCTTCTCAAACAAGAGCAGGCGATGCGGCCTTGTTTGAAGAATACCGGTTGTACGCCATTGGGCATACAACCGGTATTTTACCATTAGATCATGCGATAACTCAAGCGGAATTTCAGCTCAGCACCGCCATCGCGATCGTGAGGACGACGCCGACGACGACGAACAGCGTGAGGAGCAGCTTCCACGCCCACTTCAGCCAGCTCTCGTAGGGGATGCGCGCGAGCGCGAGACCGCCCATGATGAAGCCGCAGGTCGGGGTGAAGAGGTTGACGAAGCCGTTGGCGGCAACGTTGATCATGATGGAGGTCTCTACGCTCCAGCCAAGCTGGGAGACGATCGGGGAGACGATCGGGGCAGACAGGCCGGCGAGACCGGAGGAACTCGGAACAAGGAAGCTGAGACCGACGTGGAGTATGTAGTCAAGCAGACCGAACACGCCGGCGGAAACGCCGGACTGGCTGAGCGCGGTGACGGAGGCTTCGACCAGCCAGGTGCCGAGACCGGTAGTGCTCATGATAACGCTGGTGGCACGAGCCATCGCGATAACGAGGTTGACGGAGACCATGTCGCCGAAGCCGTTGGCGACGAGCTTCATGAGCTGGCCCTTGTCCTCGAGACCGACGATGCCGATGATGATGCCCATAAGCAGGAACCAGGTGGCGGCGTCATAGAACCACCAGTCGCCGAGGCCGGCGCCGGTGAGCCAGGTGGTGGTGTGAGAGAAGAAGCCGTAAGCACCGGCGTCTTCGTAGCCGACGAATTCACCCCAGGGGATGAAGCCGAGGATCATCACGACGAAGGAGAGAGCAAACAGCCACAGCACGGCCTTCTGGCGGCCGGTGAGCTTCGCGGTGGTGACGTCCTTGCCGCCGTAAGCCTTCTGGCACTCGTCGAGCTGCGCGGCGGTGAGAATGGAGCCCTTGTTGGCGCGGACCTTCTTCGCGTAAGCGGTGACAAACAGCACGGAGAGAAGGTAGGAGACGAGCCAGAGAATGATGCCGATGACATAGGTGGTGCCCATGTTCACTTCGACACCGACGGAGGTCGCGGCAGCGACGGCAGCGCCGGTCGCGAACGGGTTGATGGTGGAGCCGAGAACGCCGGTGCCGGCGCCGAGCAGGACGGTGGCCGCGCCGACGATCGGGTCAAAGCCGGCGGCCATCATCGTGGCGGCGAGCAGGATGTAGAAGCCAACGGTCTCTTCGCCCATGCCGTAGGTCGTGCCGCCGACGGAGAACAGGAACATGAGGATCCAAACGAGCACGAGCTCTTTGCCGTGCAGCTTGCGGACGAGCGTGTGGATGCCGGTCTCAAGAGCGCCGGTGGCGTTCACGATGGCAAGGAACGCGCCGAGGCAGAACACGAACGTGATAACGTCGGCTGCGTCTGCCCAACCGTTGACGGGAGCCATGAAGATGTCGCTGGAGGTGGCTCCGACGACTTCGGCGATCTCGCCGTTATCACCGGTGTAGGTCTTGCCCGCTGCGAGCCACGTGGCGATCGACACAAGGAGCATAACGGCGAGCAGGATCGCAAATGTGCTGATGGATCTTTTGGTCTTCTTAGACATGATTTGAACCCCTCTCTTAAAATTTTGTTCGGACTTCGCTGGGAGATGCGAAACGGGACAAAAATTTGCTTACCGGGTAATGACCGTGCCGGTCTTGCCTTCAAGAGCGTCGGCGGCACGGGCCAGGGAAGTGATGAGCGCGGTTCCGCCATGGTCGTTGTTCTTCACGAACTCCATGCAGGACTCGACCTTCGGCAGCATGCTTCCGGGGGCGAACTGGCCTTCGGCGATATACTTCTCGCACTCGGCGATCGTCATGGAGGAGAGCTCCTTCTGGTCGGGCTTATTGTAATTGACGCACACGGCGTCCACAGCGGTGAGGATGATGAGACGGTCGGCGCGCACATCCTGCGCGAGCAGGGAGCTGGCGCGGTCCTTGTCGATGACGGCCGCGACGCCGCGCAGACCGTCCTCGGTCTCAACGACGGGGATGCCGCCGCCGCCGACGGTGATGACAATATCACCGGCGCGCACGAGCTGATCGACAACGTTCAGCTCCACGATGCGCTTGGGGATCGGAGAGGGGACGACACGGCGGTAGCCGCGTCCGGCGTCCTCGACGAAGATGAAGCCCTTTTCCTCGGCGATCTTCTCGGCCTCTTCCTTCGTATAGAAGCTGCCGACGGGCTTCGTCGGGTGCTGGAAGCCGGGGTCCTTCTCGTCAACGACGACCTGCGTCACGACGGTGGCGCATTCCTTCTCCATGCCGCGGCTCTTCAGCTCCTGCTGAATGGCCTGCTGCAGGTGGTAGCCGATATAGCCCTGCGTCATGGCGCCGCACTCGGGGAACGGCATGAACGGCGTTCCGCCGCCCTTGTTGGCGGAGAACTCCATTGCCAGGTTAATCATGCCGACCTGCGGGCCGTTGCCGTGGCCGATGATGACTTCGTAGCCCTTCTCGACGAGATCAACGATCGGGCGGGCGGTGTTGCGGACAAGCTCGAGCTGCTGCTCGGGGGTCTTGCCAAGAGCATTTCCCCCGAGAGCGACAACAATTCTTTCAGCCATTGTTTCGATCCCTTACTTCAGCGTGGCGTACATCACAGCCTTGATGGTGTGCATACGGTTTTCGGCTTCCTGGAACTGGCGGGCCTGGTGGCCGAGGAACACGTCGTCGGTGACTTCCATCGCCTCAAGGCCGAACTTCTGGTAGATATCCTCGCCCACGGTCGTCTCACGGTCGTGGAAGGAGGGCAGGCAGTGCTCGAAGATCGCGGTGGGCTTCGCCATCGCCATGAGTTCCTTGTTGACCTGGTAGGGACGGAGCAGCTTGATGCGCTTCTCCCAGAGCTCGGCGGGCTCGCCCATGGAGAGCCAGATGTCGGTGTAGAGAACATCGCAGTCCTTCGCGCCCTGCGCGACGTCGTCGGTGAACTCGAGCACCGCGCCGGTCTCGGCGGCAACGGCCCGGCACTTCTCGATCAGCCACTCCTCGGGCATGAGCTCCTTCGGGCCGCAGGCGCAGAAGTGCATGCCGAGCTTCGCGCTGACGACCATGAGGGAGTTGGCAACGTTGTTGCGGGCGTCGCCGAAGAAGGTGAGCTTGCGGCCGCGCATGTCGCCGAACTCTTCGCGGGCGGTCATGATGTCGGCGAGCATCTGCGTGGGATGGAACTGGTCGGTCAGGCCGTTCCACACGGGAACGCCGGAGTACTTCGCGAGATCTTCCACGACGGACTGCTTGAAGCCGCGGTACTCGATGCCGTCAAACATGCGGCCGAGAACCTTCGCGGTGTCGGCGAGGGATTCCTTCTTGCCCATCTGGGAAGAGCCGGAATCGAGGAACGTGACGCCCATGCCGAGATCACGCGCGCCGACTTCAAAGGCGCAGCGGGTACGGGTGGAGGTCTTCTCAAAGAGCAGGACGATCTGCTTGTCGGAGAGCCACTTGTGCTCCACACCGTTGTTCTTCAGGCGCTTGAACTCAACGGCGAGGTCGATGAGGTAGTTGATCTCTTCCGGGGTGAAGTCAAGAAGAGTGAGGAAGCTTCTGCCGCGAATGTTGAGACCCATAATAATTTACCCTCCTATAGGAAATGATTGTAATGTGTGTTGTATGAATGGGTTTATTCAGCGAATGAAAATTATTCGGCGCGGATGATCGGCATGGACATGCAGCGCGGGCCGCCGCGGCCGCGGGAAAGCTCGGCGGACGGCATTTCGAGGACCTGGATGCCCTCGTCGCGGAGAATGGCGTTGGTCACGTCGTTGCGCTCGTAAACAACGATCTTGCCCGGCGCGATGCACAGCGTGTTGGAGCCGTCGTTCCACTGCTCACGGGCCGAGGCGATGAGATCGTCGCCGCCGCAGTTGATGAGCTTGACGTGGTCGGTGCGGGTGTACTTCGCGAGAATGTCCTCCAGCTTGGAGTCGATGCGGCGGATGTGGAGATCGGTCGGATCGCTCACGCCCGGGGTAATCTCGTAAACGGTGAGAGGCCCGAGGATCGCCGGATGGATCGTGTACTTGTCGTAGTCGATCTGGGTGAACACGGTGTCGAGATGCATGAACGCGCGGCAGCTCGGGATATCGAACGCGAGCACGGTGCGGATCTTCGCTTCGGGATCGGCGAAGAGATTGCGGGACGCTTCCTCGATGGCGTCCGGGGAGGTGCGCTGGGAGATGCCGATCGCGAGCGTGTCCTCGGTGAGGTTGAGCACATCGCCGCCCTCGATGTTGGCGTGGCCGTCGCGGTCATAGTAGCGCTTGACCAGACCTTCAAAATCGGGGTGGAAGCGGAAAATGTAGTCGGCGTAAATGGTCTCGCGGCAGCGGGTCGGGAAGCGCATCTTATGCAGGAACACGCCGGTGCCGACGGACGCGAACGGGTCGCGGGTGAAGTAGAGGTTGGGCATCGGATCGACGATCAGATCATCCGCCGGAGCGATCAGATCCTGCAGAGAATAAGCGGAAGCGCCGCCCATTTCCTTGAGCGTGATGCCTTCCATCGTCTTTTCAACGAGCGCCTTGCCTTCAAAATTGCCGATGAGGTACTCATAGAGCTTGTCCTGCCAGCGGCGGGTCTTGATGTTGCCCTCGGAGAGCCACTGATAAAGGAAGGGCTTTGTCTGCTCGGGATGGAGCTTGAGGACTTCCGCCATCAGGTCTTCGAGATACACGACCTCGGTGCCGTTGCTGCGCAGGATCTGCGCGAAGGCATCGTGCTCCTGCTGGGCGACCTTGAGGAACGGGATATCGTCAAAGAGAAGCTCCGGAAGACGGTCCGGCGTCAGATGAAGAAGTTCACGGCCGGGACGGTGAAGAAGCACTTTTTTCAGCGGCTTGATCTCGCTGCGAACGCAAATACCTTTCATGATTTAAATCTCCTACATAGTGTTTTTGGCTGCACCGGTCCGTAGCGCTTCCGCACCGGCACAGTGATTTACTATCCTTATCATATCCGACGAAAACTGAAATATTGGAAGAACGGTGCGGAAGAAATTGTATATTTCTGCACTTATCATTGTACAGAAAATCAACAGTTTTACATGTTGTCGGCCGTCATTTTCCGTGCTTTACTTTCGTAAATAAGCGAAAAATCCCGCCGGAAAAGTCCGGCGGGATTGGAAAAAACAGTGAATGGCAGGGAATATTCCCAAAAACAGCGTGAAAAAACGGGAAATTTGTCAGCAAAAGTTCTGTAGAGCAAGAGAAAAGCCGCCTTTCGGCGGCTTTTCTCGTTTTCTCGCCGTACATACCGCCCGAAGGGAGATTGTACGGTCATGATTTGATCAGATTGTATATTTTTGGTATTTTGTGCGGTTTGTGAAAAATCACAGGCAGGAAATCACATGGTCTCCGGGGCGGACACGCCGATGAGCTGGAGCGCGTTTTTGAGCGTGATCATCGTCGCCTTGATGAGGCCGAGACGCTGGTTGGTGAGTTCGGGATCGTCGGGGTTATTGACCTTCGTGGAATTATAGTAGCTGTGGAACACCTTGACGAGCGAGATGATATACTCGGTCATCTTGTTCGGCTTGCGGTTGAGCGCGTCGGCGGCAACTTCCTTCGGGAACTCGCTGATCATCTTGAGTAGCTGCAGCTCCTTCTCGTCGGTCAGGCGGTCGTAGGTGTCAACCGGCTTGAACTCGGGAATCTGGGGATTCTTGAGGATCGAGCACATGCGCGAGTAGGCGTACTGCGCATAGTACACGGGGTTGTTGTTATCCTTGGAGCGGGCAAGCTTGAGATCGAGATCCATGTGCGTTGCAACGTCCTTGGAGACGAAGAACCAACGCGCGGCATCTACGCCGATGTCCTCGCACAGCTCGCGGAGGGTGATCGCGTTGCCGGTACGCTTGGACATTTTGACTTCCTTGCCGTCCTCGACCATACGAACCATCTGGATGAGGTCGACCGCAAGGGTGCCTTCGGGATAGCCGAGCGCGGTGAGAGCGTTCTGCATACGGGTGACGTAGGAGTGGTGGTCGGCGCCCCAGAGGTTGACGAGCAGCGGGTAGCCGCGCTCGATCTTGTAGACGTGGTTGGCAATATCGGGCGTCAGATAGGAGAGCGTACCGTCGCTCTTGCGGAGGACGCGGTCCTTGTCGTCGCCGTAGTCGGTGCTCTTGAACCAGAGCGCGCCGTCCTTCTCATAGGTGAGACCCATATCGGCCATGTGCTGCAAGCAGTCGTTGATGCGCTTGGAGTTGTTCTCATAGAAGAATGTCTCATGCATCCAGCTCTGCATCGTGACGCGGTAGGCCTTGAGATCGCGGTCGATCTTTTCGAGTTCCTTCTTCTTGCCGTAATCCATGAAGTGCGCGAGACGCTCCTTGGGGTCGGCGGTGAGCCACTTGTCGCCCTCTTCCTCGGCGAGCTGCGCGGCGATGACCTTGATGTCGTCGGCGTGGTAGCCGCCCTCGGGCAGGGGGTATTCCTTGCCGAAGTGCTCAAAGTAACGGGCGGTGAGCGATTCGCCGAGCATGACGATCTGGTTGCCGGCGTCGTTGACATAGAACTCACGCAGCACGTCCCAGCCGCTGGCCTCCATCATGCGGGCGATGCAGTCGCCCCAAGCGGCGTTGCGGGCGTGGCCGCAGTGCAGATCGCCGGTCGGGTTGGCGGAGACCCACTCGAGCAGCAGGTGCTTGCCCTTGCCGGACTCATTCTTGCCGTAATCGTCGCCGGCGGCGAGGATATCGTTGATAACGGCGGTGAGGGCGCTCGCCTTGAGCTTGAAGTTGATGAAGCCGGGGCGGGCAACGGTGATGGATTCGCACTCGGGCAGAAGCTCGGCGAGCTTGGCAACGAGGGGCTCGGCGATCTCCATGGGGTTGCGTCGGAGAGTGCGGGAAAGCTTCATGGCAATACTGGTGGAATAATCGCCCAGCTTGGTATCCTGCGGCGTCTCAACGACGAGCTGGCCTTCCGTCACATCCAGATCGTAGACCTCTTTTACGGCCTTCTGCGCGGCAGCGTAGATCTTGCTTCCAAAGTCGTTCATTCAAATACTCTCCTTACAACATTTCATCAATACCGTAGTATTGCAATGGGCATACGTCCCATTATCATACCATAAAATACCCTTTATGCAACCCCTTTCTGCCGAAAAACCTTGTGCAACACGCTTTTCGATTGACAGCACGGGCGTTTTGTGGTAATTTTTGAGCACAAAGCCGTTGCGGCGTCCATGGGGAGTTACCGAAGCGGTCATAACGGGGCGGTCTTGAAAACCGTTAGGGTGCAAGCCCACGCGGGTTCGAATCCTGCACTCCCCGCCAAAAAGCAGCCAACAGGCTGCTTTTTTCATGGTTTGCCAAAATGCGGCGTTGGATTAGTCCAGCGCCGCATTAATATTAGAGATAAGTTATGTAATATCTTCCATCGTTTATTGAGAAGAATACTTTTTGTTTATGTATTTCCCAATGCCGTCCAAACCCGGATATATAAATTTTTCATTCACGCCACACGAATGCAGTGCATTCAGCAGTTCTTTTTTATTTCCCGCAGGAATCAAAATGGAGCATAACACTCCGCCGTCTGCATTTTCGACTATTCCTGTTGACATATACTCCTTTTCAGAGATGTTCGCTGTAAAAGCTCCTTGATATGATCCCCATAGCATAAATATGCTCTCTTGCAAGTACATCCGCTCTTCCCTATAGTGTGGCTTATAAATCCAGGGATACTGAATGTAATCCGGATTTCCATAATGCTGTCGGGAATCGTGATAAACAATTTCCCCTGTAACAATTCTCGATATAACCCGTTTTGAATGCGTCGCTAAAACAATGCCTTTTTCCGCAAAAAACTTCTTATTATATGCTGGTTGGTTGATAATCCACACGCAGGCATCTTTTGCCGGTGATCCGTTGCAGGCAAAATATAACGCTACTAAAGGATTTTCCGTAAAATCCAACAATCTTGTTGGGACGCCAAAATGCTGTGCGATTTCAAGTCAATATGTGACAGAATAATTCCGTTGTATTTTGTTAACATGTTATTTGTTTATTGATACGCTTGCCAGGGTGATGCAGGTATGGAGTGTAATAATATTGAAATGGGAAAAAGAATTGCCAGAAGGCGTAAGCAGCTGAAGATAAGGCAAAATAACTTTGCTGAAGCAATAGGCATTTCGAATAACCATCTTTCGAGTATAGAGTGCGGTAAGAGCATGCCAAGTCTTGATATTTTTGTAAAGATATGCTCACAGTTGGGTGTTACCCCGGATTATTTGTTGCTCGGAAGCGGTAGATCCAATAATATTCCCAAAGAAATAACCGATAGTCTGAACATGTGCGCGACCGAGGATTTGGAAGTGATTTATCAGATCGTGCAGATTTATGTTCGTAAAAATAATGAAAATACAATTTATGACAAAACGTGCCTTTAAAGTTTTGGGATTTGTGGTATAGTAATAATTGCTTTACAGAAAGGGGATGGTATTCGTTTGAGAATCCTTTTTTGTGATGATAATCCGGAGATATTGGATCAATTACAAAAATATGTAACTGAATTTTTTAAAGGCATAGGAAAGCTTTTGCCTGAAATGGCTGCCTACACTAGTGGGGATGACCTCCTGCTGAAAGAACGCTATGCAGATATCGCCTTCCTGGATGTTGAAATGCCTGGCCGCAGCGGGATTCATGTTGGCGCTCGTCTGAAAGAGTATAACCCTAAAATTAAAGTATTTATTGTAACTTCGTTCCCTGACTATTTGGATGAAGCCATGCGCTTTCAGGTGTTTCGTTATCTTTCCAAGCCGATAGACAAAAGCCGGCTGTTTCGCAATCTGAAGGATGCTGTTTATCTTCACAATATGGAAACCCACGTTATCCCTGTGACAAGCAAGGATGGAGTTGTCGCGCTTCCCGCCGACCAGTTCGTATGCGTAGAGACCGATTCGAGAAAAACATATATCTACACACCAACGGATAAGATCCAATCCGTTGAAAGCATAGAGAAATGGAAGGAAAAATTGACGCTTCCATGTTTTTATATGCCATATAGAAGCTTTATCATTAATATGCAGTATGTAGTGTCTTTCTCCAAGGATTCCATTCAGTTGAGATGCGGAGATACAATAAAAGAAGCCTATTTGGCCAAACGCAAGTATAACGAGTTCAAGGACAGATACTTAATATTTATGGAGAGCATAAGATGAGCCCGGAGAGAATATGCTCCGCAGTTGTATATATTGCGGAGGCGATCACAGCCGGGCTTTATTTCAAGGTTCTTTTTGCTCCGAAAAAGACCGCAAAGGTCCGGGTAACGCTTTTAACTATTGTTTATTTTTTGTTGTGGCTCTCTTTCCAGCTGGGGAACTTTTTTGTAAACGCCCT
>ENA-UONY01002021-UONY01002021.1-human-gut-metagenome-genome-assembly--contig:-CS9-NODE-2021-length-15242-cov-13.314677_pt1 | contig 15242 bp, 14 predicted proteins | sample MGYA00242465_ERZ724012 | MGnify/ENA metagenome assembly ERZ724012 | reverse complement strand
CCGTCCACCAGAGCAAACAGGGTATCATCGCTGCCCTTGCCAACGTTCTCACCCGGCATGATGTGGGTGCCACGCTGACGAACCAGGATGTTGCCGGCCAGAACGAACTGACCGTCTGCACGCTTGGTGCCCAGACGCTGTGCTGCGGAATCGCGGCCGTTCTTGGTGCTGCCTACGCCCTTTTTATGTGCCATTGTAATTTACCTCCTTAGCCGTTGATCGCAGTGATCTCAACCTTGGTGAAGGGCTGACGATGGCCCATACGGCGAGCACTGTGCTTCTTTGCGCGATAGGTGATGATGTTCAGCTTCTTGCCCTTGCCATTCTTGATGACCTTGGCAGAAACGGTAGCACCCTCAACAACAGGAGCGCCAACCTTCACAGAACCCTCCTCGCCAATAGCGAGAACCTGATCAAACTTCACTTCGGAGTCGGCCTCAACGTCCAGCTTTTCGATGTAGACGATGTCGCCCTGCTCCACGCGGTACTGCTTACCGCCGGTAACAATGATTGCGTACATTTTGTTCATTCCTTTTCGTTGTACTCGCTGGTCGTAAAGGCAGACCCTTACAGCGGGCCATTTCAGGCGCCCACACCATGCGGCTAGAATATTATAGCAAAAACCAAACCGGATTGCAAGAGGAAATTTCCCCTTTGCGCAGATTTTTACGCTTTTTTCTGCCCGGCCTGTTCTATGGCGGCTTTTACCTGCGCATTATAGGCCTCGGTCTTTTCTAAAAACAGCTTGCGCGGGCTGGAGGCCAGCAGTTGGGTGTCCTTACCCGCAAAGGAGATGGGGCCGTCCAGCTTCTTTTGAGCCGCCTTGTTCTCGGCGTTCAGCGCCAGCGGCACAAACAGGGGCTTGTCCTTGAGCTTGCGGGTAAAGTACACCTCTGCCGCAATGCCCGCCACCACGGCGATGCCTGCCACCAGCTGGGATGCCCGCAGCCCGATGGAGGGCACCAGCATCAGGCTGTCGGTGCGCAGACCCTCGATCCAGAAACGGCCTGCGCCGTACCAGATCAGATACCGCAGGGTGATATCGCCGTTGAACTTGCGCTTTTTGATGTAGCGGAACAGCAGGAAGAAACCCACAAAGCACCAGATGCTCTCGTACAAAAAGGTGGGATGCACCGGCAGGTTGGGGTCGATGACCACACCCTTGGGCACCGTGACCGTGCTGCTCATCAGGTAAGCGCGGGTGGCCTCGCTGTACATACCCCACGGCAGGGTGGTGTTGCAGCCAAAGGCCTCCTGATTGAAAAAGTTGCCCCAGCGGCCGCAGCCCTGCCCGATGAGAAAGCCCATAGCAGTCAGGTCGAACATGGGCAGCACCGGCACGCCCCGCCACTTGCAGGCCAGACCGCCGAACAAAAAGCCGCCAATGATGCCGCCGTAGATGGCAAGGCCGCCATCCCGGATGGCGATCATCTCCCAGATGCTCTCATATTTAAAAGGTGCCATAGCCACATAGTAGGCGCGGGCGCTGATGATGCCCAGCACCACGCCGATGAGGATGACGTCCACCATGCCGTCCGGGTCTACGCCAAATTCCAGACTGTGCCGGAAGGCAAAGACCAGTGCCAGACACAGACCCACCGCGATGCACACACCGTACCAGTAGATGCTGACCCCGCCGATGGTAAAAGCCACGCGGTTCAGGTGAAAACTCAGTCCCAGACCCGGGAACTGTACCAGATTTGTCATTCTTCTTCCTCCTCGTCCTCTTCTGCCGCCTGCGCCGTGCCGTCCGGCTGAATGTACATGGTAGCCATGCGGTCGGTGCACAGAATGTGCTGCAAGGCAGCGTCCGCATCCTCTGCGGTCAGCCCGGCCAGCATGGAGATCTGCTGCGCCACCGTCTGGCCGCTGAGGGCAAAGTCTGCCATCTGGCTGGCCGAGTCCTCCACGTTTTCCAGATTTTCGATCAGCTGACCATATTTTTCGTTCTTGCACAGGGTAAATACTTCCCTGTCCACACCGGCGACGCGCACCCGGGCGATCTCGTCCAGCAGCAACTGCCGCACGGTGTCCGGCACATCGCTTTCGCCAGTGAACAGGATGCAGCAGCAGCCGTCCACCCGCAGCACCTCGCCGCCAAAGCCGGGGTTCACAAGACCCTCGTCGTACAGGCGGCGGTACAAGGGCGACATCCCGCCCACGATGCAACTGAGTACAAGGTCGTACAGCGCCTCGGTGCGCAGATCGTCCGCAGGCAACGGCTCTTCCTTAAAGCCTACGCCGAAGCAGGGCTTGGAAACCGGCATGGTCAGCGTTTTTTCCGTGGCGGCAAGGGTCATGGGCTCCGGTGCCCACAGCCGCTGCACCTTCTGCACCGGGCGGGGCTCCATCAGACCGTGCCGCTCACAGGCGGCCAAAATCTGCTCCATGGTGGTGTTGCCGGCCGCAGCCAGCACCATATTGCCCGGGGCATAAAAGGCCTTGCAGCTGTCGTACAGCATGGCGGGTGTGATCTCGGCAATGCTCTCCACTGTGCCCGCGATATCGCTGCGGATGGGGTGGCTGTGGTACAGGCACTCGAACAGGCCGGTGATGAGCCGCCAATCCGGGCTGTCATCGTACATTTTGATCTCCTGCCCGATGATGCCCTGCTCCTTTGCGATGGTCTGCTCGGTAAAGTAAGGGTGTCCCACCATGCCCAGCAGCACGTCCAAGCTTTCGTCCAACTGCTGGGTGGCGGTGAACAGGTAGCAGGTGCGGTCAAAGCTGGTAAAGGCGTTGGCGTTGGCACCGGTCTTTGCGTACTTGGCAAAGGCATCGCCGTCCTCGTCCTCAAACATTTTGTGCTCCAGAAAATGCGCTACACCCGCCGGCAGATGCACCGTTTGCCCGTTCAGGCAGAAATCCCGGTCGATGGAGCCGAACTTTGTGGCATAGATCACATGGGTGCTGGAATAGCCCGGCATGGGGCGCACCAGCACCGTCAGGCCGGAGGGCAGGGTCTGCCACTGGTCGGCCACGGTCTTTTCCAGCAGGGTCTGGTTATTCTGCGGCATGGGCAGCATCCTCCTTTGTAAGCAGATAGCTGACCGAGAGGGTCAGGCGGCGCAGGATATCCCGCACCTCGTCCTTGGTCACGGCGCGCAGAGCATTCCGCGCCTGCTCCGGGCTCTGGATGGGCGCAGCGCTGTTAGCACCGGCGCGCAGCACCTCGATGTAGTACCAGCTTTCGATGCCGCCAAGGCTGTCCTCTACCCCATTCATGCCGCTGAGCAAGCCCCGGCGGCAGTCCTCAAATTCCTCGTCCGTGATAGGGCCGGTGCACAGGTCGGCAAGCTCTTTCAAAATAGCCTGCTCTGCGCGGGCGGCATCGGCGTGCTCCACACCGCTGTTCACCGCCATGCTGCCGGTAAAGCTCTGGAAGGAGGAGGAGCAGTAGTAGCACAGATGGTCCCGCTCCCGCACCTTGAGGAATAGGCGGCTGGTCACGCTGCCTCCGTACAGCGCCATAGCAAGGCGCACGGCTGCCAGCTGCTGCGGCTGCATGGGCTGCCCCAGCGTGAACAGCATACACAGCTTTGCCTGCACCATATCGTAGTTTTCGGTCTTGTGCACCGGTGCAATGGTGGGCATGGCCATGTTTTCCACCAGTGGCAGCGGGGCGCGGTCGATGCCGGCAAGCTCTGCCAGCAAGGCGTCCCGGATGGCGGCGGTCTGGGCGGCGTCGCAGCCCAGCACCAGCAGCTCGATGTTTGCCGTACGCAGCATCTGCTGATAAGCGGCGGTCAGCATGGCCGGGGTAAGGCCGTCCACCTCTTCCAGATAGCCCTCCTGCCGCACGCCCGCCGGGCTGTCGCCAAAAAATTCCCGGTTGGCCTGATGCAGGCAGTAGATGCGTTTATCGTTGATCTCGTCCTCAAGGCCCTTTTTCAGCATCTGCTTTTCAATGCTGACGGCCTGCGGGTCAAAGCAGCCGTCCACGAGATACGGGTGAAAGGCCGCACCCAGCGCAATTTTGGTATACTCGGCGGTCAGCGCCTCACCCTCCAGCGCAAAGGCATCCTTGATGCCGGTCACGCTGACGCAGAGGTTGTGGTTGCAGCCCATGGGGCGGGCGTCCACGGTCAGGTCTGCGCCGTAGAGCTTTGCCAGCTTTTTGGTCAGCCGGGTCATATCCGGGCAGTCCGCATAGCCGCGTTCCATCACCAGCGGCAAAAGCGCATGGGCAGTGGCCGTTTTACGCTCTGCCGGGAAGGCAAAGTGGATGCTGATGCGGCAGCGGTTGAATTTAGAAGCCGGGTCGCAGGAAAGATGCACGCCCGGTGCAATGAGAGTACGTTCCAATGGTTATTCCCTTCTCTCTGTGCCGCGCACAGAGCATTTGATTCAGTCTGCCCGCTGCAGGGCGATGAACTCTTCCAAGCTCAGGCCGCTGGCGCGGATGGCAAGGGCGTTTTCCACCCCCACATAGCGCCAGTGCCACGGCTCGAACACGATGCCGGTGGCGGCCTGCCTGTCCTGCGGGTAGCGCAGGATAAAGCCGTATTCCGCGGCGTAGGCCGTAAGCCACTCGTAGGCGCGGGTCTCGGCAAAGCTGGTATTCTGCTGCGGGTCGTCCGCGCTGAGGATATCTGCCGCGTAGCCGGTGCCGTGCTCGTTGGCGTTGGCGGCGGGCTGGATGGAAGCCGCCAGACGGGCGGCTTCTTCTTCGCTCTTGCGCTTATCACGGTAGGTCTGCACCCGGGCTTCATAGGCGGCCTGCCGGGTGTCGGCGTCCTGATAACCGGCCACAAGGGTCAGGCTGATGCCGTCTGCCTGCGCGGCGGCGGCCATACTGCGGTACTGCATGGCGGCTTCCGCTTCCAGCTGCTGGCCGGTGGTTTCATCGGCGGTGTCCAGCAACGGGGCGGGCTCGGCAGCATAGGGCAGGTTGGCGTTCACCAACGTAAGCCGCGCATCTGCGGCGTCGAATACATAATCCGTGCCGTCGTACACGCTGGCTGTAAACACCTTTGGCCCGGCCAGCAGGCCGTGCACCTTGGGCAGCAGCCACAAGATGCCGCCGGTCAGCAGCGCCACCACCGCCGCGCAGCCGGCCAGAAACAGCACCCAGTTGTGGGCCAGCCGCAGCATTTTGCGGCGTTTCCATTGTTGATAGGTCAGGCGCTTATCAGCAGGCGCTCTGGAGGTACGGGTGGGTTCACTCATGCGGCGGGCTCCTTTTCGGCGTTGTTGCAGCGCAGGTGCGCCGCACAGATTCAAACTATATTATACACCCCTTTGCAATTTGTGTAAACGCCGCCGTGTGTAAAAAAATTATGACCCGCCCGCCCCCGGCAGGGAGCAGACAGGCCATAACCAAAAATTTTACGCAGATCAGTCAAACAGCATATCGTGGATGGCGCCGACAGCCTTGTCGGCGTCTGCACGGTCGATGATGCAGGAGATCTTGATCTCGCTGGTGGAGATCATCTTGATGTTGATATTGTTGTTGGACAGTGCCTCGAACATCTTGGAAGCAACGCCGCTGTGGCTCTGCATACCAGCACCCACAATGGAGACCTTGGCGCAGGTGGTATCCACACTGACATCGCTGAAGTGTGCGCTGTCCTTCAGCACACGCATGGCCAGCTCGGCTTCGCCCTCGGCACAGGTAAAGCTGATGTCCTTCTTACCGTCGCGGCCGGTGGACTGCAGGATGATGTCCACGTTGATGTTCTTCTGTGCCAGCAGACCAAAGATCTTAAAGCTCATGCCCGGCTCATCGGGAACGTTGAGAATCGTGATAACAGCAACATCGGTGTCCTTGGCAACACCCTTGATCAGCATACCTTCCATGTCCTTTGTAACCTCCTTAACCACCGTACCCGGGATGGGGTTCAGGCTGGAGAGCACCTCCAGCTCCACATTGTACTTTTTGGCCAGTTCCACGCTGCGGTTGTTCAGCACCTGTGCGCCCAGAGATGCCAGCTCCAGCATCTCGTCAAAGGTGATCTCTTCCAGCTTGCGGGTGTTGCGCACCTTGCGCGGGTCAGCGGTGTAAACGCCCTCCACATCCGTGTAGATCTGGCAGCGGTCAGCGTGCAGGGCAGCAGCAATGGCCACAGCACTGGTATCGGAGCCGCCGCGTCCCAGAGTGGTGATATCGTCCAGCTTGTTCAAGCCCTGGAAGCCTGCCACCACCACCACACGGTTGCGCTCCAGCTCGGAGGAGATCCGCTCGGTCTCCAACCGGGTGATGCGCGCCTTGGTGTAGGCACGGTCGGTGCGGAAGCCCGCCTGCCAGCCGGTCAGGCTGATGGCATGGCAGCCCAGCTCGTTCAGCGCCATGGCCAGCAGTGCGATGCTGATCTGCTCGCCGGAGGCCAACAGCATATCCATCTCACGCGCCGAGGGGTTATGGGTGATCTCCCCTGCCTTGGCGATCAGGTCATCGGTGGTGTCGCCCTGTGCGGAGACCACCACCACTACGTCATTGCCCGCGTTGTGGGTGTTGGCCACGATCCGCGCAACGTTGAAGATACGGTCACGGTCCTTTACGGAAGAACCGCCGAATTTCTGTACGATCAACGCCATATCTTGTCACTCTCCTCTTTACGCCCCGCGTTTGCGGGGGCTTGCCGGGCGGAAGCGTTCTTGCACTTCCCTTACCCGTTTATCATTCCACAGTCGCGCCGGTGTTATCGGCATCCAGCTGCAACAGTGTAAATGCTTCACATCCGTCCAGACCTTCCAGCAGCTCCAGACCCTTTTCCAGCTTGGAATAGAACTTTTCGGCCTCGGCCTTTTCTGCCACTGCCATGACCGTGCTGCCTGCACCGGACACATACACGGCCTTTGCGCCGCACAGCCGCGCCATATCGAACACCTCGCGGGAGCCGGGCATCAGGGGCATCCGGTACTGCTGGTGCAGCTTATCCTCGGTGGCAATGGCCAGCAGGTCGTGCCGTCCCTCGCAAAAGGCCGCGGGCACCAGCGCCGCACGGGACAGGTTATACACCGCGTCCTTGTGGGATACCTCCTTGGGCAGGGCCGCGCGGGCTGCCTCGGTCAGCAGCTTGTAGTCCGGCACGATGGCGGCAAAGCAGAGGCTTTCATCTACATTCCGCTTGACCGAATACACCTTGCCGTCCTCAAACACGCTGCTGGTCAGGCCGCCCAGCAGGGCCGGAGCCACGTTATCGGGGTGTCCCTCGATGGCAGTTGCCAGCGTGAGCAGTTCCTGCGTGTTGAGCACATCGCCCAGCATCCGGTTGGCGCCCAGCAGACCCGCGATGATGCAGGCCGAAGAGGAGCCCAGACCGCGCGCCATGGGGATGGGGTTCGTCTGGGTGATCTTGAGGGGCGGGATCTGCTTGCCAACTTTTTCAAACAGCCCCTTGGCGGAGCGGTACACAAGATTCGACTCGCCCCGGGGGATGCGGGTGCCATCCGATGCCGAGATCTCCAGCACCTCGCTGTCCTCAAAGGTGACTGTGTTGTACAGGGTAACTGCCAGACCCAGCGCATCGAAGCCGGAGCCTACGTTGGCGCTGGTGGCAGGGACCGAAACCTTGATCTTCATTGCCGCAGTTCCTTTCCGTTACACTTCCTCGGGCAGGCGCTTGAGCACCAGCTTCACGCTGCCGCCCACGGCCTCCACCTTGCGCGCGGCCTCTGCCAGCGCACGCTCGTCGGCGCGCTCCACAAAGTAGGCGCAGCCCTCGTACCGCTCATCCACCACCTTGCCGTAGCCGTAGATGGCTTCCACCACAGCGGGTGCAATGCCCGCCACACGCACATAATATGCAGCGGGAGCCGGGTCGGTGAGCATGCCGTCCACCGGGTCCGCAGGCTGCCAGAACAGGCTGTCGTGCACCTGTGCGCCGTTTTTCAGGGCATCTACCACGTCTGCCACCACAGCGCTGGCGGTGGGCAGCTTGCCTGCGCCCTTGCCGTAGAACACCACATCGCCCAGCATATCGCCCTTGACCAGCACCGCGTTGAAAACATCGTCCACGCTGGCCAGCTGGTTTGCCTTGGGCACCAGACACGGCTCTACGCCGGCAGCCACGCTGCCGTCCTTGCCAAGCTTCATCCATGCGATCAGCTTGATGACGCAGCCCAGCTTTTCGGCGCTGGCAACATCGGCGGCGGTAATGGCCCGGATGCCCCGGGTGGGAATGTTCTGGGGGTAGATCTGGTGGCCGCACACCATGGAGGACAGAATGGCGATCTTGCGGCAGGCGTCGCGGCCGTCCACGTCATCGCTGGGGTCCTTGGTCTCGGCGTAGCCCAGCTCCTGCGCAATGTGCAGCGCATCCTCAAAGTCAAGGCCCTCCCGCACCATCTTGGTGAGCATGAAGTTGGTGGTGCCGTTCACGATGCCCTCCACCTCGGTGATGACGTTAGCCGCCAGGCACTGGTGCATGGGGGTGATAATGGGCGTACCGCCGCCCACAGAGGCTTCGAACAGGAAAGCACAGTCGTGCTCCTTGGCCAGTGCCAGCAGCTCTGCGCCGTAGGTTGCCACCATCTCCTTGTTGGAGGTGCACACGCTGCGGCCGCTCTCCAGACACGCCTTGACGTAGGGGTAGGCAAAGCGGGTGCCGCCGATGGTCTCCACCACCACCCGGATTTCCGGGTCCTGCAGGATCACGTCAATGCTCTTGACCACCAAAGGCTCCACCAGGTTGCCGGTAAAGTCCTTCGGGTCCAGAATGTACTTTACCTCCACCGGTTCGCCAGCCCGGCGGGAGACACTTGCAGCATTGCGGCACAGCACCTCGTATACGCCGCTGCCCACCGTGCCAAAGCCCAGAATTGCAATTTTAGCCATACTCTCTTTCCCTCGTTTCCTGTTTTGTTACAGGTTATACCCACAGCGCACACCCACGACCATGCGCTGGCGCGAAAGCTTTTCGGTCAATTCCTCCGGGGACATCTGCATGGTATCGGTGCGGATGGTGACCGCCACCAGCGCAGCCCCGTTTTCCGGGGTGGACTGGTTGATGGTCACGATGCTGGCACCTGCGGCGCTGATACCAGCCAGAAGGCTTTGCAGCGCGCCGGTCTCGTCCCGCAGGGTGGCCATGACCGTGATGACCTCACGACCATTCTCGGAATCAAAAATACAATCCTTATACTTATAAAATGCGCTGCGCGAAAGCTCTACCGCACGGGTCGCAGCCGAAATGCTGCGGGCTTCCCCGCTGGCCAGCAGCTCCTTGGCGCGTACCACCTTGAGAAAGACTTCCGGCAGCACCTGCGCATCCACCAGATAAAAACGGCGTTCCAACTTGTTCACCTCTCAAACACAAGTGTTCTTGTAGAAAATATAATAGCATCCGAACCCTTGCAATGCAAGAGCCCGGATGCTATTTTGTCACTTTGTCCAGTTTTGTTTTGTAAAGTGCGCCCCGTCCTTGCCGGATTTTTCAGCAAAGGGGCGAAAAAGTACGATTTTTACCCTTATTCCGTATCCAGTGCACCGGTATCGGTGGGGATGACCGGTTGGGTGGGCACAGCATCGTCTGTGTTCTCGGTAGGGGCAGCAGCCTGCGGGGCTGCGTGGGAGTAGGTGCAGGTATCGGGCAGGTCATCGGCACGGTAGTAGCCCACGGCAGTGCTCGGGCAGCCTGCACCGGCCAGAAGGCCGCTCTGGGTGCAGTAGCGGCGCTCCACCACGCCTGCGGAGGTGGGGAATGCCTTATAGGGCAGGTCCGCCTGTGCCTGCTCCATCAGTGCCTTCCACGCGGTCACACAGGTGCGGGTCTTGGCCTGCTGCTTGGACAGGGTCTTGGTCATATCGTAAGGTGCATCGTAACCCCACCACACAGCGGTGACATAGTAGGGCGTGCCGCCCACGAACCACAGATCCTTTTCGTCGCTGGCAGTACCGGTCTTACCAAAGGCTTCCATGCCGTTGGAGTTGGGGTAGCGGCCGCTGGCAGTACCCACACTGGAGAACAGAACGTTCTTCAGCAGACGGTTCATGACGTAAGCGGTATCGGGGGTCAGCGCCTGATAGCTGGTGGCGTTGTTTTCCAGATAGATGTTGCCGTCCCGGTCCAGCACACGGGTGTACAGGTGCGGGGTGGTGTACTCGCCATCATAGAAGATCTGGAAGGCTGCGGCCAGTGCCATAGGGGTAACGCCCTTGGTCTGGCTGCCCATGACCATCTGCGCCAGACCTACGTCGTTGGCGGGGTCCAGCGTATTCAGCTGCAAGGTGTTGTAGACGAAGTTGAAGATATTGCTTGCGCCCACAAGGTCGCCCACACGCACCGCGATGGTGTTCAGCGAGCGGGCAAGGCCGTTCCACAGCGGGAGATCACTACCATCGCCGTAGTTGCCGCCGTAGTTGCGCGGCCAGCTGCGCCATGCGTTGGGGTAAGCGCGGAGCTGCTTGTCGGAGAGGCCCATCAGGCCGTTCTTGCGGCAATAATCCTCGTCCCGGATGATCATATCCTGCTTCTGGTACAGGGGGGAGTTGTTGAGCATGGTGGACCAGTTGACCAGACCGTACTCGATGCCCAGTGCATAGGCGCCGATAGGCTTGATGGTAGAACCAGTCTGCCGCTCCACGTTGTAGGCGCGGTTCAGGGAAAGGCTCTTGGTCTTTTCGCCCAAGCCGCCCGCAATAGCCAGCACGTTGCCGTCATAGTCCAGCGTAACCATGGCAGCCTGCGTGCGCACGTTGCGGTAATAGTAGACGGTGCCGTCCTCGCCTGTGCGGGTCTTGGGGGTGCCGTCCTCGTTGAACACCTGCACATCATCGTCCGAAATGGAGGTGACCTCTTCCTCATGCCAGCCCGCCGGGAAGTAAGCATCATCGGTGTTCAGCATCAGGTTTTCCATCTGGGACTGCAGCTTGGTGTTGACTGTTGCTTCGATAGTAAAGCCGCCGGTGTAGAGCAGCTTCTGCGCCTCGGACTCAGAGATGCCCTCCTTGGTCATGATGTCCTGCACGACCTCATTGAACAGTGCATCGGTGAAGTAGGAGGTGACAGTGCTGGGCTTTTTGCCGCTGTCTTCTTCGGCCAGCACAAGGGGCTGTGCAGCGCCGTTGCGGTAGTCCTCCTCGCTGATCACGCCCTGCTGCCACATATTGTACATAATGAAGTTGCGGCGGTTGATCAGGTTTTCGGGGTTGGTGTAGGGGTTATAGTTGGTGGGGTTTTTGGTAATAGAGGCAATGGTGGCGCACTCCCACAGGCTCAGCTGGCTGACGTCCTTGTTGAAGTACTCGTTGGCCGCCGTCTGCACACCCTGAATGGTGCCGGTAAAGCTGATGGTGTTCAGGTAAGCCTCCAAAATGGTCTCCTTGGAGTAGCTGCGGCTCAGGCAAAGGGCACGGTAGATCTCGCGTACCTTGCGCAGTGCACCATTGATACCGCTGGCACTGTTGTCATCGGTCAGGTTCTTGATGAGCTGCTGCTCCAGCGTGGATGCACCCTGCTTAGAGCTGTAGATGGGCAGCAGATATTCGTTGATCATTGCGCCGATGGTACGCTTGAAGTTGACGCCGGGCTCTGAGTAGAAGTCCTTATCCTCGGTGCAGATGAAGGCATACTGCAAGTTGGAAGGGATCTGCTCAAGGTCCGCCCATACGCGGTGGCTGTTGGAGGAGCGCAGGGTGGCATACTCCACCTGTGCGCCGGTATCCGGGTCGGTAGCCACCACCATACTGGACTGGCTCAACTGGATGTTGTCCAAGTCCAGCAGGTCGCCGTCGTTGGCGGTAGCCTGCACCACATAGAACACCATGCCCACAGCCACCACGCTGCCCAGCATGATGCCAAGGCAGAGCACGGTAGCAAGGGTGCGGCCGATGAACCGCAGAATGGGGTGTTTGCTTTTTTCCTTCGGCGGCTTGGGGCTTTTGGGTGCGCGGGTACGGTTTTCCGCTGCGGGGCGTGCCTCGCGGCGGCTCTGGGAAACATTGACCTTACGTCCCACCGGGCGGGCAGGCTGTTCCTCGCCGCTCCGATGGATCTTTCTCATCTCATTGTTGGAGATAGGGATCGCCTCCTGACATTTCAAGACTGTTGCCGGGCATTGCTGCGCCGGGCTTTATCCACATCGTTTGTGACACGAAACTTCAAACTGCAATACCATATTATAGCACGCACGCCCCAGCCGGGCAAGAACCAATCTTTGTGCGCTGAGCAGATATAAATAGTATAACACACTCTCTTGTGGAAAGTACAGTATCTGCGTGTGAAAATTGTCTGTCTCCCGCCCAAACGGGGCATACTTGCAGAGAAAGGGAGTGTTTTTTATGCGCAAGCTGTCTGTCTGCCTGTTCTACGGGCTTTGCGTATTCACCATTGTATTCAGTCTGTTCTGGATGGCGCTGCCAAAGCTGCCGCTATCCCAAACCCCTGCCGGGTCCGAGACCGACCCCGCCTCTCCCCTGAGCCTTGCCGCACAGGCAGTGCCCCAGACGGACGCCGCCCGCTACTGCCTGCGGGACAGCGGCGGACGGGTGGCGGTGTACACCTGCCGCGCCGACGGAACCCCGGGCACTTTGATCCGCGTGACCGGTATCTACACCAATCTTCTGCCCGAAAACGACGCCTTACGCATCAAGCGCGGACTTGTGGTCAACAGCCCCCGGGAGCTGGACCTGCTGCTGGAGGATCTGGGGGAGTAAATGCCCGGCAGGGCTAACGATTTTCAATGGCCTCCGCTTTGCTCTAGCCATTATCAGCGGAAAATTTATTTTTAATTTCGGGATAGCGGAGCGTCTGCGGACGCTCCGCTATCCCATTTTCACGGGGGATTGCAAAGATATACGGCAGCTCCTACTGCATATTCCTGCGTGAAAACGCAAAATAAGCCAGACCCGCAGGCCCGGCTTATTTAAAAACAAAGAATATTTTATGCTTCCATTTCTTCCAGCGGCACAAGGTATTCCTTGCGGCACTGCTCATATTCCAGCATATAGTCCTTGCTGGGGTTGTGGTGCATAATGCTTTTCAGGGTGTGGGAGTCGTAATCATCGCCGGCCTCCATGCCCACCATGCGCACCGCAATGTTGGAGCAGTGGTCGGAGATACGCTCGGCGTTGTTCAGCACATCCAGGAACACCACGCCGGTGTCGATGGAGCAAATGCCGTCCTTCAGACGGCGGATGTGCTGGTCGCGCAGGCGCTCCACCATCACGTCAATGATCTCCTCCAGCGGCTCCACCTGTGCAGCCTTCTGGACATCATCGTTTTCAAAGGCCTCGTCCGTCAGAACCAGAATGCGCTCCAATGCGGCGTCCAGCAGGTGCAGCTCCTTTTTGGCGTTCTCGCTGAAGCTGGCTTCCTTATCGTACAGTTCCTCGGCCTTTTCCATGATGTTCACGGCATAGTCGCCAATGCGCTCGAACTCGGTGACAAAATTCAGCAGCTCGGTCACCGCGTGGCTCTCGTCATCGCCCAGCTCCTGGTCGGTCAGCTTGATCAGGTAGTTGGTGATCTCCACCTCCATGCGGTCGATCAGGTTCTCGCGCACCTTGATGGCACTCACGGTCTCCTCGTCCATCTTCAAAAGCAGCGGCGCGGCCAGACCCACATTGCGGGCAGCACGACGGGACATCTTGATCACCGCGTTCTTAGCCTGCTGCAAAGCCACAGCCGGGCTCTTGTACAGACGCTCGTCCAGCACCGGCATGCTCAGCTCCTGTGCTTCCTCCACGCTGCTGGGCACCGTGAGCATCGCCAAGCGGCTCAGCACCCCGCTGCAAGGCAGGAACAACAGCATGGCGCATACGCTGGACAAAGTATGGATGTTTGCAATGGAGCTCTTGTTCATCACATCGCCCCACATGGGGATGCCGATGGTAAACTGCACCGCATAGATCAGTGCCAGCAGGATCACGCTGCCGATGACGTTAAAATACAGGTGGATGAGTGCTGCCCGCTTACCATCCTTGGAAGAGCCGCCGATGGTGAGCAGCGGGGTGAACGCCGTACCGATATGCGCACCCAGAATGATGGGGATGGCAGAGCTGAAGGTGACAAGCCCTGTGCTGGACAGTGCCTGCAAAATACCCACGGAGGCAGAAGAGGACTGGATGATCACGGTGACCACCACGCCCACCAGAACACCCAGAATGGGGTTTGTCATAGTGACGAACAGATTCTGAAAGACTGCGCTCTCCCGCAGGGGTGCCACACCGGTATCCATCAGGCTCATGCCGGTAAACAGGATACCGAAGCCCAGCATGATCTGACCGATATTCTTCTTTTTGGCATTGCGCAGGAACACATAAAAAATGCAGCCAATAAACGCCACCACAGGGGCAAAGGTCTTGGGCTGGATCAAGGTCAGCCACAGGCTGTCGCCTGAGATATCCGCCATGCGGATCAACTGACCTGTTACCGTAGTACCAATATTTGCACCCATGATCACGCCTACCGACTGCGTCAGTGTCATGATACCAGAGTTGACCAGACCGACACAAATAACCACCGTACCAGCCGACGACTGAATGACGCCGGTGATCAGTGTGCCGAAGATCACGCCTTTGATGGTAGAGGAGGTAAGCTTTTGCAATACGCCCTGCATCTTGCCGCCCGCCAGCTTTTCCAGTCCGGCGCCCATGATGGACATACCATACAAGAACAGCGCAACGCCGCCCAGCAGAGAGGTAATGTGTGTGATATCCATAACGATACTCCTAATATGAAACTTCCCTTTTTATCCTTTACAGCACACAGCCGCCGGAACCTTACGCACGCACAGCGCTGCACTGTTCCGGAAGCCGCTTATTTTTATTATACCATCAAAGGGGGCGTCTCAACAAGGTTTATTTTACAGGAAAGTTACTTTTTCCACACATTTCGCAACATGTTTCCGGGTGTAAAACCAAAAGCCTTCTTTTATTTTACATACATTTTACATTGTGCCTTCTCAGGGCGCAGGATATCCCCGCTTACCCGGCCAGCTCCTCCATGGCCTCCCGCACCGTATCGGCTGAAAACAGGAACACACCACTGCCGGTGTATACCTCCACATGACTGCCCACATAACGCAACTCAAAATCCTTCATGGTGTTTCCCTCCTGTGTGTCTGTTTTGTACCCGGGACTTCCCCGGTGAACACAGTATCGCACAATCATGATACCATAAAAAGGACTTTCAACCGTTTTCGCAGACTTTTTACGCAAAAGCAGCGTATGCTCCCCTAGTCTGCTCACACCGTTCGCAGCCACTTTCCTTGGGAATCGGGTCTTTGGCAGTCCCCCGCAGCGCCGCATTTCCGCAGAAAACAGGCGTTATAGCTGCCGTTTTCATCACGACCCCTTC
>ENA-UONY01002019-UONY01002019.1-human-gut-metagenome-genome-assembly--contig:-CS9-NODE-2019-length-15246-cov-9.062998_pt1 | contig 15246 bp, 28 predicted proteins | sample MGYA00242465_ERZ724012 | MGnify/ENA metagenome assembly ERZ724012 | reverse complement strand
CTCGCTATGGAGGCCGACGCCATGCCGACCAAGGCCCTCGTCAACATTCAGGGCAGCTTCCCGACCGGCAGCACCCTTCAGGTCTGGATCTGCAACAACGGCAACGACGCCGAGCCCACATGGGAGGACATCACCACCAAGGCCCTGACCAGCCAGAAGCACTTTTTCACCAACCAGACCAAGACCGCCGCGAGCTGGGGCGTGAAGATCAAGGTCAAGCTCCTGCGCGGCTCGGCCGAGGGCGACTGCTACATCCAGTCGGTCGGCGGCAACTTCGCATAAACCAACACCCCAAGACCAGAAAGGAGGAGCAGCATGGTCTACTTCATGGAACACAGCATCAAAGCCATCCACGAGAAGGAGCAGGCCGCCGCCGGCGGCGGGGGCGGCACCTCTCCCGAGGACAAGGAGCGGATCACCAAGCTCGAGGACGAGCTCGAGGATCTGTCCGGCGCCATTGAAAGGGGGCTGACCACATGAGCGACAAGTACAGCGGCCTCGAGGCCGCCCTGCGCAGCGCCCGCATGACCTTCGTGAGCGAGGCCAACGCCGGCGACCGCACCGGCACCGAGATCATCGCCTGCGAGGATCTGCTGCCGGCGTGGACGAAGGCCGGCCCCAAGGGGGACGGCAGCCACGAGGTCGGCGAAGCCTGCACCCACGACGGGCAGAGCTGGCGCTGCTGCCAAGCCCACAACACCAACAACAACCCGGACATCGAGCCGGGCAAGAGCCCCGCACAGTGGGTGCCCTACCACACCACCGACCCGAAGAAGGCGAAGCCCTTCATTCAGCCGACCATGGCCGAGGACAGCTACCAGAAGGGCGAGGTCTGCATCTGGACTGATGGCAAGGTCTACCGCTCCATCATGGAGACAGCCAACGCATACAGCCCGGAAGCCTACCCGCAGGGCTGGGAGGTCGTCGAGGTCGAGGACGGAGGTGCAGCATGATCGAGTTAGACATCGCGCAGCTCGTGGCCCTCATGGGGATCCCGTCGGCCATCACCGGCCTGTGCTTCTGGCTGATCCAGCGCCGGCTCACCAAGAGGGACGAGGAGCTCGATCGCCGGGACGCCGCCCGGGAGAGAAACGAGGTGCTGCTCGTGCGCAGCGTGGGGGCCGCCATCGCGCTCGGCGAGGCCACAGCCACCGCCCTGAAGAACGGCCACGCCAACGGCGAGACTGAGGCGGCCCTCGAGTACGCCAAGCGCATCAAACACGAGCAGAAGGACTTCCTCACCGAACAGGGCATCCACGCGATCTACTGAGGGAGGTGACACCCATGGGAAGATACCGGCGCAAGCGGGAGGCCAAGGCCCGACGCAGGCCGTGGGAGTTCTCGAAGAAGCTGGCGGCGTGGGCCGTCCTCGTAGCAACTGCCGCGGCCGTGGCGTCCTATGTGCTGGCCTTCCGCGATCAGCAGACCGCCAGCGATGTCACGACCACCATCTTCACGGCCTGCATCGGCTACCTCGTGAGCTATGCGGCCAAGTCGGCCACCGAGAAGATCAGCCGCAACCGGCACGGCCTCGACGCTGATGGCAACCCCATCGGCGGGGCCGGCGCCGGAGAGTACACCACCACAACCACATCAGACAAGGAGGCAAAAGGATGAACATGATCGACATCACCCCCATCGTCAACGCCGTCATCGCGCTGCTCGCCGCAGGCGTCAGCGTATTCCTGATCCCGTGGATCAAGAGTAAGACCACCGACGAGCAGCGCAAGGAGCTGCTCGAGTGGGTCAAGATCGGCGTCGCCGCAGCCGAGCAGCTCTATGAGGGGCAGGGTCGCGGCGAGGAGAAGAAGAAGTACGTCCTCGAGTTCCTTGCGTCCATGGGCTTCACCGTGGACGAGGAGGCCGTCAATGCGGCCATCGAGGCGGCAGTCAACCAGATTAACGGCGGCAACCTGCCGTTAGAATAATCAACGCAGAGGGCGGGCCGGCTGGCCCGCCCTTTATTCTGCAAGAAGGAGGAACACATCATGACCAACACCAAGGACATCGACGGCATCGCCCTGAAGCCGGGCGAGGAGCTGACCGAGGAGACCCTCGACGAGCTCAGCAACGGGAAGGGGGACGACGACCATGAGTAACAGCGCCCTGATCTCCTACACCAAGCTCAGCCCCAACCACTCGGGCAAGCGCACCAAGAAGATCGACACCATCACGATCCACTGTATGGCCGGCCAGCTCTCCGTCGAGAGCTGCGGTGCCCTGTTTGCCAAGAGCAGCCGGCAGGCGTCCAGCAACTACGGCATCGGCCCCGACGGCCGCATCGCCCTCTATGTGGACGAGAGCAACCGCTCGTGGTGCACGTCGTCCAACGCCAACGACCAGCGTGCCGTCACCATCGAGGTCGCCAGCGACGCGACGCACCCCTACGCCGTCAGAGATAAGGCATACGACGCGCTGCCGGATCTCGTGACCGACATCTGCAAGCGCAACGGGATCAAGAAGCTCGTCTGGTCGACCAGTAAAAACGACCGCGTCAACCACCTGAACGGCTGTAACACAACCGTTCACAGAGACTATGCCGCAAAAGCCTGCCCGGGCGACTGGCTCTACGACCGCCATGACAAAATCGTGGCCGAGGTCAACCGCCGGCTCGGATCCGGCAGCAGCACCCCCTCCACTGGGGAGACCACCGGCGGCACGGCTGACATCAAGGTCGGCGACGTGGTGGAGTTTACCGGCTCCAAGCACTACGTCAGCGCCACGGCCACGAGCGCGTCGAGCTGCAAGCCCGGCAAGGCAAAGGTCACGGCCATCGCCAAGGGCAAGGCGCACCCCTACCACCTGATCGCCGTCTCCGGCGCAGGCTCCACCGTGTACGGGTGGACGGACGCGGCCGACATCAAGACCGACGCGGCCACAACGGCCGCCTCGTACCTCGTGAAGGTGACGACCGACGTGCTGAACATCCGCAAGGGCCCCGGCACCAACTACGGCACCAACGGGGCTATCCGCGACAAGGGCACCTACACCATCGTCGCCGAGAGCGACGGGCCCGGGGCCTCCAAGTGGGGCAAGCTCAAGAGCGGGGCCGGCTGGATCTCGCTGGACTACGCCAAGAAGGTCTAATTGTGCAACTTGCCACCGGCGCGGCGCGGATCGGCGCCGGCCGGAAGCTCTGAAACCGTCAGAACGCACAAAAAGAGCCCGCTCGGGAGTGATCCCGGGCGGGCTCTTTCTGTTTATGCACTCATTCCTCTGTGGCGTCGTCCTCTGCTGGATCCTCGCCGCCATCGCTCTGCGCCGCCTCAGCAGCGGCCAGCTCGGCCTCAGTCGGGTGGAAGCGGACAACATAGCCGTTGACATCATAGAAGCCGCCGAGGGCGACCGTGAAGATGTCCACGATCCAACCGATCCCGAAGAAGCCAGCCGTCAGCGTCCAGATGACCCCGGTGCCAATCTTCCCCACATAGTAGCGGTGCACACCGAGCACCCCGAGGAAAATGCACAACGGCAGGACGACCGCTTTGCTTTTCGGTGAGGTGGGGCGCTGTGCTGCCGGCACGCTGGCCGGCCGGCCGCCACTGGTCGTGTACGACAGGCCCGTGCCGGGCACTCCGACGGTCGTGTGGCTTTTCCCGGTCGTGCTGACTGTGTGCTTCAGGCCCTTCGGGCCGAAGGTGACGCTCGCGCTCTTTTTATTCAAGTTCACACGGACGCCGGGAGCGATCTTAATACTGCGCCGGAAACGTAAACCCATTGAAAAAACCTCCTTTTCGTCTGTCCTATTGCGTTTTTTAGTATTTAGTCATCTTTGGGATAATATTATCACGGGCGGCGTGTTATTGTCAACTTGCACTACCCATCTTTGGCATAAGTGGCAGAAAAGGAGGCGGCGCGTATTTGAAAATATACAGGCCAGAAGGCCGGTGCAATATCTCAGGCGAGCGCGTCCGCGCAGCCAGAGAGCGGGCCGGCATCTCGCAGGAGCGCCTCGCGTACAAGATCCAGATCGCGGGGCTCGACATCACGCAGAAGGCCATCAGCAGGATCGAGACCGGCGACCGCATTGTCGCCGACTATGAGCTCGAGTACCTCGCCGACGCCCTCGGCGTGACCATCTACTACCTGCTCGGAAAAGAATGAAAGCAGCGCAGCCAGAGCGGCCGCGCTGCTTTTCTCTTGTCTCCCCTCTTGACTTTATACAACAAATGTTGTATAGTAAAGACACACGAAACAAAAGGGGAGGCGCTCAACATGGAAACGATCACCACCGGGAAACGCCTGAAGGCGCTGCGAGAGGATCGCGGCCTGTCTCAGTCGCAGCTCGCCAAGAAGGCCGACATCAACAGCCGAGTGCTCCAGACCTACGAGCAAGACGACCGAGACATCGCGGGGGCGAAGCTGAAAACGCTCCTCAAGGTCTGCGTCGCTCTGGAGTGCCGGCTCGAGGACATCGTCACAGACGACGAGACGCTGGCGCTGATCGCGGCATACAACAGGCGATGACAACGAAGGGCGGCCAGCCGGCCGCCCTTTTTTCTATTTCACGGAGGGATCACCATGGGGAAACACTTCAGCCACCTGACACCAACGCAGCGCACGCAGATCGACGCCTTCAGGCGCGCCGGCATGAAGGTCGTGGACATCGCCAAGGAGGTCGGCGTCCATTACACCACCATCTACCGGGAGCTCAAGCGGTGCACCTATGAACACCTGAACAGCGACTACACGACCGAGATCCGATACAACCCCGACGGGGCGCAGGCTCGGTATGAGGCCAACCTGCGGGCGAAGGGCCCGGAGCTGAAGATCGGCAACGACTACGAGCTCGCCGACTACCTGATCGGCAAGATCCGGGACGAGAAGTACAGCCCCGAGGCGGCCATCGGCGAGGCCGAGGTCTGCGGCTGGCCCTTCCGGGTGCACATCTGCGCAAGTACGGCCTACAACTACATCAGGGGCGAGATCTTCGGCGACGATCTCACTGTGGAAATGTTACCGCAGCACGGGAAGCGCCGCAGGAAGCCGGAGCGGCCAGAGGGCGCCATCCCGAGAAAGCCGGCAGGAAAGAGCATAGAAAAGCGGCCGGAGATCGTGAACACGCGCACGACCTTCGGCCACTGGGAAATGGACAGTCTCGAGAGCGGCAAGGGCTACAAGCGGACGTGGCTCATGCTGACCGAGCGAAAGACCCGCCGGGAGATCATCGTCTCCATGAAGGACAAGACGAGCGAGAGCGTCGTCCGGGCCCTCAACGGCATCGAGCGGAAACTGGGCGCTCTATTCCCGCAGATCTTCCTCTCCATCACCTGCGACAACGGCACCGAGTTCTCGGACGCTGAAGGCATCGAAAACAAGCGCCGAGGGAAAGGAAAACGCACCACCGTCTACTACTGCCACCCATACACGCCGAGCGAGCGCGGCACCAACGAAAACCAAAACGGCCTGATCCGGCGACTCGTCCCGAAGGGGACAGACCTCGGCACCCTCTCGCCCCAAGAGGTAAAGGCCGCCGAGGCATGGCTCAACAGCTACCCCCGCAAAATGTTCGGTTATCTGTGCTCCGAGCAGCTTTTCAGGGAGGAGCTGGCCCTCATTCTGGCCCGCTGAAAAATTTTTTAGACTTTTTTAGCATTTACCCTTGACAAACGGCCCCGCCCTCTGTATTATTAAATGCACAGAGACTCAACTGAGTCGCCTGTGCATTTTTCTTTTTATATCGACCCCATAAGACGGAGGTGAGACCGACGGGAAAATACCGCTACCTGACCTTCGAGGACAGGAAGAAGATCGAGGCGTGGCACCTGATCGGAGACCGGCCGGCCGACATCGCGGCCCGCCTCTCCGTCCACTACACCACGATCTACAAGGAGCTCCAGCGCGGCGCGACCGGCGAGCTGGACGCAAACCAGCGCGAGGGGTACAGCGCAGAGCTGGCCGAGAGGCGGCTCCGCGAGAGCTTCAAGCGCAGGGGAAAGAAATCGGTCGCAACCCTCGCACAGTAGCCAAGAACACCCGGCACCGCCGGGCCGAAGAAAGGAGATGGCCCCATGAAACAGACGAACACGACCCCGACGCTGAAGATGGACAAGCTGCGCACCCGCGCCGCTTCCTGATCGCCGCCGGCGGCCGTGTTTTTCGTTTTCAGGGAGCCAAGCCAAGTACCCCGGCCGAGTCCGGGCCAAGACGAAAGGAGCAAAACCATGACGACTAAGACCTACAACGGGATCTGCACCGGCTTCGGCTGCAAGGTGGACGAAGATCTCCACGGGGGCCCCGGCGGCAGCATCCTTGTCGCCTACTACGAGTGCAACAGCATCGCAGAAGCGGCAGCCACCGCCATCGAGCTGCTCGACAGCTTCTACGAGGTGACGATCTTCTCCTGCGGGTACTTCAACCCGCGCAGCTACACCAGCAAGCGAGAGATCCGGCGCGACTTCGGCAAGTGGCTCTCCGAGAGAGAGGGTGCTGCATCATGACCTACGCCATGAAGTTCGACGCCTCGCTGCTCTGCCGGGCTTCCTTCCCGGCCGAGCTGGAGGACGACAGCGGCCGCTGCATCGTGGAGGTGACGGTCTACCGGCTGAACGCCGTGGCCGTCCACACCTTCCTGCTGGACGGGCCAGAGCCGCTGCTGCGGCACCTCGGGCTCTCCGAGGCCGACACCTACATCACCAAGCACGACATCGACGACCTCGTCACGGTCGTCCGCATCATCAGAGAGGAGGCACCAGCATGGCAGCATTGAAAGAAATCGCCCGGGAGTACGCCAGCGAGATCCGCGACGGGATCGGCTGGGTGATTGTCTACCGCACCGGCCGCTCGTGGAACGCCCTGACCGTCTGGAGCGACCTCGGCAACAACGAGTGGGAGACCGACGACATCAACGACGCTCTCGAGGCCCTGCGTCTCGACCCCCGGGCCGTGGCCTTGAACGGCTACTACCTCGGCCACTTCGGCGACATGACCATCGACGACATCGCCGCCGGCATCCGCTGGCACTACGAGCGGGGCACCAATGCCCTCGCCGACGATGACACCCTCATGCAGGCCCGGGCCGACATAGAAGCGGCCCGGCAGCAGGCGGCCGAGGCCGGCCTTCCCTTCAGCGAGCGGCTGGTCGATGGCCCGGAGGACGAGCCCAACCTCTACGCCTACGACGGCAGCATGACGGTCGCCGACTATGAGGCCGCACAGCGGGCCAGAGCCGCCCACGCTGCCCTCGTCGAGGTCGTGACAAGCCATTACCCCGACGCCACCGAGGAGGCCATCGAGCGCATCGAAGAGGCCGCCAGCAGCATGAAGCTCAGCCCGGAGGCCGTGCAGCGGATCCTCGACGCCTTCGACAACATCATCGAGGCCATCAACCGCATGATCGAGTGGGCCGTATGGGCCGCCAAGACCATCGTAAACACCATCGGCCGAGCCTTCGACGACTTCCTGCTGTGCCGTGCGCCTCCCAAGTGGCGCCACTACGCCCTCCATGCGAAGCGGGCTCGCGTCCGCAAGAAATACCGCAACCGCATCCGGCGGGCCTTCTTCGCTGCGCTGGCTTCGGAAGGAGGTGGGAGCTCGTGAAGTTCAAGTGCGTCGGCTGCGGGCTTTACTGGAATGTGAGCATATACCAGCAGATCCCCCGCGGCGGCTACATCTGCCCGCATTGTGAGAGCCGGCTGCGCGCCGGCGAGACACTACCCAACCAGCGGCCCGGCCAGAACGACCGGCCGCAGACAACGAAAGGAGCAAAACCATGAAGAAAGCCCTCAAGACTGCCGCCCGCGGCACCGTGTTCCTCTACGCCGGCGAGAAGTGGGTGGTGCTGGAGCACGATCCCGCCGGCCGCACCCTCTGTCTGCGCCTCGAGGTGATCCCGGACAAGCCCTTCGACGAGGACAACCGCAACAACTTCGCCATCTCCAGCAGCAAAGAGTGGATGAACGGCCCCTACCTCGACAACCTGATCGACGCCGTGAAGGGCCCGCACGCCTTCCTCCAGACAGAGCTCGACCTGACCGCCGACGACGGCCTGAAGGACTACGGCACCTGCACCGTCACCATCTTCTCGCTGACGGTCGATCAGTACCGTCGCAACCGCGATGTCATCCCTCTGGTGGATGACTGGTACTGGCTCTCTACCGCATACAGCACGGCTGCCAATGGGTACGAGCATAGCGCCCGCTTCGTCGGTTCCGGCGGCACGCTGTACGGGGACAACGCCGACTACGGCGACCACGGCCTGCGCCCCGCTTGCTATCTGGACTCCGATCTCCTGATCTCCGTCGACAGCGAGGACACCGGCATCGGCCCGCAGGAGGCCGGCACCATCGTCGCGGAGCTGGTCGAGCAGTTCGGCGGCTCCTACGCCACCGGGGAGCAGTTCACGGCCGAGGTCTCTTTCCTACTCGGGAAGCTGCGGGCGGCCCGGGAAATGGAGGCGGCCCATGAGTAAGCAGACCGGCCTCGACTTCATGCGCACGGCTACGGCTGAGGAGATCGCCAAGGTGCTCGCCACGGGCCACCCGCCGACCGGCGAGGTACATTGTGACTGTACGAGCTGTGAACGCTGCTGGCTCGAGTGGCTCACGACTGGCGAGCCCGCAAAGTGCCGCTGCGGCACCATCAAGGAGGTGCCCCATGAGTAACCTCGCCAGCCTGTTCGACCGCTACAAGGCCCTCGTCATCTTCGACACGGAGACCAGCGGCCTCAACCCGGAGGACGACCAGATCATCGAGCTCGCCGCCCTGCGCGTGGAGCGCACAGCGGCCGGGGCCATGCGGATCGCCGGGAAGATGGACACCTTCATCAAGCTGCCGGAGGGCGAGCAGCTTCCCGAGAACATCGTCACCCTCACCGGCATCACCGACCGGCTACTGGAGACCGAGGGCGCGCAGAGTGGCACGGCCGTCAGCCGCTTCCTCAAGCTGGTCAAGCCCGGCCCCGTCCTGATGGTCGCCCACAATGCGCAGTTTGACGCCTGTTTTCTGCGGGAGCTGCTGCGGGGCTTCAAGCCCGGCCACCTCGACTGGCTGGACAGCCTGACGGTCTACAAAGACCGCCGCCCCTACCCTCACAAGCTCGCCAACGCGATCCTCGCCTACGAGCTGGAGGACAAGGTGCAGAACAGCCACCGGGCCATCGACGACGTGCTCGCCCTGTTCGAGGTGCTGAAGGCCATGGACGAGGAACGGGACGACCTCGGCAGCTACGTCAACCTGTTCGGCTACAACCCCAAGTACGGCGTCAGCGGCCGCCGGATCACCGGCGTGCGCTATGAGCCGCAGGGCTTCAACAAGACCATCACCCGCCCGGAGCAGACGCTCCCGGCCCGGATGTCACGGAGGTGATCGCCGTGGTCAAATTGCTGATCGGCGGCTCCCCGTGCACCTTCTGGAGCATCGCACAAAAAAACGGACGGGAGGTCACGGCTGAGGGACTCGGCTGGGAGCTGTTCAAAAACTACCTAATCGCAAAGGAAAAATTTAAGCCTGACTTTTTCCTATACGAAAACAACAAGAGCGCCGCACAACCCATCAAAGACCAAATTGCCCGGGAGCTGGGCGTGGATCTCATGTATATCAACAGCGCCCTTGTGAGCGCCCAAAACCGCCAACGCTTTTACGCCTTTAACTGGACGGTCGAGCAACCGGGAGATCGCGGGATCTACCTGAAGGACATTCTCGAGAGCTCGGAAATCGTAAGCGAGAAAGGCTACGCTCTGGCTGATCCGCTTCCGCTCAACACAACGACAGACGGGAAGGCCCAATGCCTGCGGGCGTGCAGCTACAAGGACGGGATCCGCAACCTCGTCGGCAACACGGTCGACCGCCGCACCTGCGTGGCGGAGCCTGTCAGGATCGGCACCGTCGAAAACGACGCAAAGAAGCAAACACACGACTCGAAACAGTACAGAGTGTACTCCCCCGAGGAAAAAGCGACCACACTCTGCGGCGAGGGCGGCGGCCTCGGAGCCAAGACCGGCCTATATGCCACTCCTGTGAGAGTCGGCACAATGCCAAACCGAAAAGGCGAAGAAGTCGACCATCAATCTCACAGGATATTCAGCACTGACGGCAAGGCTCCTACCCTATGTGCTCGACCAAACGGAGGCGGTCCTGAGACTGGCCTATACGCCGTCCCCGCACCTGACGCCGCTTCAATGTCGTGGAGAGGGCGAGGAGATGGCTCACAGTTCGAGGTCAGAAGCGATGGAAAGTCTGCGGCATTGACGACTGGTCACCAAAACAGGTGGATCGCTCAAATGGCAGACGGGAAAACCGCCCCGGTTTACGAGGTCACAGACGGAGAAATCGAGATCAACGGTAAAAAGTACCCCATCAAGCTCCCGGACGGCCACTACATCATCAGGAAACTCACACCGGTCGAATGTGAGCGACTCCAGACGCTCCCGGACAACTACACAGCCGCCGTCAGCAATACCCAAAGATACAGAGGGCTCGGCAACGGCTGGACGGCCGAGGTCATCATCCACATCTTGACCGGGGCCCTGAAAGATGTCCCGAGAGACGAGGAGATCGTCGTGCTGTCAATGTATGACGGCATCGGCACAGGCCGCTACTGTCTCGAAAAAATGGGCTTCACCAATGTGACCTACTACGCCTACGAGATCGACGGCCCTGCCATGAAGGTCGCCCTCTCGAATTATCCCGACATCATCCAATGCGGTGACGCATTTGACCTTCGGAGGGACGACTGGGAGCTCGGCAAACGCTTCAACAAAGAGCAACCAACCGAAAAAACGGAGGAAGCCGCAGGAGGCGGCGACGCAACAGATCCAGCCGACGCACCTTCTGTCATAAATCTGCCAACCTGTGAAGAATGTGACGAAACTGAAAGCCGAAACGAAGCCCCCCGGCAAAGAAATGAGTTTGACGATGATGTCATCGACATTCTTCTGGAATTGCGGGACGAGAGGTACCAACTGAGCCAGATCAACAGCAAAAACAGAAGGTACAGCTTCGAGGTCAGGGCTCTCGAATATGCGGTGAGCATACTGGAGGCCGTCACATGAGCCAGGCCATCACCATCACCAGCGAGGAGCTACGCGAGCGCGTCGAGGACTACCTCGGCTGCTGGATCCCCGACAACCTGTGGGAACGCTCCGAGCCCTACGCCCGCAGGAAGCTCGACCTCTGCCGGGAGCGCAGCCCGGAGATCGACTACTACAACGACGAGTACCTCGTCCTGCTGACGGCCGACACCGTCAGGGAGACCGCGTTCAGCGACTTCACAATCGCAGCCTGCGAGGCCCTCATGACGGCCCGGGGCCAGTGAAAGGAGAAAACCATGGAAGCAACAAAAGAAAGGGCCGCCCGACGCGACCGGGCGACCCCTGCGAGAACATCCGGCAGCTCGCCAGCGCACGGATCCCGCACCCAAAGTATAACACGCCGCCGGCGCCGTGCCAAGGCCCGGATCCGGCAGGCGGCCGTCCTTTTGACGGCTGCCGTCATCGTGGCCGGCATCGGCGTGACCGTCTCCACCATGACGGCAGACCGGCCGACGGCCGCAGACCTTCCGACGCCGTCCATCGAGCAGCCGGCGGTCGTCACCACGCCGCCCGCCGAAAACACGGCGACGCCGGAGCCGACAGCAACCCCGGCCCGCTACCAGCTCAGCGCCAGCGAGCGCGACACCGTGGAGCGCGTCGTCATGGCCGAGGCCGGCGGCGAGAGCTTCGCCGGGCAAATGCTGGTCGCTCAGTGCATCCTCAACGCAGCCGAGAAGGAGGGCGTGCAGCCCTCTGATGCCGTCGTGATTTACAGCTATACCAGCAGCCGGCCAGACCCCACGCAGAGCGTCAAGGACGCCGTCGCGGCCGTGTTCGACCGCGGCGAGGTCGCCATCGACGCCCCCGTCATGTACTTCTACAACCCCGCCCTCGTGACGAGCGACTGGCACGAGAGCCAGATCTTCATCGCAGAGGCCGGCGGCCACCGTTTTTTCGCAGAAAGGAGCCCAAACGCATGAAAACCACCAACGAGATGAAACCCGGGACGACCCTGCACCTGCGCAGCGGCCACACCTTCGAGCTCAAGAGCACCGAGCCTGTCACCTGCGGCATTATGCTGACCTTCAAGGTCACGCCGCCGAAAGAAGGTGCGGCCCGATGATCCGACCCAACGCCGTCATCACCGGCGATAGCCTGACCATCCTGCGCAGCATGGACGACGAGAGCGTCGACATGGTCATCACTGACCCGCCCTACGGCATCGACTACCAGAGCGGGCGAAAAGAGAAGGAGCGCCGGCTCGCAAAAATCAAGAACGACAAGGCCCCGTTCATCTGGTGGATCTACGACGCCGCCAGAGTCGTGAAACGCGGGGGGGGGGTACTTTGCTTCGCAAGATGGGATGTGCAGCAGACCTTCATGGACGCCCTGCGGCTCGCCGGTTTGACGGTCAAGTCGGTGATCGTGTGGGATAAGAAGGCCCACGGCATGGGAGACCTCAAGGGCTCCTTTGCCCCGCGCTACGAGGTCGTCATCTTCGCCACAAAGGGGCGCTTCGAGCTGCCCGGGAAACGGCCGGACGACCTGATCGCCTGCGCAAAGGTCGGCAACCAGAACCTCACGCACCCCAACGAGAAGCCCGTCGAGCTGCTGGAGCAGCTCATAGAAGCCACCACAACCCCGGGCGCTCTAATCCTCGACCCTTTTGCCGGCAGCGGCTCCACGCTCGTCGCTGCGGCCAAGACAAGGCGCCAGTACATCGGGATCGAGATAGATGAACATTATAGCCAGCTTGCGGCCAACAGGGCCGCAGAGCACCAGAAAGGAGCAACCGCATGAGCGATAAGACCACCGCGGCCATCGCCGCAGAACAGCAGGCAGAGATCCCCGAGGCCCCGGCCGATATGCTGCCGGCCGTCACCCTCGACGAGCTGGAGCAGGTCGACCTCGGCACCGTGGAGCAGGGCGAGCGCGCCCCCTTCCGCATCACCGACGACCGCTGCGCCGACTGGGCCATCCGCAAGATCGCCGAGGAGCGCAGCGAGTACAACCGCCTGAAGGAGCTGGCCGACCAGCAGAAAGCGGCCATCGAGGAGAAGGTCGAAGCCGCACGCCGGCGCATGGAGAACGGCACCGCCTTCCTGACCTCCTGCCTCGCTGACTTCTTCCAGACCGTACCCCACAAGACCACCAAGACGACCGAGAAATACCGGCTCCTCTCCGGCACCCTGACCCTCAAGAAGGGCGGCGTCAAGGCCAAGGTCGACGACGCCAAGCTGGTGCCGTGGCTGCGTGAAAACGGCTACGGCGACCTCGTCAAGGTCGAGGAGTCGGCCAAGTGGGGCGGGCTGAAGAAGCTGCTCGCCTACACCGGCGAGATCGCCACCATCCAGAGCACCGGCGAGATCGTGGAGGGCGTCACGGCCTACGAGACCCCGGCCACCTTCACGGTCGACATCTAAAGGAGGTGCCACATGGCAACTGAGATCAAAAAGACGGAGGCGGCCGCTGCTGCGGCCCCTCCCATCGAGGCCCGCTGTCTGACGCTCCGGCAGAAGCTCGTCGAAATGCGGAAAGCCTGCCCGGAGATCGTCAAGAAGAAGCACAGCGAAGGTGTCAAATACAAGTACGCCAAGATCTACGACGTGTGGGAGAAGATCACCCCCATCATGAACGAGCTCGGCGTCGACTTCGAGGTCATCGGCGAGAAGGCCACGCGCTACGCCGAGAACGGCGACCCGGTCTACTGGATCACCATGCAGACCAAGACCTACAACGGCGACAAGCTCATGTTCCTCTACGAGGCCGACCTGACGATCCGCTGGATCAACCTCGACAACGACGACGAGACGCTGGAGGCAGTCGTCCACGCCCTCGGCTGGAACGACGACCCGGCCAAGGCCAAGGGGGCCGCCCACACCTACGCCCTGAAATACTACTTGTTCGAGAAGTTCAGCATCGACCAAGGCGAGGACGATCCCGACAACAGCGACTTCGGCGCGCAGAGCAAAGGCCCCGGGGGCGGCTCTGGCGGCTCCAGACAGGGTCAGCAGCGTCAGGGGCAGGGCTCTGGCCGTCTGTCCGAGGCGCAGCTCAGCCGACTCTACAAGAAGGCAGAGGCCGCCGGTATGACCAAGGAGCGCACCATCGCCCGGATCCTCGAGAAGTACAAGAAGCAGGATCCGGCCACCCTGACCCGGCAGGAGTACGACGAGATCTGCAACTCCCTCGACGCTGCTGCCGCGCAGCATAACCAGCAAGGAGGTCAAGGCTGATGTATAACCACACAGGACTGCAAGGGCGGCTGACGGCCGACCCTGAGCTCAGACACACCCCGAGCGGCGTGGCGATCACCAGCTTCCGGCTCGCCAGCGACACCGGCCGCAAGACCAAGGACGGCCAGAAGATCACCAATTTCATCGACTGCGTCGCGTGGCGTGCGCAGGCCGAGTTCGTCAGCAAGTACCTCACCAAGGGCCGGCTCGTCCTCGTGGAGGGCGAGCTCACCAGCCGCAACTACGAGGACAAGGACGGCAACCACCGCAAGGCCACCGAGATCACCGTCTCCTCTGTCCACTTCTGCGACAGCAAGAAGGACGGGGCAGGCGCCGGCCATCAGGACACCGGCGGCGACTTCGCCGACTACCCGGACGGCTCCGGCGACTTCACCGAGGTGGACGACAATGGGGACTTGCCATTCTGAACGACCGCCGGGCGACCGGCGGCCGACCGAAAACGAGCCAAAGACACGCGACCGCATAGAAGGAGGTGACGACCGTGGCATGGCTTCAAGTGCACCAAACGCTCAAAGACCACCGCAAGCTCTTTGACGCAGCCGACGAGCTCGAGATCACCCCGCCGCACATGATGGGGCTACTCGTGTCCTTCTGGCTGTGGGCCCTCGATAACGCCCCCAAGGGAGACCTCGCCGGCATCACCCCGCGCATGATCGCCCGGGCGGCACAGTGGGACGGAGAGCCCGAAAAGCTGGCCGAGACGCTGATCCGGGCCGGCTGGATCGACGAAAACGAGGACGGCACCCTCGAGATCCACGACTGGTACGAGTACGCCGGCAAGCTGATCGACCAACGGCAAGCCGAGAAAGAACGGTCGGCCCGCCGCCGTGCTGCCGCCGCTTCGTCCTCGGACGATACGCCGGACGACCAGACGCCGACCGCCGGACAACCGCCGGACGCCACGCCGACGACCGGCGGCAAGAGTAGAGTAGACCAGAGTAGAGAAAAGAAAGGGAGAGTAACACCCCCTACCCCCTCAGACGAGGGGGATGGCGCGGGGAAGAAGTCGCCCATCGAGG
>ENA-UONY01002017-UONY01002017.1-human-gut-metagenome-genome-assembly--contig:-CS9-NODE-2017-length-15264-cov-9.132159_pt1 | contig 15264 bp, 29 predicted proteins | sample MGYA00242465_ERZ724012 | MGnify/ENA metagenome assembly ERZ724012 | reverse complement strand
GAGCAAGCAAAAGGACGAGAAGGAGGCGGGGTAAATGCCGCGTGAGAAGGAGGATTACCGCGCGATCCTTGAGGACATTCTCGCCGCCACGGGCGGGAAGCGGATGCTCACGATCGAGGACGCGATGAAGTATCTGGGGCTGAGCCGCAAGACGGTAAAGAAACGGTATATGCCGGAGGGCGGGCCGATCAACGCCTGCGTACTGGCGCGGCGGCTGTGTCCGTGACGCCTCTCCCCTGCCCTCTCCGCCAAAGTCCTCCGTCAGATACGCGAACCCCTCCGTCAGCTTCGCTGACACCTCCCCTGTCAGGGGAGGCAAGGGGGCAAACGGGGAGGCAAGGGGTGCGGAGAGGAAAGAATTTTGAAAGGACTAAGAACGATGAAAGGCATTTGTTTTCTGTGCGGGAATTATGAGCAGCTTGAGCACCACCACATTTTCGGCGGGGCCCGGCGGCCTATTTCTACGAAGTACGGGCTGACTGTCCATCTCTGCCCGTGGTGCCACCGGATCGACGCGGACAGCGCGCACCGGAGCGGCGAGACCGCCGAGCTGCTGCACCGCTACGGTCAGCACAAGGCGATGGTTGAGCAGAAGTGGAGCAAGGAGGAGTTCATCGCCCACTTCGGCAAGAACTATCTCGACGAGGCGGAGATATGGTCTATCGAGAACCCGGACATGAGCTGGGACAACGAGGAAGCCTTTCATCTGATCGAAGAAGGAGCGGTGCTGCCGTTTTGAAGGATCCATACATATGCTGCCGGACGGCGTGCCGGTATCACAGCGGGCGCACGGACGGAAATGTGCCGAGCTGCAATTATTTCTTCATCACCGGCGAGACGAAAACGAGCCGGGGCGAGGCGGACATCACGAGGAAATGCGGCCTTTATAAGCCGGGGACGGCGCTGCGGGTGCGGCCGCAGCCGGTCGTGCTGCGCGGGAGCTCTCCGAGGAGGGAACCGAAGCAGCGAGCGGGGCGGCTCTACAACTGGAAGCAGTTCCAGGCGCTCTGGGATGAGGGCAAGAACGACCGGGAGATAGCGCGCGTGATCGGATGCAACCCGGACACGGTGCAGAAGTGGCGGCACGGCGCGGGTCTGCCGCCGAGATACCGGCAGGAGATCGACCGAGCAAGGCTGAAGGAGCTGTGGGAGGCCGGGATGGACGATCCGCACATCGCGAAGGAGCTCGGCGTTTCGACGATGTCCGCATGGCGGGCACGCAACGGGATGGGACTCCCAACGCAGAAAGAGAGGGCGAAGGAATGAAAACGTGCCGGGGATGCCCGCACATCGCCCTTGACCAATGGCCGGGCGGGAAGAAAGCGGTACGGTGCTTCTGCCGGGAGAACGGCGAGAAGTTCGGCCGGGTGCTGCATGTTGTACGGGAGGGGAATCCGCACCCGGATGCGGTGCACACGCCGGCGTGGTGCAAAAAGAAAGGAGAGATTCGATGATTCCGAAAGAAACGAAGTGCAAATACTGCGGACGGCCGGTGATGTTCGTGCCGGGACCGCGGGGCCTTTTGTGCGTGGAGGCGGCGCTGACGCCGTACCGCTTCCGCAAGGCCGAGGAGGCAGACCGCGATATGGTGACGCTCTACACCAACAGCGGCACGCCGCTGCCGGTGATCGAATGCGAGGAGGACGAAATGCGCGGGGCGGCGCACAAGTTCCATTTCTGCCCGAACAAAAAGAGGTTGCGCCGGGAGGAGCAGAGCCCCTCCCCTACAGGAAGAAAGGGGTATCGGTAACATGAGCAGGAGCAAGGCAATGTTTGTCACGGCAATGATTATGGCGCTGATGAGCGCGGTGATCTTCTTTATCTGGCTGAACGGGCGGGGGTTCGGGATCGTGGAGGCACTCTTCGCGCTCTACGGCTACGCCTCGTTCGCCGCCGACATCTGCCGGTGGATGCGTATGCCGGACACGGCGATCCTACAGAGGGGAGGACGGCACGGATGAAGCCCTGCCCATTCTGCGGCGCGGAGGCAAAGCACACGATAGCCCCGGCGAAGGGACACCCGATGGGAACCTACATAGCCACGATCCGCTGCACGAACGGCAACTGCGGCGCAGAGATGCACACGCTCTACTCTGCGCCGGCGTGGATGAAGAACCCGATCCGCCAGGCGAGACTGGATATCGAGAGACGGTGGAACCGGAGGATGGGCGGATGAAAAGGGCAGTGCTCATGAGCATCCAGCCGCGCTGGTGCGAGAAGATCCTCCGGGGTGAGAAAACGGTGGAGGTGCGGAAAACGCGCCCGACGCTGATGCAGGTGCCGTTTAAGGTATATGTCTACTGCACGAAGCCGCGATTTGAACACGAGGATTTCTTCGCGCTGGTGGGAAAGCAAGGCTTTTATGGCGGCGGGAAAGTCATTGGCGAGTTTGTGTGCGGCAGAATCGACCGGCTGGTGCATATCGGATACACGGGGAGCGGGGAAAAGCCGAAGTACCGAGCCATAGACGAGAGGCAATGCCCGTATGGCGTCTCTTGGATTCTGGAGGCGGCATGCTTGACGGAGGAAGAGCTCGAAACGTACCTGAAAGGGGAAACGGGGTTCGGGTGGCATATCTCCGATCTGAAAATCTATAGCCAACCGGTTGATATCACGAACTTCCACAGCTGTCTCGGCTGCGAGTACGTCGGAGACTGCGACACGTACTGCTGGGATCCGGTGCAAATTCCGCCGCAGAGCTGGCGCTATGTTGAGGAAAACGAAGGAGTGCTGGGCTAATGCAAATGAACCGGCTGGAACATGAACTATGGAGGATCTCTTCGTGGGTGGTTTGCCCGTGGTGCGACGAGCCGAAGTGCGTCGGCCGTGAAAACTGCGTAGAGATTGCCGCATGGATCGCCAAGAAGAAGGAGGAGCTGAGAGAACAGACGTGAAGGAGCGGGTTTTGTGGGCTTGCGGGGCGTGCGCCGCTGCGGCGGCGCTGCTCGCGGTGGTGGGGGTGATCTTTTGAAGAAGAATCGACAGAGCTACGACGAGATCGTAAAGAATGTATATAGCACAAAGCGCCGCTGGGACAGGCTGGATGTTGTGTGCTTCCTGATTGGATATCAGGGCAATGTGAACGCCGACGACTGGGAGAACATTGCCCGGTTGTACAGTGAAAAAATTATCGATTAGCCGAAACGGGCGGAAGGCCCGTCGTATGGGGATGGCCGCCCATGCCTGAAGATGGCAGGCCGGAAGGGGAGCGAAGAGATGGATACGGACAAAGAACAAACCGCAATGGAGCGTCTGCGTCTTGCGTCGTCAATGTCGTTGAAACTGTACAAGCAGCCGCTACTGCTGACCGACAGCGGCGGAAAAGACAGCGCCGTAATCTGTAAGCTCGCCGAAAATGCCGGAATCCCGTTTGAAATTGTCCACAGCCACACCACGGCGGACGCGCCGGAAACGGTATACCACGTCCGAAAACGTGCCAAAGAGTACGAGGAAAAGGGCGTTGAGTACACAATACGTATTCCAACATACCAAGGCAAACGCACTTCGATGTGGGATTTGATACTGAAGAAGCTCATGCCGCCGCTGCGAGTTGCACGATACTGCTGCGCGGTATTGAAAGAAACGGCAGGCAAAGGCCGATTTGTCGTTACGGGTGTGCGGTGGGCAGAATCTGTCAAAAGGGCGGCAACGCGCGGGACATTGGAAGTGCTGGCTTCCGACCGGAGGAAAACACTAATCCTAAACAACGACAACGAGGACGACCGACAGCTTTTTGAAAATTGCCAGTTGAAAGGCGAGCGAGTGTGCAACCCAATAATTGATTGGACAGATCGTGACGTATGGGATTACCTTGCCGATCAAAAGGTCGAGACAAACCCACTGCACCGCGAAGGGTTCTGCCGTGTCGGTTGTGTCGGATGCCCAATGGCCGGAAAAGCCCGTTACGCCCAGTTTGCACGATGGCCGGGTTTTCAGCGGAATTACGTCCGAACGTTTGACAGGATGCTTGAAGAACGAAAAGCTCGCGGGAAGGCCGATGACGTGCGCTGGGGAACGACCGGCGAAGATGTGTTCCACTGGTGGATGGAGGACGGCGTTCTTCCGGGGCAAATAGAGATCGATTGGGAGGAAATCTTCGATGACAGATAAACAACTTGGCGGGATGTTCTCCTCCGCCACGGATGAGTGGGCGACACCGCAGGGGTTCTTTGATGAGCTGGACGAAGAGTTCCACTTCACGCTTGATCCAGCGGCGAGCGAAGAAAACCACAAATGCGAAACGTTCTTCACAAAAGAACAAAATGGCCTCGATCGTTCGTGGGGTGGATACACGGCATTCTGCAATCCGCCTTACGGGCGGGAGATCGAAAAGTGGGTACAGAAAGCGTGGGCGGAGCACGAAAAGCACGGCGACACCATTGTTATGCTGCTCCCGGCGCGGACGGATACCCAATGGTTTCATAAATACATATACGGAAAAGCCGAGATACGCTTTGTTCGAGGACGGCTGAAATTCGGCGGGGCGGCGTGGAACGCACCGTTCCCGAGCATGATCGTGATCTATCGTAAAAAATGAAATCTCATAAATGGAAATGGAGGAATACATATGGCGTTTGATGATGCGGCGCTGGAGCGGGCGCTCAGGGCGGAGACGAAGGGCGGGCTGACGCTCTGCGGCGGTGTGAACGAGCTGACGGTGATCGGCTGCGGGTGGATGGCGGTCATCCCGGAAATTGAGCTGCGAGACCGTCTGCACGGGACGCTCGGAGCGCTGGTGGAGATGCTGGGGTATATCCCGGGCATGGAGACGGTGCAGATCGTGCGGAGCAAGGGAGCGTTTGTCGTTAATACCGTGCTGCCGGAGGTCGTGGGCGAGGAGATCGCCGGGTACGTAGTAGAAGAAGACGAGGAGGAGATCCGCCCGACCGGACTGCGGCTGGGGCTGAACTTCCTGATGCAGAAACGAGACAACCAGATCGTTGGTGTAGTGCCGCGCGGCGCAAATCTGGACGTGCGCCGGTATACGATCACTCCAAACGGGATTGTCCGGCAGGAGGACGGCGACACCGGCGAGCGGCTGTACCGCCGCGGCTATCGCCCGCGCGAGGACACGGACAGCGAGGCGACGCTCCGAAAGTGGCGGCATCTGGAGGCAATGAGCTGGTGCGACTGGGACGCGCCGGAGGAATAAAAAACAAGGAGGACAAAAACATGAATTTTAAAAGCGCGCTTGAAGCGATGAAGCACGGGGAGGCGGTGAAGCTGCCGTCGTGGGGCGGCTTCTGGCGATGGGATGCCGAGAAGCGGACCATCATCATGCACACCAAAGAAGGAAAGGAAATGGACATCCGCGAGACGCAGGTCGTGGAATACACGCTGCTGAACGTCCTGTCGGACGAGTGGGTGATTGCCGGGCTTGAAAACTGCCCGGCGCTCGGCGGCATAGCGCGCTTCTCCTTCAGCGAGGCGATAAAGTTTGTCAAGCGCGGGATGAAAGTACGCCGGGCCGGGTGGAACGGACGAGATCAGCACATCGAATTGGCGATAGACATCCATTACTACAGCGCTACAGACGCGCAGCCGCGCCGCGCATACCACGAGGACATAGGCAGCAAAGCCATTGTGTTCTGCGGGACGCGGGGCGAGCAGGTCGGATGGCTGGCAAGCCAGGCGGACATGCTTGCGGACGATTGGATGTTCTGTGAATGAGGAGCGAATGGATGCGGTGCGAAGATTGTGTCAACTGGCCGCCGAGCGCTATGAGCGGGAAACCCTGCTGTTTCTGCTATCCGGACACGCCGATGAACTATTTTCAAAGGAAGGAGGAACAGAAGGACATGGGAAACACGGAATTTACGGAAAAAGCAAAGAAACTCGTGCGGGAGTACACCGCTGATCACCTGGACAAAGCGGACGAAACGCCGGTCTTTGAGGTGTTTGTGGTATGGAACGCCTACATTCTCGGGAACGCGAAGGCGCTCCTCTCTACGACTCTGGAAGATGGCATGTACTACGAAGTTACATACGACAAAGAAAAGAACGGAATCTATCTGGACGCCTATGAGCGCAAGGAAAACGTCTGCTATAGCCTCTAAAAAGCGACAAAAAGCCCGCCGGGAGACCGGCGGGCGGTATGCTCGGTTATTGTGCTTTCTCCGAATGATATTCGAGATAGAAGGCAATCAAACGAACGAGATAGTCGGGAGGCTGACGTTTGCCGCCTTCCCAGTTCTCGATTGTGCGCTTGGGAATGCCGAAAAGATCGGCGAATTGCTGCTGCGTGAGGCCGGCAGAAGTGCGGAGGGAGCGGATGTCACTCATCGGAATCCTCCGCGGGAAACGGCGTGTAGTCCCAAATGATGCCGCCATCTACCCACTCGCCGTCCTCGTCGAAGTCGTTCTCTTCGACGTAATACTCGGTGAACAAAGTGCGGTACAGGCCGTTGGCCTGAAAATCTCGTATTGAGCTGCGATAACCGCCGGAGGCGAGGGCGGCGTTGGCTTCTTCTGCGGTAGGGAATTCGGCGAGCACTTCCGGCTCGGCGTCGTTGCCGGCGGCGTACAGAGCGGACAGGGTGTGCTTGTCGCGGCGAGAAATCTCTACGCTCGCCTTGCGAAGCTGGAATTTTTTCATATACGTGTTCCTTTCTGGCTGGAGGCCAATCAAACTAATTTGTCTTTATGAACACAGTATACCACCCGTTGGGTGATATGTCAAGGGGGAAATCAAAAATTTCTGCTTTGATTTCTGCTGCCGGGAGACGGCGGCGGAAATGAGGGCGGAAGACTCCTTCCGTCAGCGGCTTTGCCGCTGACACCTCCCTCGGAGAGGGAGGCACAATCCCTCCGTCAGCCTTTGGCTGACACCTCCCTCGGAGAGGGAGGCTTTTGAAATGAGCGACACCTTATATAATTCGCGTGCGCGTGCGCGAATTTTTACGGACTTGTTAAAAGGATAACTTAACGACCAGGGAGGAAAAAGGAGTGTTTGCCATCATGGAGTACAAGATCATCTCCGGCAGAACCGAGGAGATCCGCCGCGTCTGGATGCCGACAACGAGAGGCGGCCAGCGTATCCGGCGGGGAACGAGAGCCAAGAAGTCCAGCATCCGAAAGATCCTGCGAAATGAGGTCAACGCCGTGAAGAGTCTTGCCCGCACGCTCAACTGCAATTTCGGCACGGGCGACGTATGGCTCACGCTCTCCTTCGGGGAGGGAGAAATATCCTGGGAGGACGCTCAAGCGGTGTTCGACCGGTTTTTGCGCAAGCTCCGCGCGTTGTATCGGAAGGAACAAGGGACGAATCTCAAGTACGTCTACTCGCATGGCCGGAAGAACGCGATCGGGAACGCCCGGCCGCATTTCCATATCGTCCTCCCGGCGATGGACTATGAGAGCATATGCACACTCTGGCCGGAGCAGGGCGTTACCTACCGCCGGCTGGACGGAAGCGGGGACTATACCGGCGTTGCCCGCTACATGATCTCCAACGCCAAGGGCGAGGAGGGCAAAAAGAAATACCATCCCTCGCGCGGGCTGGAAAAGCCGGTATATACCGAGCCGGTGCCCGTTTACGCGCACAGCAAAATGAAGCTGCCGAAGGACGCTTCCATCCGAGAGCAGACCGAGACGCGGGACGAGGAGAGCGGGTTTTATTCCGCCTACGTCCGCTACGTTCGAAAGGAGAAGGAAAGAAAAGGCAACGGCGCGCGCGTCTCTGCGCGTTCTGTTAAAACAAATGTCGGCGAAAACCCCTCCGTCAGCCCTCCGGCTGACACCTCCCCTGTCAGGGGAGGCAAGGGAAAGGGACGGAGGTGATGCGGCGTTGAAATTCCGGCCGATGAAGGGCTGCGGGGCGGTCTGGCAACAGCGGATCGTGCATGCTTTCTTGGAGGCGTACCGGAATCTGCCGCCGCCGGCGCAGGACGAGATCCGGAAAACGATAGAGAGTACAGCGACAGGGCAGGCCGAGGGGCGTGCCCTCGTTGCCGTTCTCTTGAAAAACAAATCGCCGGAGACGGCGAGCCGCGAGACGAGCGTGCCGGTGGGACGGATCTATGAGCTGCGCCGGAATTTCTATGCGGCGTACTGGCCGATGTGAGGAGGAATAAACATGGCAAGAGATATCACACCGCGGCAGAAGAAGTTCGTGCAGGAGTATCTGCGCTCCGGAGACGCTACGGACGCCGCCATCGCTGCGGGGTACAGCGTGAAGAGCGCGGCATCGACGGCCTCGAAGACGCTCAAAATGCCGGGCGTCATTGAGTACCGACGGGAGCTGGAGAAGAAGCTCTTTGACGAGATGGGCATATCAAAGGCGTGGATCGGGCGGCGGCTGGTGGAGATCGTGGAGAGGTGCACGCAGAAGACGCCGGTGCTGGAATGGAACCCGGAGACGCGGCAGAAGGAGCCGAACGGATTCTGGGAGTTTGACGCGAACGGCGCGATACGCGCGCTGCATGAGCTTGCCGAGCACATGGACTTTGCCGAGGGTGAGCAGAGTGCCGCAGAGAGTATTGAGGACTGGCTCGCAAGGCAGGAGGGATCGAAACTGTGAACCCGTGCATTGCGAAGGACTACATTGAGGGCTGTCTGAAGATCAAGACCAAGAGCGGGACGGTCGTGCCGTTCCGGCTGAACGACGCGCAGAAGAAGCTCTATGCCGTGGCGAAGCGACAGCAGGACGCCGGGAAACCTGTCCGGCTCATCATCCTGAAAGCCCGACAGCTCGGCTTTTCCACACTCACCGAGGGATTGATCTTCCACGCCTGCGCGACACGAAGGAACGTGAACGCTTTGATCGTTGCGCACCGCGAGGACGCAACGGCAAACCTTTTCCGGATGAGCAAGCTCTTTTACGACGAACTGCCCGCGCCGGTGAAGCCGATGCTGCGCGCCTCGAACGCGCAGGAGCTCGTATTCGAGAACCCATCAAAGCTCCGCAGCGAGCGGGAGGCAAGGCCGGGGCTGCGCTCCCGGATCCGCTGCGCCACGGCGGGCGGGCGCGGCATCGGCCGAAGCGACACGCTGCAATGCGTCCACCTTTCGGAGTACGCCTTCTGGCCGGACGGCGCGGACGGCAAGGCCGCCACGCTTGCCGGTATCTTACAGGCCGTGCCGAGTCTGCCGGGCACGATGGTCGTCATCGAGAGCACGGCGAACGGCTTTGAGGACTTCAAGGAGCGCTGGGACGCGGCCGTTGCTGGGGAGAACGACTTTGAGCCGGTGTTCTTCGCGTGGTTTGAAAACCCGGACTACTCCATGCCGGTCGTGCCGGGGACGGAATGGACGCCGGAGGAGCGGGATCTCAAGGCCGCCTACCGGCTGACGGACGAGCAGCTCCAATGGCGGCGCTGGTGCATTGCGAACAACTGCGGCGGGAGCCTGGACATGTTCCGGCAGGAGTATCCAGCCTCTCCCGGCGAGGCGTTTCTCCACAGCGGCACGGGCGTATTCGACAACGAGCAGATCGTCCTCCGGCTGGAGCGGCTCCCATCCCCTGCCGGGCGCGGAGAGTTTACCGACGGCGAGTGGACGGAGAGCGAGATGGGGCCGGTCACGCTCTACGAGCTGCCGGAGAAGGGCGTTCCGTATGTGCTCGGCGGCGACACGGCGGGCGAGGGCTCGGACTACTTCACGGCCATTGTCATCAACAACGCGACGGGGAGGATCGCTGCCAAGCTCCGGCAGAAATACAGCGAGCCGGAATACGTCCGGCAGATCGATGCGCTCGGGAGGTTCTACAACGACGCGCTCGTCGCCATAGAGACGAACTTCTCCACGTACCCGGTGATGAAGCTGCAGGAGATGGAGTACCCAAACCAGTACAGCCGCGAGCGGGAGGACACCTACACGCGGCAGATGAGGAAGAGCTACGGCTTCCGCACCGACCGGCAGAGCCGTCCGCGGGCCATTGCAAATCTCGTGGAGGTATTCTCCTCACATCCGGAGTGGTTTACCGACCGGGAGCTACTCGAGGAGATGCTGACGTTCTGCTACAACGAGGACCACCGGCCGGAGGCGCTCGCCGGGAAGCACGACGACCTTGTGATGGGCGCGGCGATCACCTACGCGGTGCGGCATCAGCAGCGGATGACGGTGCTCACAGAGCCGGAAAAGCCGCGGGAGAAGCTCATCGACCAGGTGAAGCGGCAGAAGAGGGCCAAGAGAGTATGGGGATAAACGAAAACAGGACAGGGAAAAACCTGTCCTGTTTTTGCGTGTTTAGGTATTGACTTTCTGTCACGCAAATAGTATACTTAATGCGTGACAGAAAGTGAGGTGATGAAGTGTCACCACGCACAGGGAGACCGAAAGCGGAGAAACCCAAAGACATTCGGTACAGCATTCGCCTTGATGCAGAAACCGAAAACCGATTGCAGAAATATTGCGAGCGGAACGGGATCACCAGAGGTGAAGCGATACGAAAAGGGATACACCTGCTTTTGGCTCAAGAAGAATAAAAAAATCCCCATGCTGGCAGTCTTAGCGGGCAGACAGCACGGGGAACCCAACACCCACAAGCGGAAGGCTTGAGAGGGGTAAAATTATTATACCCCTGAACAGCCTTTTTGCAAGTGGAGATTTGCAGAAAGGTGAATTTTTATGCCCAAAAACAAAGACCTGAATTTGCAGACGCTCCCGGTGTTTGAGCATCGGGGACGAATCGTAGCGGACAGCCGGGATGTAGCGCGGATGATCGGCAAGCGGCATACCGAAGTTCTGCGCACGATCAAGACGATGTGCAGGCATTTTAGCGAACGCAATTTTGCGTCGGCTGAATTTTTCGTTCCGGCGACGTACATGGACGATCAGGGCAAGCCCCGCCCATGCTACTACCTGACGCAGATGGGCTGCGAGATGGTGGCAAACAAGCAGACGGGCGCGGGCGGCACTCTGTTCACGGCGCAGTATGTGAAAGCGTTCCACGCGATGAAGGAGTTCATCATGGAGCGAAATTCCCCGATATGGCAGGACACCCGGACGCTGACGAAGGAAGTGCGCCGGCAGGAAACGGACGTGATCCGCGAGCTTGTGGACTATGCCCGCACGCAGGGCTCGCAGCACGCCGTGAAGTATTACACCTCCATTTCCAAGCTGGCGAACAAGGCAGCGGGGATCGACGACCGCGATCTCGCCCACGTCGGGCAGCTCACGGCCTTGATGCTCATCGAGCAGGTCATAGCCGACGAGATACGCGCCAGCATCGCGGCGCGGAAGCCGTACAAGGAAATTTACACGAGCGTGCAGCAGCGGCTGCTTGCCTTTGGAGCGATCACAGGAACATCCGCCCCGGCGCTGCCGCCGTTGAAGAAAAAGGCGCTATAAACGAGGTGGAGACGAACGAAACGGGCGGGGTAAGGTAAGTATACTACCCAACAACGCGAAATCAAATAAACCTCGCTGCGATAGAGAAAAAATACGAAAGACGCGAAACGGGAGGCGGCGATGCGTTCCGTTTCGCGGAAGAAAGGAACAAGGGCATGAATAACGATAGAGAAACGAAGATCGAGGAGATCGTGCGGATGCTGCGGCACATGGACATACGGGCGCTGCGGCGGGTGTATTTCTTCCTGCTGGGGATGATCTGACGGAAAGGAGAGCGGGACATGAAAAGCGATACGGCAACCATCGAGCGGGAAAAGGCCATCAAGGAGATCGTTGGGATGCTGGCCAACACGGACGAGGAGGCTCTGCGGTTTATCCGGAGCTTTCTGCGGGCAGCACGGGAGCAGCACAAACGTGATAATAAACGCGGGTAATATTTCACAGAAATTTTTGACCGGAGCGGGAAACTGCTCCGGTTTTTCTATTTTCGTGGCTGGAACCGCCTGTTATCCCAACGGGTACAACGATTCGTGAATAATTCACAAAAAAGTCGCCGAGCACGGACAGATATTTCGGGTTAGCCTTTTATCAGCAAGCAAAATAACATCGCGGCCGCGGCAGTACAGCGGCAGAAAGGAACCCACATGGACGAGAACATGGAAGTCGAAACTCTGGACGAGGGCACAGAGGGCGGCGTCGTAACCGCAGAGACCGGCGACGGAGCGGGAACCACCGAGGAAACCGCAGACGAAAAGAAGCAGGAGGCCGCCGAACCTGCCAAACAGAGCCGGGAGGACAACGCCAGATTCCAGGCGGCGCGCAAGGCTGGGGAAGCAGCCGGGTTTAAAAAGGCACAGGAGCGCTACAGCGCGGCGGTGGCCAAACTCGGGCTGACCGATCCGGACGGCGGCGGGGCGATCGACTCGCTGGACGTGCTGGAGAACTACGCCGACAAGACCCACGCAGAGCGGCTGAAGAAGGCCGCAGCGGAGAGCGGGCGCACCGTGGAGGAGCTGGAGGAAGAGGAGGACGCCAAGCAGGTCGTCCGCAAACAGAAGCGCGAGCGGGCAGAGAAAGAGAAGGCCGAGGCCGAAGCAAAACGGCAGAGCGACTGGGTAGCCCAGGACGCCGCGGCATTCCTCCGGGATCACCCGGATGTGGACATTGCCAAGCTCGACGCGAACGAGAAGTTCCGCCGCTTCTGCGGCAGCCGCTACGGCAGAGAGCCGCTGAGTGAGCTGTATGCCGACTGGCAGGAGCTTGTCGGAGAGGACGCCGCCGCAAAGGCGGTGGAAAAGTCCGCCAAGAAGGCCGAACGCTCCACGGGAGCGGGCGGAGGCGGCGTATCGGATGGGCTGACGGCCGCCCAGCAGCGGGAACTTGACGAGTGGAACCGCAACTACCCGCGGCTGAAAATGACAGCCAAGGAATTTTTTGAACGCTGAAAGGAGAAAACCATGCATCCTGTACAGAATGTGGACGGCGGCAGCGTGCTGCAGACCGCCCGCAACTACCCCATTGACGCGGCGACCGAGATCCAGGCCGGCGCCGTTGTGAAGCTCTCCGCCGGTAAGGTCGTTCTGGCCGCTGCGGCGGAAACCGGAGGTATCCTCGGCGTGGCCGCGGAGTTCCACTCCGGCAAGGAGGACGCTCTGAACCTCCGCGCGAACGGCACGCAGATCCTTGTGTGCGACAACCCGACGCTGATTTTTGAATGCCCCGCGCCGACGATCAAGGCCGCGGCGGGCGGCAGCGCCACGACCATTGTCCCGGCTTCCGGCGACGTAGACGCGGCCGCCGCGGACGACGCTTTCAACAACGCGATCATCGTCCTGAAGGAGAAGGCCGCGAACAGCGGCAACACCGACGCGCCCGGCACGCAGATCGTCGTGACCGACTACACCAAGACCGGCACGGTGATGACCAAGGCGAGCGGCGGCACGCCGGGCGCGGGCGACGTGTACGAGGTCTACCCCGTGATCGGCGCGGCCATCGGCGGCATCGCGAGTCTCGGCGACAAGCGCCTCGGGATTTCGCTCAAGACCGTCGGCGCGACGAAGCTGCGCTGCATCGGCCACGACTACGACCGCGGCACAATTAAGCTCATGGCGATCGGCCATGCGCTGACCTAAGGAGGAGAAAGAAAATGCCTAACAATCTCGGAAACTGGAAGACCGACAACTACAAGTTTGTCGGCAAGGCGTTCGACTTCGCGTATGCCGATCGCCTCAATAAGCTCTCGCCCATCGTGGGCGAGGTGAACGCCAAGAGCATCGACTATGAGCTGACCGGCTCCGGCGGCTACGGCGAGATGGCGGAATACGACGGCGAGAATCTCAACACCGGCAGCATGAAGCGCGGCTTCAAGACCGTCATTACTCCGGTTGAGTACACGCTCTCCATTCCCGTCGGCTACAAGCAGGCGAAGATCGACAAGACGGGCGAGACCAAAAAGGTCGGCTCGAAGCTCGGCGACAGCGCGGCCATGACGGTATATCTGCACGTGCTGCGTATGTTTGCCGACGCCTGGAATACCGACGGCCGCCACAACGGCGGCGACGGCGTAAGCTGGGCGAACGCTGCGCACCCGGTGGCCTCGCGCGGCTCGCAGGGACGCCGCTTCGAAGCGGATACGGACGCCGGCACGTACTCCAACATCTCTACGGACGCTTTTTCTGTCGGGGCGATCACGGCAGCGCAGGCGCGCGCCAACCGCTTCGTGACGCCGGACGGCCTGCCGTTCCTGTGCGACTTCGACACGGTGCTCATCGCGCCGGAGCTCGAAGAGAAGGCGAAGAAGATGTTCGGCGAGAATTCCCGCCTGATGCCGACGCAGAACCCGGACGACGACACCAACGCCGCGAACCCCGTGTACGGCATGCGCTACATCGTCATGGGCGGCGGCGCGGACGGCTTCACGGGCAAGCGCTGGGCGGTGTGCGACCGCCGTCTCATGAAGGAGATCACGAACATTGTCTACAACACCCGCCCGATGGTGATACAGTCGCAGCTGGACAACCCGCTGGTCGACATGTACACCGCGTATGCCGACTTCGGCGTGGGCTGGGGCGATGCGCGCCAGATCATTTTTGGTGACCCCGGTTAATGGGAGGCCGAAGATGATGAAAATTGATCGCGTGCTCGCTGTTACGGCGGGCACGAAAGAGACGAAAATCGACTGTCATTGCCAGGCGGTCGTCGTTTCGAACAACAGCGCGAACGTCGTGTACATCGCGCCGCACGATCCCAACAAGGCGCTGACAGCCGCGGCGGGCTTCCCCATTCCGGCCAACACGGTACTTCAGGTGCCGTTTACCGCCGGGGAGCTGGCGGTCGTCGCCTCGGCGGCGTCTACCGACGTGCGCTTCCTGCTGCTGGACTGAAAGGAGAACGGTATGGAGAACTTCTGGAAAGCGATCCTCACCGCTGCGACGGCAGCGCTGATGGCGTACTTCAAGCAGCTTGTTGTTCCGGTGGCGGTGCTGCTCGCGGTGATGATCTGCGACTACGTCACGGGCATGACGGCGGCGTGGATGAACAAGGAGCTTTCGAGTCGAAAGGGCATTCAGGGCGTGATCAAAAAGGTTTTCTATCTGATGATCGTTGCCGTGGGGATGGGCGTTGATTACCTCATCACGATGCTCGGCGCGAAGCTCGGCGTACAGCTGGCTGTGAATTTCATTGTGGGTCTACTGGTGATCGTGTGGCTGATTATTAACGAGCTCATCTCCATTCTGGAGAACAGCGGCAAGATCGGCGTGCCTATGCCCGGCTTCCTCATGAAGCTGCTGGACAGACTCAAACAGACGACGGAGAAAAAAGCAGAGATCGACGCTCCGTCGGACAACTGATTTTTGGTGAAGGGAACAGGGCGGGGAGACTCGCCCTGTTTTCGGTAAGGAGGAATCAACATGACGCTCGGAGAAGCGAAAAACAAGGTATACATGCTCCTCGACGAGCACAGCGCGGGCGGCG
>ENA-UONY01002000-UONY01002000.1-human-gut-metagenome-genome-assembly--contig:-CS9-NODE-2000-length-15348-cov-4.197214_pt1 | contig 15348 bp, 14 predicted proteins | sample MGYA00242465_ERZ724012 | MGnify/ENA metagenome assembly ERZ724012 | reverse complement strand
TGGCATAGCAGCGCCGGATGCATACGAAAATCCCCATGACTACCAAATGACTTTCATTTCTCGCCCTGCAATCTCAGGGCATCCGGCTGCCCTGCCCAGGCGCACCAGCGCAGCAGCACCGTAGCCACCTGGGCTCGCGTGGTGCCGCCCCAGGGAGACAGGATGGAAGCGCTGTCTGATCGGATGCCACGGAGGAGGCCGATCCCCACCGCCCAACTCATGGCCGGTTGGGCATATGCGGAAACCTCGGAGGAATCGGCGTACACTGCCAGGTCCCCCCGCCCGGAGGTATCCAGGCCCATCCTTTCCGTACAGCGGAACAGCATCACCGCCATATCCTGGCGGGTCATGCCGCCTTCCAGCCGGAATGGTTCCCCGTATTCCAGGGGAAACAGCTCCTCTTCGGTCCCGCAAGTGCCCCGGAAGGCACGGTGCAAAATGGCGTAAAAAGTCTGCCGGTTCATGACCCCACGGGGGCAAAACCGCCGGCCTCCGGCAGGCCCCATCCAGTTCTGCTCCGTTACAAACCGCACCCCCACTGTGAACCACCGGCCCTCTGCCACATCTACATAGGGATTGTACCAACGTTCCCGGGAAGATTCTGCCCTGTGTCCCTTTTGCTGCTTCATTTCTCCGCCCCTCTTCCCCCTGGACCCCGGAAAGGCAGCATGTCACAACCACACATTGTCATTCTTTCCACAATGGCCCCCGCCTGAAGAGAATTTTCTAAAAAAACTCAGGCATGTTAATGATACAACAACTTCAAGGTGTTGTCTACCACTAACTATGGGATTTTCCATCCACACCTTTTCGTTGTTACTATGGATCTGGAGGTGGTGAATATGGTCAAAAACCTGAAGTATCTGCGCACCCGGTACGGCATCAGCCAGCAGCAGCTGGCTGAAATCGCAGGCATCAGTCAACAGTCGGTCAATAAATATGAAAATCACAGCATTGAGCCGGACATTCGGACCCTCACTGCCTTTGCAGATTTTTTCCACACCTCTGTGGACTTTCTCATCGGGCACACAGAGGTTGAGCACCGGATTGAGCATGTACAGCAATATGACCTGAATCAAGACGAAGCCCGCCTGCTGCAGGCCTACCGCCTCCTCACCCCGGAGGAGCAGGAGAGCATCCATCTGATCATGCAAAATTACAACAAAAAGAAATAGCCGCCACCGCATAAGCGAACCGCGCCCGGGGTGTCATCGAAGTTTCCTCGATGCACGCCCCGGGCGCGGTTTACGATTCCGTTTCCTGTGGTTCCTACTTCTCCAGGATCACCGCACCCCGGTTCTTCTCGGCCATACCCTGGGCGATGCGCCGGGCTGCCTCCTCCGGGGTGACCGTCACCTGTTCCCCGGTTGTCAGGTCCTTGACGGAGCACTTGCCCTCCCGCAGCTCGTCCTCACCCAAGAGGACCGCGTAGGGAATGCCCAGCTTATCGGCATAGCTCATCTTCTGCTTGAACTTCTTCTGCTCCAGGTACACCTGGGTCCGGATTCCCGCCTCCCGCAGGCAGGTGGCCACGGCAATGGCGGGGCCTGGGTCGGCGGTCATGGGGAGCACCAGAGCATCGGCGGGAGCTGTGGGCAGCTGGGGGTTCAGAAGGGACTGCTCACCCAGGACGTAGAACAGTCGGGTCAGGCCGATGGAAATGCCAACCCCGGGCAGCTGCCGGTCGGTGTAATACCCCGCCAGATTGTCGTACCGGCCGCCGGAACAGACGGAGCCGATCTCCGGGTGGTCCAGAAGAGTGGTCTCATATACGGTGCCTGTGTAGTAATCCAAGCCTCTGGCAATGGTCAGGTCCACGGCAAAGTTCTCTGCCGGAACGCCGAACTGGCCCAGGTAAGCCGTCACGCTCCGGAGCTCCTCCAGTCCCTGATCAAACAGCTCGTTCTTGCCCTCATACCCGGCCAGAGCTTCCAGCACCGTCTCATTGCTCCCGGTGATGGAGATAAAGGCCAGAATCTGGTCCACCTGCTCCGGTGTGAGGCCGCAGTCGTCCTGAAGGATGGTCCCTACCTTCTCCGTGCCGATCTTATCCAGCTTGTCCACTGCCCGCATAATGTCCCCGGCCCGGTCCGCCAGACCAGTCATGGCATAAAAGCCGCTGAGAATTTTCCGGTTGTTCACCCGAATCTGAAACCGGGTGAGGCCCAGGGATTGGAAGGTCCTGTAAATGATGGCGGGGATCTCCGCCTCGTTGAGGATATCCAGCTTACCGTCGCCGATGATGTCGATGTCCGCCTGGTAGAACTCCCGGAACCGGCCCCGCTGGGCCCGCTCCCCCCGGTAGACCTTGCCAATCTGGTACCGGCGGAAGGGGAAGGTCAGTTCGCCCGCGTGAAGGGCCACATACTTGGCCAGGGGAACCGTCAGGTCAAAACGGAGCGCCAGATCCGCATCGCCCTTGGTGAAACGGTAAATCTGCTTTTCTGTTTCACCGCCGCCCTTGGCCAGGAGGACCTCCGCCGACTCAATGGCGGGGGTGTCCAGGGGGGTAAAGCCATAGAGGCTGTAGGTCCGGCGGAGGATCTCCATCATCCGCTCCATCTGCATCTGGGGCCGCGGCAGCAGCTCCATAAACCCGGACAAGGTCCGGGGCTTCATTTTTTCCATTGTCATTTCCTTCCTTCACAGACGCACTCCCGCAGGGCTGTTGCAAAATGAAATCTTACACCGCCCCACGCGCCTTCAACGCAGTGTATTTTTAGGCCGCACCATCTCCCGCCAGTCCAGGTCGCCCCGCTGCAGGCCCAGGATCAGCATCTCGGCGCTGGCCAGGTTAGTTGCAACCGGCACATTGTGCTTGTCACAAAACCGGATCGTCTCCAGCATCTGCTGGCCATCCCAGGGATCTATGGCATCGGGGTTGGTAAACAGCAGCACCATGTCAATTTCGTTATAAGCAATCCGGGCGTTCACCTGCTGGTGACCGCCCTGCTTATGGGACAGCAGCAGCGTAATGGGCAGACCCGTAGCCTCCGCCACCAGACGCCCGGTGGTGGCCGTCGCAAAAAGGGAATGCTTGGAAAGGATGCTCTTATATGCCGTGCAGAACTGAATCATAAGCTCCTTCCGTTTATCGTGTGCCAAAAACGCAATGTTCATCGTATCACTCCAAACCGTCAAAACTTCCGAAAAACCGCTGTCCTATTTGATCTTCGCCAGGGGCACAGGAAGGCCCTGTAGACGCTTTGCCATCCGGCGGAACGCCGCCGCCGCCGGACTCCGCCGGGCGTAAAGCAGAAGCGGGCGGTCATGCACCGCTGCCAGAGGTACGTTCCGATCCTCCGGCACCAATCCCAGCAGAGGGTAGCCCACCATATCCATCACATCGTCCACCGTCAGGTTCATAGAGCTGTAGAGCTTCGGGCTCACCCGGTTGACCACCAACCGTACATCCCGCTTGCCCATGAGCTCCAGCAGCTCCCCTGTCCGGGTTCCGTCCCGCAGGGCGCCGGGGTCCGGCCCCGTCACCAAAAGCTCCAGGCTGGCCGCCTGGGCCGCCATGCGGAAGCCCTCACCCACACCGGCCGGGGCGTCAAGCAGACAAATGTCAAACGTCCGCCGGACCTCCTCCATCATCCGGTCAAAAGCCTCCTGATCCAACTCCTCCGTCCGGCGGCCTACCGGTGCCGTCAGGAAGGAGAGTGTTTCGCACCCGGGATGCCGGGCTGCGGCCGAGAGGGACGCGCCGCCCTCACTCACATCGGGAAAGGACAAAGCCGGTACCTGGGCCAAGCCCAAGGCAATATCCAGATTCCGAAGGCCCACATCCAGGTCCATACATAGCACCCGACAGCCTTGACCCGCCAGCCCCAGGGCAAGACCGGCGCAAACTGTCGTTTTTCCGGTACCGCCTTTGCCGGACAGTACGGCGATCACCTTCCCCACAGTCTGCACCTCCAAGCATCCATTGATTGGGAACATTATACTGGAAATGGGGGGGGAATGCAACCGGTTTCCCTGGTTTTTACAGAAGAGTCTGTAAATTTTTTGTACTTCCGTCTCCCGCCTTTCAGACCAGAAAATCTACCATACTTCGGCTCGCCCAAAAAATAAATCCGAAACTTTTTCGTTTTCCCCTTTACAAAACGGGTCCCATGTGTTATCCTAAATATGCAAATAAGAATCATTATTAAAACAGGGTGAGGCCATGGAGCAGACCAGAAAACGGAGCAAAAAGCGGGATGCCATTTTGTCCTGCCTCTGCAGCACAAATACCCACCCCAGTGCGGAGTGGATCTATCACCGGCTGAAGCCCCAGATCCCGGATCTCTCCCTGGCCACGGTATACCGAAACCTAGCCCTTTTCAGGCGGGAGGGCCGCATCGTCTCCGTGGGTGTGGTCCAAAACCTGGAGCGCTTTGATGCCAACACCCAACCCCACGCCCATTTTGTTTGTACCCAATGCGGCTGCGTCCTGGATCTGCCCGACCTGCGTCTGCCCCAGGAGCTGGAGCAGGAGGCCACTCAGATCACAGCCGGGCAGGTACACCGCTGTACCCTCTGCTTTGAGGGGCTGTGCCATGTCTGCACTCAATCGAGTATCCCCAATGATCCTGCAGAGGAATCTGCGGGATAGCAACAATATTATCAAATTTTTTAATTTTTGGGAGGAAACAATAATGAAAAAATTTGTCTGCCCTGTCTGTGGCTACGTGTACGAAGGCGATGAGATGCCCGCCGACTTCCATTGCCCCGTCTGCAAGGTCCCTGGCTCCAAGTTCGTGGAGCAGACCGGCGATATGAAGCTGGCCGCCGAGCACGAGTTCGGCATCTACGAGAAGACCGTGGCCAACAACCCCGACATCAGCGCTGAGGACAAGGCCTATATCCTGGAGCAGCTGAAGGCCAACTTTACCGGCGAGTGCAGCGAAGTGGGCATGTACCTGTGTATGGCCCGGATTGCCCACCGGGAAGGCTACCCCGAGGTGGGCCTGTACTGGGAGAAGGCCGCTTATGAAGAGGCCGAGCACGCCGCCAAGTTTGCTGAAATTCTGGGCGGAACCCTGGAGCCCAACATGAAGGCCTCCACCAAGGAGAATCTGGCCTGGCGGGTGGACTGTGAGTTTGGCGCCACCCAGGGCAAGTTTGATCTGGCCGCCTGCGCCAAGAAGAACGGCCTGGACGCCATCCATGACACCGTCCACGAAATGGCCAAGGACGAAGCCCGGCATGGCAAGGCACTGAAGGGGCTGCTGGAGCGGTACTTTAAGTAAGAATTCTTCAAAATATGGGCAGGAGCATAGCTCCTGCCCATATTTTATTTGGTCTTTTATTCAAAAAACAGCTTTGTGTTTAGCGGGTCCAGTAAGACCAAGTACCGGAGTAGGGACAGTCACCTAAGGGATGATTGTACAAGCCAAGCTGTCCCCATTTAGAATTACAAGAAATATAGGGGCTGCTTTTTAGATTATCTGCAAGAATGCCAGAGTGTTCTGGGTAAAATGTACCATAAATCTCTTCCTGCCAGTATACTTTATTGCCGTTTCTGGAGGAGGAGGTTTCTTGGTAGCTGCCATCTGTCGTATAGGGCCTGGGATCGGGCATCCAATAGTAGTTGGAAGCTGATGTTGAATACCAAGCATACGAATGGCAATTATACTTCTTCGTTGCATCCCGTACTTTTGTTGCAGTTGGATACGCTGTCAGACATTGTGAATTTAGAGAGCTTTTTTCAGCTGCAGACCAATCGATGATAGACGATTGGTTTTCAACTTCTACCTTGCTGCCCTTTGGAGTAGTGACTGTGGCCGCGCACGAGCAATCGCAGAGTCGGGATTTTCTTGTAGAGCGTTATAGAATGTAGTAAGATTTCCACAGTTCACCTCTAGGCTGGCCTTTCTTTCCAGGTTCTTTTCTTCAAAAATCTGGATGAGCAAGTTGATTTCTGTTTCATCCAAACCACCAGTCACTTCTTCCTGCGCAATCAAAATTTCAATTATTGATAGGGATTTTATATTTTGGTAATTTTCATGCTCAGACATAGAATATCCATTTTCTACAGGAGTGTTACGGTAAAAATCAATTAATACAGCCCCGAAATCTGTGCGCTTTGTCAATTCTGCCAGCGCAGGGAACTCCTGATATACATGTTCAAAGCCGGCCCGATAGGTGTCAAATGCATATAGATCTATCATAAATGGGTATGCCAAAACAGTTTGCAGCAATTCTTCTGTGGACATTTTCGCCATGGAGTCTTTGGAGAGTTGGCATGCATCCACCCGGTCTGTGCGTTTCATTTCTGTCCAATTTGGTGTTAAGGTTACAGGATAATACAGAGCAGTATCTGATATTTGTAACGGAACCTGCACCTGGGCTGCGACTGATATGATAGAAATGCCTACCAATAAAAAAATCAAAAGTAACAATCGTGCTTTTTTCATGATTACGCAGCTCCTTTCGAAGTGTTGCTACAATGCTTGGTGCCCTGACATGCGTTGCTTCATTGGCAGAGTATCATACTTTTGTATATATGTCAAGATGAAATATATACTCGTTTTCAAAAATTTGCTGTTACGTGAGTATGTAACCCTGGATGCAGCGGCCTCAGTGGGGCCACAGTACCATGGTTAAAAAATATTGACTACTGGCCTTTTTGCCAAGTATTGCAGGGGCAAGCCAGAATTTTAGTATAAACGGTGCACAGTGTCTTTTGAAACAGGATTTTGAACATGGATGCGTAGGTAAGGTGTGACTACTATAGGTAGTGAATCAGAGGAGTTGCTGAGCTGAATCAAAGCGAAAACGTGGACGAACCTGTAGAATGGCGGGACGTACCAGAATTTGCAGTGCAGAGGCTTCTTTATCATACAATTAGGTGTTATATGATGAATCGGCTGCCACTTGATTGTTGCGCTGGCGCATTTGCGCTTATTTATGCTTGTGAAATGTGCCGATAGACCGGAAGGCCTTTCGTAATTCCTCAAAAACCACACAGAAGCACAATTTTTTGGGAAAACCCGCAAAAAACTTATGTAAGTGCTTGGCAGAAATCAGGCACGCTGTGAATATACCAGCTCACAGATGTAGCGTAATATTACAAAGAGCAAATCGGTTGATTTCAATGGGGATTGGCCGATTTGCTTTTTTGCTATTTGCTTCATGTGCAGAAGCAATGGCGGCCACTTCTCCGAATCACCCCGCCGGGTTTCCAGTGGGGTGTTTTGGGGTGAAAAAGTAAAAGGCCAAGGATTGCTCTCCAGCCTCTTGTTTGTTACCGGTCTGCCACATGCAATTCTGCCCACAGGGCTCTTAAATAATAAAGCTAAGGTTCATCACCGATATTCCGCCCCACAGCACAGGCGGGATGGGCCTCCCTCCTACCTGGACATTTTCTCACACCGCTTGGGCGGTACTTGGCAATCATCTCGCCAAACCTGGATCTTTCCACATTGACTTCCTCCTTTGATTCAATCGTGTATTGTATAATACGTCACCAGGTACCAAATTACAATACAGGTATACTTGTTTTTTTCAATGTTCACTTAATATGTAAACCCGTTTGGCAATGGGGGTGCAGTCAAGCCCCGCATTCCTTTCATTCCCGATAAAGTCTAAAAAATTTCCAGATTATTCCAGTCGAAACTTGCCAAAATGCGGCGTTTCTGCCACTTTGCCGAAAATTTTTTCCGTTGTATCTTTATCTCTTGACAGCAGCGCTATTTCATGGTATATTTTTAGTATAACCTTTCTACCCCAAAAAGGAGGATTGTCATGATGAGATTGACGAAAAGCGAATTAGAGATTATGGAGGTGCTGTGGGCCGCAGACGAGCCCCTGTGCCGTGCGGACATCATCGCCCGCTCCCAAGACAAAACCTGGAAAGACAGCTCTGTCCACATCCTGCTGAACAGCATGCTGAAGAAAGAGGCTATCCAGGAAGCCGGCTTTGTGCGCCGTGGGAAGGGCTATGGCCGTGTATTCACCCCCGCCATTTCTGAAGAAGCTTACTTTGCCGGTAACCTGTTCAACCGGAAAGACAGCGCCCAACTCTCCCGGCTGTTCGCTGGACTGGTCAATAGTGACGGCGTGACGCCCGCTCTGTTGGACGAACTGGAGGGGATGATCCAGACTCGGAGGAACGAACTTAATAAATGAGCTTTAGCGTGCTCTCTTTTCTCAACGCGGTCTTTTGGTTTAACCTGGGTTTAGTTCCAATTGCCATTTTACAGGCCCGTGGGAAAATTGTAATGAGTTACAGTCCTGCTCTTCTGGCCGCCCTGGCAATCCTGGCAGGAATCCGGGTATTTTTCCCCTTGGATTCTTCCATGTTTTTGGTGATCAATTCCCGCGTGGTCCTGCGCTTCCTCCAGCGGGTCTTAGAGATGAAATTCGGCGTTGTAGCTGTCTGGATGTTAGTAGTCTCGGCTTGGGTTTTAGGAGGCTCGATTGTATTAATCAGAGAAATGTCTTACCTTTTGCAAGACAGACGGACCCGGCAAAGCTGGGTCCATGTACATAACGATCAGGTTGTCCGCGCTGCGGCAGACCTGAATATTCCACTGAAGAAGATCATTGTATCACCTCAGGTTGGTACACCTGCGGTGATTGGTCTCCTGAGGCCTCGGATCTATCTTCCTGATGTAGACCTCCCCCACGAGGAATGGGTCTGGATCCTGAAGCATGAACACCAGCACATTCGTAACCGTGATATCTGGATTAAATTCCTGTATCTGATGTTGGAGGCCGTATGCTTTTGGAATCCCCTAATGTGTTGGCTGACGAAAAAGCTAAGTGACTTGTTGGAATTCCGTTGTGATTATTTTGTGACTCGGAATAACTCCGAGGAAGAAAATCAGGTCTATCTCCTGTCTATCCTCCATATCTTGCAGCAAGTGAAAGCCAAAGAAAATGCTCCTTCAGCCAAGCTTCGCTCTTGTATGAGCACCGGTTTCGTGCGAAGTCAAGCAGACCTTCTTCTGGAGGAACGGGTCAATGCAGTGGAAACACCAAGGCCAAAGCATCCCTTTCGGAACACGGCCATTTTTCTGGTCAGTCTTACACTATTTTTTGCATCTTATTTTGTATTGTTTCAACCAGCTATTGATCCTCCCATTGAAAATGTGGATGGACACGTCGAAATCACTGTCGACAATGCCTACATTCAGCAAACGAGCTCAGGAGAATACGAGCTTTGGGTAAATAACAATTATTTCGGAACTATTCCAAAAGAAGCCTTGGGGCAAGATCCTATGAATAAACTCCCAATTCATGTCGAAGGAGATTAGATGCTGTATGAAAAAGTTATTTGCTTCTTGTTTATCTGTTTTAATTCTAGTATTTAGTGTTATTCCAGTAGCTGCTGCATCTGCTCCCGCTCCTGTCAGCGTAATGGAAGAGGACCCTATTGCACGGGCAGAACAAACAACGTGGGTTTTTCGTACCACGCCTGATGGCAAAAATCAAATGCGTCTGTGGTCAATTACCTATGGTCGTTGGTTGACTGACTGGATCACCATCAACTAAAAATGCATAATTTATTAAGAATTTGCAGCGCCGCAAGGTTCTAAAATGGACTTCGCGGCGCTGCGATTTATTATTTTCTGGATAAAAGCACTGCGCCAATGATGGTTGTCACTGGCACTGCCAAAATGACGCCGATGGCGCTGGAAACGCCGCTGACCACCTCCAGAGCCAGATAGCTGGAGCTGACCAGCTCCCGCCAGGGTAGGTCCAGGCTGTAGAGGTAAATAATCAGGGTAAAGCCACTGCCGAGGAATGCCAGAATTAGGGTGTTCGTCATGGTCCCCACCATATCCCGTCCAATGTTCCGGCCGGATTTCCACAACTCCCACAGCGTCATTTCCGGGTTTACCGCCTTCAACTCGCTCAGTGCAGAGGAGATGGACATGGCAACATCCATCACTGCCCCCAAAGACGAAATGATAATCCCGCCGACCAACAAGCCCCGCAGGCCAATGGGCGTTCCCGTCTGCCGGAGCTGCAGCAAAGGTTCCACATCGGAAATGCGCAGGCCGTTGATATGGGCCAGGGCCTGCGCCCCCAGTCCGAACACCATGGCCAACGCCATACCAGCTATGGTCCCCAGGCAAGCACATAAAATTTTCCGGTTTACGCCACCCAGAATCACAAAGCAGACCACCGCAATATAAGAGCACAGCAAAAACACCGTCCACACCGTAGGCCAGCCCTTCAGCAGCAAGGGAATCAGAAGAAGCACCAGCACTGCCACTGTCATCGCCAGGCCCAAAATGGACTTTGCGCCGGTTTTCCCTCCCACCAATACGGTCACCAGCAGAAATGCCACCAAAACGAGTCCGATGGCCATGCTCCGGTCGTACTCGTACACGGTGGCATTGTGACTGCCATCGGCATAGGTGGAGATCAACAACGTCACATGGTCTCCTGACGCCGCTGGCTCGCCGTACAGCGGCCCAACAGCATTGGACGTTAAAAGTGTCTGCCCCCGGTATTGACCCGATGTCACAGCCACCAGGAGGCTCTGCTCCCCTCTATAAGCGCCATCTGCTGCGGCGTCTGGCTCACAGGAATCTGACAGGATCTCCAGGACCTTGCCGGTTTCATATTCTACATATGCCTCGCCCCGTTGCTGTTCCGCTGCCGTTCCATTATGGGCATATCCGTACAGACCCGCAAACACGGCTGCCGCCAAAAGCAAAATCACCGCAGCCGGCCAGCTTCGCCGCAGGTAAGCTGCCAGCGCCCCGCTTTTTCCCTGTCTCATATTCCCGCTCCCTCTTGTCCTTGCTTTTATTTAGCATATCAATTTCCCCCTGTCCTGTCAAGCGCTGCATCCGCAGGCTGTATCCCGCTGTACAGAAAGAGCCCTGCCGCTTCTGGACAAGCCGAAGCAGAACAGGGCGCTTCCCCATGGAATACTTATGACATGTAATCCCTTATTTTATGGATCTCTGCTCCCGCAGATACTCATGCAGCATGCACAGAAAATCTCCCGCTGTTGGCGGCTGTGTAATGCTCCTGTGGGCAATCTTAGAGAAATACCCAGGGTTTGCGTCCCACGCTTTTGCAATGGACGTACGGATGTTGCGCTCAACGCTGGTCCGGGTATTGCCGCAGCGTGCCGCCGCAGCTGGGTACAGACCTCCAATGAGGCGCTTCAGCAACGTCTCATCTTCCTCCACCAGCTCCATAGCCGCCAAGATACAATCATAGCCTTCCTGGCACCTGTAGATACCGAAGCGAAATAACAGACCTTCAAGCTTATCCATGATATTGCACATCTCCTTTATTTGTAAAATTTCGCAAAACTATATTACCATATATAGCGTTCCATTTCACAAGCAAGAGAAAAATCGACAAAAATCACGGCAAAAAGTGAAAAATCGCTAGTTTTTTCAGCTTTTCTCTCTAAACATCTTATAAACCAAGCAATATAACCGGTTTATTTTCTCCAGTAAATCACCAATCTCTCTCCCCACACATCAATTCTCGTATAACCGTTTTCCTCCAAAAGTCTAACCAAATTTTCGTATCCGTTGGCTCCATCTACCGCATAGGGCTTATAGCTGCTTGTGTCGCTCACGTCCAAAACCACATACCGGGTACTGAGCAGGTGCTCCCTGGAGCAATAGCGCACATCGTACAGCACCTCTCTCTGGGAAAGGGGTACCGTATAAAAGGTGGTGGCCGCCACGGCAGCATCTGCCGGAATTTGGCTGAGGAATTCTCCCACCTGGGCATACCCCTCCCGGTTGTTCCAGTACTTCCTGAGATATATGGAGGCCCTTGGAACCACGGTGGAGGCAAAGCAGCTCCCGGCTACCAGAATGGCCAGACTCAGGGTGACACACCGGGAAAGAACTTTCCCTTGTTGCCTGTTTTCCAGCAGATCCTCCAGGTTGACCACGGTCAAATAAATCAAGCAGGCTGTCGAACCGTAGGTGTACTGGAAAAAGACACTGTGCTGATACAGGTAATCTGACATCAGATTTACCAGAATGTACGGAATCAGCAAAACGTATCGCTCATACTTTCTGGTCCACAGAGGCATCCCCAGCAGAGGAAATAGCGTCAGACCGATGAAGGAAAGCTTCTCCTGATCCACGCACTCATAAATGAGCTTCATGGGCGACAGCAGCACCGCCAGGATGACCGAAAACAGCGAGCTGGACCCTCCATACATAAAATTTTGGTACCGATAGGTCATAACCCCATCGCCGTGTTGCTCCAGGTAAGCGGTGACCAGGAAAAACCAAGCCAATGCTCCGGCCAGCAGCATCCCACCGGTCACAAGCCCCCACCGGCTGCTTCCCCGAAGCCACGCCCGCAGGATGAGCCAAAGAGCCACAATCGCCACATATACTGCCGCATCTTCCTTAACCGCCAAGGTGAGAACACCACAGAGGAGCGTAACCCATCGTTTTTCCTGATCAATCCCATAAAACAGCCACAGAATGAATGGCGTCAGAAATGCATTTTCATGAATGTCATAGCTGGCTCCACCGGAATATGCGGGGTAAAGGAACAGCAGCAGACAGATGCCGGCGCTGAGGCCAGAAGAAAATCCACGACCGCGGCAAATCTTCCACAATGGAATCACCGAGGAAGCAAGAACCGCAGCCTGCAGCACCTGAAGCGTTACAGGCCTGGGGTATATGCAATAAAAGGGCAGCAACAGGTAATAAATTGGCGAAACATGGACCGCAAAATGAGAAAGCAACCCGTCACGCTCCACTGTGGTTGTAGGAAGGCCGGTAGTGCGCATCTGGTGGAACATCTGGGAGAAAATTCCGAAGTCAAAGGTAGGCACCTGGTATGCTAGGACCCGGCACACGGTCCAAAGGCTCACAAAAGCAAAAAAAGAAATTGCAAAAACTGCCGCCAAAATCCGTCCGCAGCGGCCCTTATCCCCAGCCTGATCCATCCCAGTCTCTTCGCCGCACCAGCCAAGCCAGGCATACACACCCAGAACCACCAGAACCAGCAGGCACGCAAGCAGATAAGGGACCGTAAAAGAGGCATGCAAAGACAGCGTCACCAAAATCCCAAAAACTGCAAATATGGCCCACCTCTCTAGCCACGCCGTCTCAATCCACCTGGCCAGAAGACATAGCAGCACAAAAAGAAGTGCCGTCAGGCCCATCAGCAACAGCACAGACTGGGCCGCCAGGCTCTCCAGGCCCTCCAGACTGCGAAGATCTGGCGGCAGGCAGAGATACTGCACCAGTACCGCCGTCAACCAGCCTAAAAATATGCGCCTCAGTCCATCTCCAACGGTCATGGAGCCCTGCGCGGCGTTAGAACCTCTCATGAGACACTCCCTTCTGCCTGCGTCTCACTGGTTATTTTAAACACAGGCAAAGTCTTGTTGCATAGCTTATACCACATCCACCCCCAAAAAGCAAGGCCTTCCCCTTCGGCTCACAGACAGACTTACCTAAGAAAACCGGCTAACGAGCAGACAGACACACGAGCAAATGACCCTGTCTGTTCAAAAAATAGGAAAGACAAATGTCTCCCTCTGTGCTATAATGGCGCCAGCGGCAAACGCTGCAAAATGATTGGAAAAGGACGGAGTGCAACATGGCGGCTTCTTGGCTGAATGACGCTGTATTTTATGAAATTTATCCTCAAAGCTTTTACGACTCCAATGGCGACGGCATTGGTGACATCCCCGGCATCATAGGAAAACTGGACTATGTGAAATCCCTGGGCTGCAATGCGCTGTGGATTAACCCCTGCTTTGACTCTCCCTTTAAGGATGCTGGCTACGATGTGCGGGACTACAAGCGCGTAGCACCCCGGTATGGAACCAATGAGGATTTGGTCCGCCTATTTCAGACAGCCCATGAAAAGGGCATCCGGGTGCTGCTGGACCTGATACCGGGTCATACCAGTGAAGAGCATCCCTGGTTCCAAGCCAGCTGCCAGGAGGAACCCAACGAGTACTCCGGCCGATATATCTGGACCAACGCTTGGTTCGCCCGGGGTGACGGCATGCCCTTTGTGAGCGGTGAAGCCCCACGAAACGGGGCCTACATCCTGAACTTTTTCAAGTGTCAGCCAGCCCTCAATTATGGCTACGGCCAACGCAACCTCCCCTGGCAACAGGCCACCGACAGCCCAGACGCTTTGGCCACACGAGCAGCACTGTGGGACATCATGCAGTTCTGGCTGGAGCTGGGCTGCGACGGCTTCCGAGTAGATATGGCCGGCTCTCTGGTAAAGAATGATACACCGGACTGCAACTACACCCAGGCCATCTACAGGGAAATCCGAGACAAGCTGGATGCCCAATTCCCGGAGGCCGCCCTGGTAGCCGAATGGGGGCTGCCCCGCCTGGCGCTGAACTGCGGTTTTGATATGGATTTCTACCTGGAGTGGCATGGCAATGGGTACTCCACCTTGATGCGGGACTATGACACCGATGGGAACATGGTGATGCAGAGCCCTGATACCAGCTACTTTAAGCAGGACTCCGGCACAGATGTCACCCGGTTCCTGGCAGATTACCTACCCCAGTACACAGACACCAAAGACAAAGGCCTTTGGTGCTTCCTCACCTGCAACCACGACACCACCCGGCCCAGCTTTAATCTCACTCCAAAAGAGTTGAAAGTAGCATACAGTCTTCTCTTTACAATGCCCGGCGCCCCCTTCCTGTACTATGGCGACGAAATCGGCATGGCTTATCGGAAACTGCCCAGCAAAGAGGGGGGCTATACGCGCACCGGCTCCCGCACACCCATGCAGTGGTCCCGGAGGGAAAATCTGGGTTTCTCTACCGGCACGCCGGAATCCCTGTACCTGCCTGTAGACCCTTCGCCGAAAGCGCCCACCGTGGAGGAGCAGGAGGAAGACCCACAGTCCCTTCTGCACTACACCCGCTCGCTGATTGCCCTGCGCCACAGTCACCCAGATCTCCAGGCCAAGGCCCCATTTGCAGTTTACTCTGCAGAGCCCGGCTCCCGGCTGTTCGCCTATAAGCGGGGCAACCTCCTGTGTACTCTGAACCCCGGGAAGGAAACCCTTTCCTTGCACCTGGATGGAGACTACCGTATTCTCTTCAGTCAGGGAAATGCAGAGATTCAGGGTCAGTATCTAAAATTTCAGGGTTTCACCGTCCTGGAGCCCACAGCAGGTGTGTAAAGGCGGCAGAAGAGCCAAAAACCGGGGACGCCTTAGCAGCAGGGGGACATCCCTAGGGCCAGTTTATTCTGCTGGTTCATTGATTGTAATTCTCGACTCGCAAAAATACCCCCGTATCTCAGAAAGTATACGCCAGTCTTATATACGATCCGTTACTATACGGGAGTACTGTGCCATCCTGTGAAGGTGCATATCAGGCACGTCACAGGATGGTCAAATTTTTCAGGCAGTAAAAAGGCA
>ENA-UONY01001999-UONY01001999.1-human-gut-metagenome-genome-assembly--contig:-CS9-NODE-1999-length-15353-cov-13.559877_pt1 | contig 15353 bp, 16 predicted proteins | sample MGYA00242465_ERZ724012 | MGnify/ENA metagenome assembly ERZ724012 | reverse complement strand
CAAAATGAACAGAAATCTTTCTGAATTTTTGTAGAATTTAATGGTTGACTTCCGATTTGACCACAAAAGGAATGAAACGTCTTGACATCCAATGAAACAGAATGATATAATACATTTGAAATTTAACGATACTGAGTCTAGGCAGTATCGGATTGTACATTGTGTTTTCGAGAGAAGCACAATGGGGTTCAAGAGGCCGTGAGTTCGATTCTCGCCACTCGGACCAAACAAAGATGATCCGAACTTGTTTCCGATAGGAGATGGGTTCGGATTATTTGTTTTCTACGGAAAACAGACTTGCATTTATCAAAAAATAACCGAACCTTGCGGCTGTTGATGGAATGTGCTGCAGAGTTCGGGCAGATCCTGTAAGGAGGGTCATATTATGAATACCACATTGCGGCGGGATGCGGATGAAATCATCCGTGCCAGCATTCAGGCGGTGCTGCCGGATAAGGCTGTGTGCCGCGCGCTGGAAAACTTTCAGCCCAGAGGCGGCAGAGTGCTGCTGGTGGCGGCAGGCAAGGCTGCATGGCAGATGGCGCACGCCGCCGTGCAGGCACTGGGGCGCGTGGACGGCGGCGTGGTGGTGACCAAATACGGCCATGTGAAGGGCAAAATCCCCGGCATAAGCTGTTATGAGGCGGGCCATCCCGTGCCGGATGCCAACAGCTTTGCAGCCACCGAAAAAGCTTTGGCGCTGGTACAGGGGCTGACCGCAGAGGATACCGTGCTGTTTCTGCTTTCCGGCGGCGGTAGCGCCCTGTTTGAAAAGCCGCTTGTCCCCGGCGGGGAATTGCAGGACATCACCAATCAGCTCCTTGCCAGCGGAGCGGACATTGTGGAGATGAACACCATCCGCAAGCGGCTGTCCGCTGTCAAGGGCGGGCGGTTCGCGCAGGCCTGTGCGCCTGCAAAGGTGTTCAGCATTGTGCTCAGCGATATTCTGGGCGACCCGCTGGATATGATCGCCAGCGGCCCGGCGGTGCCGGACTCCTCCACCTGTGCGCAGGCACTTGCCATTGCGGAAAAATACAAGCTGCGCTTATCGGCGCAGGCAAAGGCGCTGTTGGCACAGGAAACGCCGAAAGCCCTTGACAACGTGACGACCCAGATCACCGGCAGTGTGCGGGAGCTGTGCGCCGCCGCTGCCGAAGCCTGCCGGGAACTGGGCTATGCACCGCTGCTCCTCACCGACCGGCTCTGCTGCGAGGCGCGGGAGGCGGGCAGCTTTCTGGGGTCTATCGCCCGCACCCATGCGGAGCAGGGGAAAAAGCTGGCCTTTATTGCGGGCGGGGAAACGGTGGTGCACCTGACCGGCAAAGGTCTGGGCGGGCGCAATCAGGAGCTGGCGCTGGCCGCAGCCCCGGCACTGGCCGGACAAAACACGGCGGTGTTCTCGGTGGGCAGTGACGGCACCGACGGACCTACCGATGCCGCCGGCGGCTATGCGGACGGCGACACCGCTGCGGCACTGGCGGCAGCGGGCTGGAACCTGTTCGACACCCTGCAAAACAACGATGCCTACCACGCCTTGCAGGCGGTGGAAGGGCTGATCATCACAGGCGCTACCGGTACCAATGTCAATGATGTTGCCGTAGTGCTGATTGGGGGAGAAGCGCAGGTAGACGCTTGAAACTCTGCCTGCCCGGCGCACCTATAACATTTGACCCCGCTTTGTCCGCAGTGTACGGGCAGGCGGGGATTTTTTGTGGAAGTACTTGACAGACCATTTGCAAAGTGATATTATTTTGATATCACAAAGAAATGCTTCCGACCCTGATAAGGAGGGATCTGTTATGGAAGAAAAAATTTTGAATACCCGCAAAAACGGCATGGCTATGCTGTTGCTCACGTTGCTGGGCTATGTGGTGGCCATCGCCCTGTTCATTTACAGCATCACTCTGCTGAATGCAGACCGGATACTTCTGGGCGTGCCGCTGCTGATCTTGTCCATTGCGTATTGGATCGTGGGCATTTTCCTGTTCTGCGGTCTTAAGGTGTTAAAGCCGCAGGAGGCGTTGGTGCTCACCCTGTTTGGTGATTACATCGGTACCTTGAAGGGACAGGGCTTTTACTGGGTAAACCCCTTCTGTACCGCCGTCAACCCCGCCGCCGGCACCCGCCTGAGCCAGAGCGGAGATGTGAACAGCAAGGAGAACAGCGTGGCTGCACTGTTTGGCAATAACGGCCAGAACAGCCAGATGACCGCCGAGTCCATGAGCAAGAAGATTTCGCTCAAGATGATGACCCTGAACAACTCCCGCCAGAAGATCAACGATTGTCTGGGCAACCCGGTGGAGATCGGCATTGCGGTCATCTGGCGCGTGACCGATACCGCCAAGGCCGTGTTCAACGTGGATAACTACAAGGAATACCTCTCCCTGCAGTGCGACAGCGCCCTGCGCAACGTGGTGCGGGTGTACCCCTATGATGTTTCTCCCAACGTGGACACCACCGGCGACGGCGTAGCCGACGAGGGCAGTCTGCGCGGCTCCTCCGAGGTAGTGGCTGCCCGCATCCGGGACGAGATCCAGAAGAACGTGGCCGAGGCCGGCATCGAGGTGGTGGAAGCCCGCATCACCTATCTGGCCTATGCACCGGAGATCGCAGCGGTCATGCTGCAGCGCCAGCAGGCCAGCGCCATCATTGATGCCCGCAAGATGATCGTGGACGGCGCTGTGGGTATGGTGGAAATGGCGCTGGATCGTCTGAACGAGAACAAGGTAGTGGAACTGGACGATGAGCGTAAGGCGGCAATGGTGTCCAATCTGCTGGTGGTGCTGTGCGGCAACCGGGATGCCCAGCCCATCGTGAACAGCGGCAGCCTGTACTGATGGCCGAGCCGAAAAAACAGGTGCCCCTGCGCCTGAACGCCAAACTCTACGATGCCCTTGCCGCTTGGGCAGAGGATGACTTCCGCTCGGTGAACGGGCAGATCGAATATCTGCTTACCGAGTGCGTGCGTCAGCGCAAAAAGAACGGGAAATATGTCTCCGACCAGTTGGACGTCCCGCCGGAACTGAATCTCCATTAAGACACCCGCGGTAAACGTAAATTATGAAATAAGGCCGCTGCACAAAACCGGTGCGGCGGCCTGTTGTTTGTCAGGGAAAGGCGGTGCTTTCCGGCGGGAAAGGGAACAAATAAAGGCCAATTTGATAGTTCAGTTGATCGCACAATGCTCCGGTATTTCGTCGGAAAAAGCGACCAAAGTCGCAAAAAAGTCTTGAAGATATAGGAGAAGATGGACAAATATCTGGGCGAAAACGTTTCTTTTTTGGATTTTTCCAGAAAATAACTTGCCTAAAAGTTTGCGGCGTGCTAAACTAACAGCGGGGAATTGTTTTGCGTAAGCAGACAGGGGGTGAAGCTATGAAAATACTGGTCGTGGATGACGGTCAGCTTGCGATCAATTCGCTGATCCGTATCCTGTGCCGGGTGGCACCGGACTGTGATTATATCAGTGCCATGACGACCGACGATGCCCTGACGTGGATGCGGCAGGGCCCGATGGATGCTGCCTTTTTGAACTTGGAAATGCCGGGGATGAATGGCCTTGCCCTTGCCCGTATGATCCAGAAATTGCAGCCCCGCTGCAATATCATCGTGGTCACCGAGCACCCGGAGTATGCGCTGGAAGCATTGCAGATTTTCGTCAGCGGTTTTCTGCTCAAGCCCGCCAACGAGGCCGATGTGCGCAATGTGCTGGAAAACCTGCGTTACCCGCCGGAGACTGCGCCGGTGGGTATCAAGATCCAGTGTTTCGGCAATTTCGAGATCTTTGTGGGCGGACGTCCGCTCTCCTTCAAGCGCAGTAAGAGCAAGGAGCTGCTGGCCTACCTTGTGGACCGCAACGGTGCCACCTGCACCAACGGCGAGATGCTGGCTATTTTGTGGGAAGATAAGCCCGATACCGCCTCGCTGCACAGCCATCTGCGCAATTTGATCTTTGACCTCAGCCATACGCTGGAGGATGCAGGGGTCAACGGGCTGCTGGTACGCGGCCGCAGCACCTTGGCGCTGGATACCAGCAAGGTGGACTGCGACTATTATAACTTCCTACGGGGAGACCGCTCGGCCTTCAACTCCTACCGGGGCGAGTATATGACCCAGTACTCTTGGGCAGAGGTCACCCGCTTGGCGCTGCGCCAGCAGGCCGCAGCTACGCCCAAAAGCGGGTCGATCCCAAGCTATTACGTCCCGCCCACGGGCTTTTAAGACTGCATAAAACACAAAAGGCTGTTGCGCGATGATGCGCAGCAGCCTTTTTGAGTTTTATAAGTTTGAAAATGGGGGAACGGAACGCCCGCAGGCGTGCTGTTATCCTATAATAAATTGCTTAAAACCGCTCCAATTCCAGCAGATATTCCTTGATCTCCAGCCCCTCGGCGTAGCCGGTCAGGCTGCCGTCTGCGCCAATGACCCGGTGGCAAGGCACCACGATGCACAGCGGGTTGCGGTGGCAGGCGCTGCCCACGGCGCGGCTTGCCTTGGGTTTGCCCAGCGCCGCCGCCAGCTGTCCGTAGGTGCGCACCTCCCCGTAGGGGATCTTGCGCAGCTGCGCCCATACCGCCTGCTGAAAGGGCGTGCCTTTTGCCGCCAGCGGCAGGTCGAACTCCCGGCGCACCCCGGCAAAATATTCGTTCAGCTGCTCCTCGGCCTCCTGTAACAGGGGCGTTTCCACCACCCTGCGGGGCAGCGGTTCCAACTCCGGCGCGCCGTCCGGGCAAAAATGTACCCCGCACAGAGCGTCGTTCTCCTCCTCTAAACAGATGGCTCCAAGGATGCTGTTGATGTACCAGACGTTCAAAACCGGCCTCTTCCTTTCCTGCAAGAATGTGCTATACTGGTACTATCTTAACACAAAAGCTTCCATGAGGAAAGGGGCGTTTCAACTATGGTCAAGGCACTGGAAGATATCATTGCAAAAAGCAGCAGCATCGTCTTTTTCGGCGGCGCGGGCGTTTCTACGGAGAGCGGCATCCCGGATTTCCGCAGCGTGGACGGGCTGTACCACCAGAAATACGACTACCCGCCCGAAACCATCCTCAGCCATACCTTCTGGGAGGAAAACCCGGAGGAATTTTACCGTTTTTACCGCGACAAGCTGATCGTAAAGGGTGCAAAGCCCAACGCCGCCCATCTGCGGCTGGCAAAACTGGAACAGCAGGGCAAGCTGCGGGCCGTGGTCACCCAGAACATTGACGGCCTGCATCAGGCAGCGGGCAGCAAAACGGTGTACGAGCTGCACGGCAGCACCCTGCGCAACTACTGCACCCACTGCGGTAAGTTTTACGATGTGGATTTTATCGCAAACAGCACCGGTGTGCCCCGCTGTACCGAGTGCGGCGGCATCGTAAAGCCGGACGTGGTGCTTTACGAGGAGGGCTTGGACGAGCAGGTGCTGTCCGGCGCGGTGGATGCCATCCGCCATGCCGATACTCTTATCATCGGCGGTACCAGTCTGGTGGTGTACCCCGCTGCCGGGCTCATCCGGTACTTCCGGGGCGACAATTTGGTGGTCATCAATATGCAGCCCACCGGGGCGGATGCCTCTGCCGACCTGTGCATCGCAAAGCCCATCGGGCAGGTGCTGAGCGAGGACATCTCACTGGACTGATTTTTGCACTGTAAGGCGCGCTGTTTCGCGCCGGTTCGCACGCAGTTTTCCGTATGCTGATGGAAAGAACATCAGAACGGAGGAACTGCAAATGATCCAGGTATGTGACCCGCCGCGTCAGCGGCAGGTACGGCGGCTTTCCGCCGAGGAATTTTTTACATTGGTGCGCTGCGGCGGGGCGGGGTTTTACCGCCCCCGCTCCGAGGTGCTACGGATGCTGACCGCAGGCGAGGCGTGGGGCACAGCCGGGGCGGCGCTGCTGGTACTGCCCCTCACTGCCGATACCGCCGCCGCAGCGGCACTGCGCAGCTGGCTGGGACGCAGGCAGCTGGAAGGCGGTTGCCTGCTCACCCCGCTGGTGCGTACCGGCGAGGAGCTGCCCGCCCGGCTGGTGGAAATTGCCGCCGCCCGGGCAGACCGGCTGCGCCGCAAGGGTACGGCATGGGCAGTGGTGGAGTGCACCGAAACGGCGGCAGCGCTGTTGCCGCTGTATTTCCGGCAGGGCTTCGGACTGCGGGCGCTGCGCCCGCTGGAAAGCCTTGCGCCCTGCTTTTTGCTGCGCACCGGCTGCGTGCCCGTCCGCACTGCGCCGGTGTGGGTGCCGCTGGAGGACAGGGTGCAGCTTGCATTGCTGCTGGCAAAGGGTTATGCCGCGCTGGACAGCCGCCCCTACGGCGGCAGTCTTGCACTGGCGCTCTATCCGCTGAAAGAAACGGAATGACGTAAATCAGAGAGGGAATGAGAAAGCTATGAAGGCAGTGATTCTGGAAAGCTATGTGATGGAAGAAGGGGACTTGGACTGGTCCGGGGTAAAGGCACTGGTGCCGGACACCACCAGCTATGTGCGCACCGACTACGCGGACATTGCGCTCCGCATCGGGGATGCAGAGCTGGTGCTCATCAACAAGTGCCGCATTGACGAGGCAGTATTGGCACAGTGCCCGAACCTCAAGTGGGTGGGCATCATCGCCACCGGCACGGATAATATCGACCTTGATGCCTGCCGCCGCCATGGGGTGGCAGTAGCCAACGTGCCGGGGTATTCTACTTACAGCGTGGCGCAGATGACCTTCAGCCTGCTGCTAGCCATCTGCCAGTGTGCCCAGCGGTACGACCGGGCGGTAAAGGCCGGGTACTGGCAGCTGGGCATCCCGGCAGAGTACGGCCTGCTGCCGCAGGTGGAGCTGCTGGGCAAGACCTTTGGCATCTACGGCTACGGCAGCATCGGCCGCCAGACCGCCCGCATTGCAAAGGCCTTTGGCATGGAGGTGCTGGTGTGCACCCGCACGGTGCGCCCGGAGTACGCCGCCGATGGTGTGGAGTTCGTGGACTTTGACACCCTGCTTGCCCGCAGCGATGTGCTCAGTCTGCACTGCCCGGCCACCCCGGCAACCCGCGGGCTGATGAGCCGGGATGCTCTTGCAAAAATGAAGCCCGGTGCCATTCTACTGAACACTGCCCGGGGCGCACTGGTGGACGAAGAAGCCGTAGCCGATGCACTGGAAAGCGGCAAGCTTGCCTTTTACGGCGCCGATGCCTTTGCCACTGAGCCGCTGCCGCCCCAAAGCCGTTTGCGCAGTCTGCCGGGTGCGGTGCTTACCCCGCACATTGCATGGACCACCAAGGAAGCCTTGCAGCGGCTGATGGACATCACCACCGGCAACCTGCGCAGCTTTCTGGCCGGGAAAGGCGAGAATATCGTCAACTCTTGATTTTGGCAGAAGAAACTGCCGTAAAATAACGTATGCACAAGAGCATCCGGCAGCCCTGCCGCTGCTCTGAGGGAGGTAAAAATGAGCTACGCCATCGTATTCAGCAGCAAAACCGGCAACACCGCACTGCTGGCACAGACCCTGCAGGAGCAACTGCCGCAGGCAGACTGCTGCTATTTCGGCGCACCGGACGCTGCCGCATTGGCAGCAGATACCCTGTATGTGGGCTTTTGGACGGACAAGGGCAAGGCGGATGCCGACACGCTGGATTTTTTACAGCAGCTGCGCGGCAAGCGGGTATTCCTGTTTGGCACCGCAGGCTTTGGCGGCAGTGCGCCCTACTTTGAAAAGATCCTTGCCGCCACCCGGAAGGCGCTGGACGGCAGCAATACCGTCATTGGCAGCTTTATGTGTCAGGGCAAAATGCCGGTATCCGTCCGGCAGCGGTACGAGGACATGAAGGCAAAGCCTTTACACATCCCCAATCTGGACGCCCTGATCGAAAACTTCGACAAGGCGCTCTCCCACCCGGATGCCGCAGATCTGGAACAGCTGAAACAGGCTGTAAAATAAGTGAAAAAGAGCGACCGCACATGGTTTTGTGCGGCCGCTTTTTCTGTATGGGACAAACGCTAGTCAATGGTGGTTTTGGTACGTCCGATGCCGATGACGGCGGTGGAGATCTTTTTCCAGCTGTCGCAGCCGCATACGCCGTCCACTCGCAGGCTGGTGCGCTTCTGGTAGCCCCGCAGCGCCTGCTCGGTGCGGGCACCAAAGATGCCGTCGATACGGCTGCCGGTCTGATAACCAAGAGTGGAAAGTGCGTCCTGCAAGATCATGACATAGCAGCCCCGGCTGCCCCGGCGCAGGGTGGGGTAACCGGCGGTGGTGCCGCTGCACGCCGGGGTGCCGTAGCGGCGGTCAAAGTGCACCCATGTGGGGGTCTGGCTCAGCGGCTCCACATAGCCCCACGCGCCGGTAGCGCGGGCGGCGTTGTAAATGGCGGTGCGCTGGCGCTGTTCAAGGCTTTGCCCTACGTCAAACGCTACCCCTGCATAGTGCTGGCTGCGGGTGCCGTGACCGCCCTCCCAGATGCGGCGGAAGGCGTACCCCACCGGGATGCCCCTGCCGTATTTGCGGCGGGTCAGGTTCCACGCTTCCATAGCGGCAATGGTGGTCCACAGGGTAGGGCTGGCCGATTTTCCCCGGAACTCCCGCAGCCGCAGGGTGGTCAGGGTGCTGTAAGGCATGGGGTCGTTCTCGTTCAGGTTTGCGTAGGTGTACACCTTGTTTTCGTAGGCGTCATAGATCAAAAGGCGTGCCATCCCTCATTCCTCCTTCTCGCAGCCGCAGGGGTCGGTGCACTGAGCTTGCAAAGCGTGCCATGTTTCCCGGTACACGATGCCGTTTACCGGTTGCAGCCCCGCCTGTTGCTGGACAGCCCGCACGGCGGCAGCATCTGCCGCGCCAAAGCGGTTGTTGTCGGCCACATAGCCCTCGCCGCAGGAAAGTTGTGCCCGGCGGTTGAGCCAGCGCTCCACCTGTCCTACCTCCTGCCCGGCGCTGCCCTCGGCGATGGCGCGTCCCGGGTAGGCAGTGCTGGGCGGGGTGTCCCGGTCGGGGTTTGGGGCATGAGCGGCCAGCTGCAAGCTCAGCGCCTCCACCGCTGTCCATGTGTCGGCATCGGCAATGCCGGTCTGCTCCAGCCCTAATAGCTGCTGGGCGCTGCGGGTGGCGGCGGCAGTCTCGTCGGTATAACGGTCGGCAAGGGGCGGAGCTTCCACGCTGGAAAAATAATAGGCGATGCGCTGCAAAAGCAGATTGTAATACAATACGGTCTCGCCGCTGCTGCCCACTGTCAGCGGGGTGCCGGGGTAAGGCAGACGCTTTAAGGTGACCACCGGGCCGGAAGAGCGCAGCTGGCTGGCGCGGCCGTAGAGGGAGTTCCATGTGGTGTGCCCCACCACGCCGTCCACGGTAAGCCCCGCAAACCGCTGGTACGCCCGCACCGCCCGCTCGGTATCTGCGCCAAACTTTCCGTCAATGCTTACCGGCGGAATGCTGCTCTCGTAGGCGCTCATGAGGTAGAGGTAAAATTGCAGTTCCCGCACTGCCGTACCGGTGGAGCCGCTGCGCAGCACGCCCGGGTATTCGCCGGGGCGCAGGGAGGAGGAAAGCAGCCGGTTTGCGATATCGTTGTACACCTCGTACAGCTTTTGCCATGTGGTGCGCCCCACCACCCCGTCTGCCGTCAGCCCGAAGTACCGCTGGAACCGCCGCACCGCCGCCGCCGTGCCTGCGCCGAATTTTCCGTCCACGGTCACGTTTTCAAGGCTTGTGTACACGGTGCGGGCGATCTTCAGCCAGAACTGCACCAGCCGCACATTCTGCCCGGAGGAACCCTCCCGCAGCGGCGTGCCGGGGTAGGCGTTGGGGGTGCCGTTGTCAGACTGGATGCTCAAAAATTCGTCGTACAGCTCCTTCCAAGTGGTCTGCCCCACTATGCCGTCTACGGTAAGGCCGTATTTGCGCTGGAAGGCGCGCACCGCATTGGCGGTGGCAGTGCCGTATACGCCGTCCACCTTTACGGCGGGGATGGCGCTGTCGTACTGCGCCAGCGTGTTCAGCCAGAACTGTACCTGCTCCACAGCGCTGCCGGAAGCGCCGGTGCTCAGCACCGTGCCGTTCCATGTGCCGTTGGACAGGGTGCCGGTGGAAGTCTCGCCCTCACTGGTCAGCTCCGCGAGATCCTTTACCGATACATAGATGTAGCTGATCTTGTACCATGTCTGCCGCCCCACCACACCGTCGGCGGTCAGGTTGAACTGCTTTTGGAACGCCCGCACCGTGGCGGCCATTCGGCTGCCGAATACGCCGTCTACCGTCAGTTTGCCAAGGAAAGGATAGTCCTTGGTAATGCGGTTCAGCTGCCGTTGCAGGGTGAACACCGCCGCGCCGCGGCTGCCCTGTCGCAGCGGCGTGCCGGGGTAGCTTTGCGGGATAGAGCGGATATTTTTGGTGCGCACGATCTCGATGCTGCTGCCATAGTAGTAGCGCAAGATCTGCAAGGCGCTGCGCCCGTTGTTGGCCAGCGTTACCGTGCCCCACTGCTTGAGCCCGGGGCAGGTGACCGACTTGCCATCGCAGTACTCGGAATAATAGGGGTTCACCGTGCCGCTTTTGCGCAGATAGGTGTTAAAGATATCGTCCGTAATGCGCACCATCACCTCAAACACCGTGCGCCCGTGGACGTAGTACTGGTCGTAGCTGGTGGAGTTGGTGATGTTGAAGGTATACCCCTTGCTGGGGTACCACTCGGTGTAGATGCGGTTCAGCGCCAGCGAGATCTGGCAGTGGATGTTGGCCCGCAGTGCCTGCTCCGGCCAGGTGGGGTACACCTCGCTGGAGGCCACGTTTGCGATATAGTCCCGGAAGGACACCGTCACGTTGCGGGCGGCAGCTGCCGGTTTGCCCAGATGCACCGTGATATTTTTTGGGATGACGACCTGATCCAGTACCCGGGGCGTGCAGTGCTGCGCCGGCTGCGGGCCGCTGCCGCCGCTGCCCGCAAACAAAGCGTGCGGCGGGATGATGATGGGCGCGTCCGGGATGTCCCGGTCTTCCTCGGTGTCGGGCAGCATCTGGGGCTGTGCCAGCGTTACCTGTCCGGCAAAGATTTGGATGCCCTCAATGCGCACGGTGCGGTAGCCAGGCTTTGCGGCGGTCAGGCTGACAATGGCGTAGGGGCGGGTGGTGTTGTCCTCGTCCAGCGAGAGGGCACAGGCGGGGGCTTCAATGGGGATATCGGCGGCGCTGCCGGTGGCATCAGTGATGCAGTGCAGGGTAAAGCCGTCCCCCTGCACCGCAACGGTCACCCCCTCCATGGGGGCAGACTGGCGGGCCGCAAAGGTCTGGATGCGGAGAGTTCCGGTGTTTTTCATGGAGATACGCTCCTTTGCTGGTAAAAGTATGCTTCTGCCTCAGCGTATTCCGTCCGGCGCCCGGGCGTGCATGGCAATGCCCGCAGTAAACAAAAAAGCCGCCCGTAGGCGGCAGGGGAGAATAGCTTATTTGGCGTTGTCCTTGGCAAGGGCGGCGTCAATGTTTTTTTGCAGGGCGGCAAGGTTTTCTTCCTTGTCGATGCCGCCCAGCAGGGGCTGGCCCACAACGTTGCCGTCCCGGTCAAAAACGTAGGTGGTGGGGAAGGCCATGATGTTCAGCGCAAACTTGCCGGCGTCGCTGCCGGAGGCAAAGTAGATGTTGCGGTAGCTTGCGCCCGTTGCAGCCAGCAGCTTTTTGGCGGCTTCGATGCCCTGCTGGTTGCCGTCTAGCGTCTCGGTGTTGATACCGACCACCTCGCCGCCCTGCGCCTTGACCTTTTCGTTCAGGGCGTTCAGGTCGTCCAGTTCCTCTACGCAGGGCTTGCAGCCGTTGAACCAGAAGTTCACCACCGTAAAGGCGTTGCCCGCAAACAGACTGTTGTCCACCGGGTTGCCCTCTAAATCGCTGCCCTCAAACTGGGGAAAGGCAGTGCCCTGTGCGGCAGCGCCGGAAGCAGCATCCCCTGCGGGGGCAAGGGCGGCGATCTGATTCTCGATATCCCGAATCTTTTCTGCATCGGCGGTCAGGGTCTTGTACTCCTCGTCCGAGAACTGATCCTTTGCCTTTTCCACGGCACTCAGCAGAAAATCGCCGTAGTTCGTGCTGAGGGTTGTCTCAGTCACGCTTTTGTCCATGGAAGCGAACACCTTCTCCCACAGGGCATCGTTTGCGGAAAGGATCTCGTTTTCCTCGGCCAGCAGCTGCTCCTCGGTCTTGGTTTCCGCTGCCGCAGAGGAAGCGGAAGAAGATGCAGAGGAGGCAGAGGATGCAGAGGACGCGCCCTGCCCGCAGGCGGCAAGGCTGAAGGCCAGCACAAGGCTGAGCGAAAGTGCAGTTACACGGTTGAATTTCATGGTTTTACTCCTTTGTTGTTTCAGTGTTTGACTTGTCTCCCAGCCCGAATTTATACTGAATGGCGTCCGTGGGGCAGGCTTTCATACACATCCCGCAGCGGATACATTCGGCGTGGTTGGGAGTCTTGGTAATGTCTACGTCCATCTTGCAGGCCCTTGCACAGGCGCCGCAGGAGACGCATTTGTGGGTGTCTACGCGCATCTGGAACAGCGAGACCTTGTTCAGCAGTGCATAGAACGCGCCCAGCGGGCACAGCCATTTGCAGAAGGGGCGGTAGAACACCACGCTGCCCACAATGACTGCCAGCAGAATGCAAGCTTTCCATGTAAACAGCCTGCCCAGCGCGGCGCGGATGCCCGCATTGGTCAGGGAGAGGGGAAGAGCACCTTCCAGCACACCCTGCGGGCAGAGATACTTGCAGAAGAACGGGTCGCCCATGCCCAGCTCGTTGACCGCCAGCAATGGCAGCAGCACCACCATGACCAGCAGCACCGCATACTTTAAATAGCGCAGCGGCTTTAGCTTTTTGGTGGAAAGCTTGGGAGAGGGAATCTTGTGCAAAAGCTCCTGAAACCACCCGAACGGGCAGAGGAAACCGCAGATGAACCGTCCCAGCAGCACCCCGAAAAGGATGAGGATGCCGGTGATGTAGTAGGAAAAGCGGAATTTAGAGGAGCCCACCACCGCTTGGAATGCTCCCACCGGGCAGGCACCGGCAGCGCCCGGGCAGGAATAGCAGTTTAGCCCAGGCACGCAGACGTATTTTCCACTGCCCTGATACAGCGTCCCTTTAGCAAAGTTGGGCAGGTGGATGTTGGTCAAAAGGGTCGCCCCGGCCTGTATAAAGCCCCGGAAGCGAGCAAGGGGATCTAGTTTTTTCTTATCCAATGCCTACACACTCCATACACAGCCGGATGGCTTTTGAAAATACGGTGTCTGCCTCGCCCCGCCATAAGCCGAACAGCAGCATCAGAACCCCGGCGGCCAGCAAAAGCAGCTGCGCCTGTTTTTTTGTCATGAACATCATAGCCTCCTGTTGTTTGATGGCATCAGTATACACCATGCGGGATAAAATCTCTGCTAAGAAAATCTTAACACGAATCTTAACACCGTCTGCTATAATCTGTTATAATGAAGAAAAACGCAAGAAATGGATTTTTTACGGGAAGGGTGGAAAACAAAATGCGCCTTTTGGTGGTAGAGGACGAGCACTCCCTGCGGGAGGACATTGCCCGGAAGCTGCGGCTGTCCGGGTACGAGGTGGACGCTTGTGCAGACGGCGAAGCCGCGCTGGAAGCACTGGCGGCAGAGCGGTACGACCTTGTACTGCTGGACCTCAACCTGCCCAAGGTGGACGGGATGCAGGTGCTGCGCAGCTTACGGCAGCACGACCTTGAGACCTGTGTGCTGATCTTATCAGCGCGCAGTGAAATTTCAGATAAGGTGGAGGGACTGGATGCCGGGGCGAACGATTATCTTTCCAAGCCATTCCACCTTGCAGAGCTGGAGGCCCGGGTGCGCAGCCTGACCCGGCGCAAGTTCATCCAGCAGGACGTCTGCCTGTGCTGCGGGCGGCTCAGCTTCAACACCCGCAGCCGCGTTGCCACGGTGGATGGTCAGACCCTTGCCCTGACGCGGAAGGAGAGCGGCGTACTGGAATATCTGCTGCTGCATCAGGGACGCCCGGTCAGTCAGGAAGAACTCATCGAGCACGTCTGGGATGGCAGTGTAGACAGCTTCAGCAACTCCATCCGGGTGCATATCTCTGCCCTGCGCAAAAAGCTGCGGGCGGCGCTGGGCTACGACCCCATCCGCAACCGCATCGGGGAAGGCTACGAGATCGGAGGAGAGGTACAATGAAGCGTTTGTCCCTGCAATGGCGCATCACCCTGCTGACGGCGCTGCTCATCGCCTGCGCCTGCGTGTGCATGAACCTGCTTTTGTACCGCACCGGCGCCACCGGCATGGATGCCCTCAACGGCTTTATGATGCAGTATCAGCCCGGCAGCGCGGATCCGTTGACCATCGAGATCCCGCAGGAGGAAATGTCCAGTCTGCTGGCGCATTTTTCGCAGGAAGTCTACGATGCAAAGGTGGTTTTTGGCCGCAAGGGCTGGTGCATCACCGCTGTGGTCACCATCGTCAGCGCGGCCATCGCTTATTTTGTCAGCGGTAGAGCGCTGAAGCCTTTGCAGCAGCTTGCGCAGCAGGCGCAGCGGGTCGATCAGGACAGCATCGCCACCGTCCGTCTGGACGAAGATACCGTGCAGGAATTCAGGCAGTTGAGCCGGTCGGTAAACCGGATGCTGGATGGCCTAGCACAGTCTTTTGAATTACAGCGGCAGTTTGCAGGCAACGCAGCCCACGAGCTGCGCACCCCGCTGGCTATTTTGCAGACGAAGCTGGAACTGTTTGCAGAGGAGCACCCAGCCATGGATGCCGAGACTGCCGGGCTGGTCAGCTCTCTGCGGGAGCAGCTGGATCGCCTGACCGCCCTAGTGCGCACTTTATTAGAGATGAGCAATCTGCAATCGGTCTCCCGCACCGACCAGATTGCCCTTGCACCGCTGGTGGAGGAGATCTTGACCGATCTCACCCCTCTTGCACAGAAAAACAATATCTCCTTGCAGCAGGACTGCGAGGAACTGGGTATGGTGGGCAGCGATGCGCTGATCTACCGGCTGGTGTTCAATCTGGTGGAAAACGGCATCAAGTATAACCGCCCCGGCGGGGCGGTGCGCGTTACCCTGCGGCGGGAAAAGCAGACCGCCGTGCTGCGCGTTGCGGATACCGGCTCCGGCATCCCCGCAGACTGCCGGGAGAGCATCTTCCAGCCCTTTTTCCGGGTGGATAAGTCCCGCAGCCGGGAGATGGGCGGCGTGGGGCTTGGCCTTGCCCTTGTGCGGGAGATCGCCGTACTGCACGGCGGCAGTGTGACTGTGGAGAGCAGCAGCGAAAACGGCACTACCTTTGTCGTCACCCTGCCGCTGGCACAGCCCTGTTGAAGCAAGCAGAGCATGGAAATCGTGCTTCCGAATAAAGGCTTCCCCCGGTCGGGGGAA
>ENA-UONY01001993-UONY01001993.1-human-gut-metagenome-genome-assembly--contig:-CS9-NODE-1993-length-15397-cov-16.989506_pt1 | contig 15397 bp, 18 predicted proteins | sample MGYA00242465_ERZ724012 | MGnify/ENA metagenome assembly ERZ724012 | reverse complement strand
AGCGACCGAACGGTCTTGCGGCAGCAAGATGGAGGGGCCTCGCCCCGACAAGTTCGCGTTTGTGGAGCGAAGCGGAACAATGAAAGCCCCAGTGGGGCTTTCAAGCGACCGAACGGTCTTGCGGCAGCAAGATGGAGGGGCCTCGCCCCGACAAGTTCCAATTTGCCGGGCAGACAGACATCTGAAAAAACGCAAAAACGAGGAAACCGCCATGGTACTTTATTTTTCGGGAACCGGCAACAGCCGGTATCTGGCACGGCGCATTGCCGAAGGGCTGGATATGCCGCTTTACGACCTGAACGCCTGCATCAAGGCAGGGGATACCGCCCCGGTGCAGACCGGGCGGGATGTGGTGCTGGTCACGCCCACCTACGCATGGCGCATCCCCCGGGTGGTGTCCGAGTGGCTGGGCAAGACCGAGCTGACCGGGGCAGAGCGCATCTGGTTTGTGATGGATTGCGGCAGCGAAATTGGCAATGCAGCAGGCTATAACCGGCAGCTTGCGGCGCAAAAGCAGCTGCAGTATATGGGCACAGCCCAGATCATCATGCCGGAAAACTACATTGCCATGTTCAATGCACCCCAAAAGGAGCAGGCACGGAGCATCGTGGAGCAGGCAGAGCCTGCGCTTCAGAAGGTGCTGGCGCAGCTCAAGGCCGGGCAGGAGTTTCCTCCGCCGAGAGAGAACCTCTATGACCGCTTTATGAGCGGCCCGGTGAACCCGGTGTTCTATCGCTTTTTTGTAAAAGCAGAGGCCTTCCGGGCAACGGATGCCTGCATCGGCTGCGGTAAGTGCGTGGAGCTGTGCCCCTTGAACAACATCCATCTGGAAAACGGCAGGCCGGTCTGGGGCAAAAACTGCACCCACTGCATGGCGTGCATCTGCTACTGCCCCAAAGAAGCCATCGAGTACGGCAAAAAGAGCAAAGGTAAGCCCCGGTATCACTTTGAAGCACTGGAAAAGCAGCAGGACGTATGAAATTAAGGGGGCTCCGGCGGCGGTCAATGGGCTGACGAAAAGGCAGATTTGTCTTTGAAAGAATAAACCTATTTATATGGTGCGAAAATGGGTTTATACTATCCCCAACACAAAGAAGGGAGCGCAGACAGATGAAACATACAGCAGATGCCCGGCACAGGCTGCCCGGGCGAATGCGCTGCTCCCAGACAAATTCCCGGCAGACAGACTGAGAAAAAACAGGAAGATGCCGTTGTCTGGGAGAAGTGCCCGAACATACATCGTCACAATAAAAGGAGAACCGACAATGGCTGATTATAAACTGTGGAACGCACTGAAAGACGCTAAAAAATATCGCTGGGTGGAGCTTTCTCACTCGCTGAACAACGAAAGCCCCTACTGGTCCGGCATCCCGGAAGGCTCTGTGGAGCTGGCAAAGACCGTGTGGGACTGGGGCAAGCCGGAACTGGAATGCCTGATCCAGACCTTCAAATTCCCCGGACAGTTCGGTACCCATATCGACTTCCCGGGTCACTTCATCAAGGGCAAAGCGCTGTCCGAAAAGTATGATGTGAACGACCTGATCTTCCCGCTGGTGGTCATCGATATTTCCCAGCAGGCCAAGAAAGACCCTCGCTACGCTGTGACGGTGGAAGACATCAAGGCCTATGAAGCAAAGTACGGTCCTATCCCGGATGGTGCGCTGGTGGCTCTGCGCAGCGACTGGTATAAGAAGTGGCCGGATATGGATGCGCTGTCCGGCATCGACGCAGAGGGCAAAGAAAATGCCCCCGGCTGGTCGCTGGAAGCATTGGAGTATATCTACAAGGTGCGCAACGCCGCCGCCAACGGCCACGAAACGCTGGATACCGATTCCTCTGCGGTGGCGGAGGAAAAGGGCGACCTTGCCTGCGAGCGCTATGTTCTGGACAACGACAAGCTGCAGGTGGAGGTGCTTGCAAATCTGGATAAAGTACAGCCTGCCGGTGCAGTGGTCATCGTTTCTTACCCCCGCATCGAAGGTGCAACCGGTCTGCCCGCACGAGTCTGGGCTATTACCGAATAAGAGCGGAGAAGTGGGAAAATGTCGTTTGAAAAAGCAAAAGCAGATCTGGAAGAAAAAGGCTTGGGCGACCATGTCATTGTGCTGAACGAGTCCTCGGCAACCGTGGCAGAAGCAGCCCATGCACTGGGCGTGGAGCCTGCCAGCATCGCAAAAACGCTGTCGGTTCTCCAAGGCGAAAAGCCGGTGCTCATCGTCACCGAGGGCACGGCAAAGCTGGACAACCACAAGTACAAGAGCCTGTTCCACATCAAGGCCAAAATGATCCCCTACGATGAGGTGGAGGCCTATGTGGGTCATGCCCCCGGCGGTGTGTGCCCCTTTGGGGTGAACGAGGGCGTGGCGGTCTATCTGGACGAGAGCCTGCGCAAGTTTGATACCGTCTACCCGGCAGCGGGCAACGGTCACACCGCCGTCAAGCTGACCTTGCAGGAGCTGGAAGCCGCCGCTGGAGCCGAGGGCTGGGTGGATGTCTGCAAGGAGCCGGAAGGCGAGTAAGGCATCATACAATAAACGCAAAGGGAGTTCTGCCCGGACCTTCGTCCGTGACAAAACTCCCTCTTTGCTTCATAAATCTCAGTACGGAGGTCTGCCGGGCAGCAGGAAAATAGACGTTCATCGAGCTGCCTGTTGCCACGCTCAGCGGAGCAAAAACCACACGCCCAGCAGAATCGCAAGGAAGATCAGATTGGACAGGGTGAACAGCCCGAAATACTGCTTCTTCCCCTGTGGCAGCTCCCGTGCAATCTGCCGGTAGGAAATAAGACTGGCCATGGATGCGATCAAAGTGCCAAGACCTCCCAGATTGGTGCCGATGATGAGGGCTTGTGTCTCTGCCGTGAACCCGGACAGCAGCAGGGCGGCGGGAACATTACTGGTGACCTGCGAAGCAAGAACCGCCACCAGAACTTCCCGGCCGGTCAGAAACTCCTGCAGCCAGCCGGAAAAAGCGGGAATGCGGCCAAGATTGCCAATGAAGATGAAAAAAGCCACAAAGGTCAAAAGCAGGGAATAGTCCACCGTCCGTAAGGTGCGTGGGTCTGCAAAAAGGGCGCAGACGAGCACAGCGGCAAAGGCAATGCCATAGGGCAGCACCCGGATCACGGACAGCAGGCAGACGGCAAACAGCACCAGATACAGCAGGATGATCTTCTGATTTCCCTGAGATGCAGAAGAAGAAACAAGCTCGTCCACGGAGAGGGCGGCAGAGGCTTTCCGGCAGACCAGCGCTGCCCAAGCCAGCAGCAGGAGCAGAGAGACCAGGGTGTAGGGCAGCATAAGAAGCACAAATCCCCCGATGCTCATGCCGCTTTTTCCGTAAAGATAGAGGTTCTGCGGGTTGCCGATGGGGGTCAGCATACTGCCAAGGTTTGCCGCAATGGTCTGCATACAGACCACCGGGATCAGAAGAGCGCGGCGGACATCCGCTCCCAGACGGCTCAGGACCACGAACGTAAAGGGAACGAAGGTCAGCAGGGAAACATCGTTGGTGATGAACATGCTTCCGAAAAAGCACAGCCCGACCAGTACCAGCGTCAGCTGAAAGGTGCTGTGGGTGCGGGACAGCAATGCCCGTCCCAGTCCATCAAAAAAGCCCTGCCGCCGCAGCCCGGCCATGACCGTCATCAGGGAAAACAGGATCGCCAGCGTGCGCAGGTCGATGTAGCCGAGATACTGCGCATCCGGCGGAACAAAGAAGGCGGAGACAACGGCCAGCACAGCGGCTGCGGTGAGGACCGTTTCCTGCTGAATGAATTGTTTGAGTTTCATAGAGACACATCCTTGTAGTTGTAAAGGCAGTCCTGATGCGGTGCCGGACGGCCTTTTTTGGTGTTTCAGTGCAACAGCTTTTGTTTTTTTTTTGCAGCACCATCCTACTCCATTAGCGGGGCATCGTCAAGAGAAAACAGAAAAAACGCGATTCGAGCAAGAAAAAACGGATGGCTCCGCAGAACCATCCGCTAAAACTGGTATACTTAGTCTTTCCGATACTTATACGCACCCTCAATGGCGTGAATCAGATGATAACGGAATCGGGCGTGTCGGGGCGAGTCCCTTTCTGCTCGTCCGGTTTCCCAAAAGCCCGTGGGGGCTTTACGGCTTAAGCAAGGATCCCGGTGGACTGCAAAAACAGCACCAGCATCATCACCGGGGCAACATAGCGGATCATCACCCGGTAGAGCTTCTTGCGGTGGAAGGTCTCGCCGTTGCGCTGCATCTCGTCAATGACGTAATCCGGCGTCATGACCCAGCCGATCAGGATGGTGGACAGCAGGGCGATGAAAGGCATCATGACGCTGTTGCTGATGTAGTCCATGATGTCCAGCAGTTGGCCCACCGAGCCGTTGGGCAGCTGCACTTCAAAATAGAAAATGCTGTATCCCAGTGCAATGATGGCAGAGGCGGCCAGATAAATGACCGCCAGCACAAGCACCGTCTTTTTGCGGCCCGAGTGGAAGATCTCCATGCAGTTGGCGGTGATGGATTCCAGCACCGAGATGCAGGAGGTCAGGGTGGCAAAAATGGCGGTGACAAAGAACAGGATGCCAACGAACACACCCGCCTTGCCCATGGCGTTGAATACCTTGGGCAGCGAGACGAACATCAGGCTGGGGCCTGCGCTCATGCCCTCGGTGCCAGAGAAAACATACACGGCGGGGATGATCATGGCACCGGCCAGCAGGGCTACGCCGGTATCGAAGATCTCGATCTGATTCACCGCTTTGTTCAGGTCTACGTCCGGTTTGACGTAGGAACCGTAGGTGATCATAATGCCCATGGACACGCTGAGGGAGAAGAACAGCTGGCTCATGGCGTCCAGCAAGATCTGCAAAAAGCGGCTGACAGTCAGCCCTTCCATGTGCGGGGTCAGGTAGTAGCGCAGCCCTTCCATACCGGTGCGCATCTGGCCGGAAGCGTCCTCGTGGCGCAGGGTGAGGGCATAGCCCGCAATCACGACCACCAGCACCAGCAGGATGGGCATCATGTAGCGGGACACCCGCTCAATGCCGTCCTCCACGCCGTTGTACACGATGAAAGCCGTCACGCCCATGAACAGCAGAGCAAACACCACAGGCGACACCGGCGAAGTGATGAAGCTGGTGAAATAGCCGTCCTCGGCAGCGGCGGCAGACTGCCCGGTGAGGTAGACCACCGCATATTTCGTGATCCACCCGCCGATGACCGCATAATAGGTCATGATCAGTACCGGCACCAGAAAGGTGAGGATGCCGAGGAATTTCCATTTTGGGCGCATGGTCTCGTAGGCGCGGATGGCACTCTGCTTGGTACGGCGTCCGATGGCGATATCCGAGGTGAGCAGGGTAAAACCGAAGGTCAGCACCAGCACCAGATACACCAGCAAAAACAAACCGCCGCCATCCTTTGCGGCAAGGTACGGGAACCGCCACAGGTTGCCGACACCCACCGCACTTCCGGCGGCAGCAAGGACAAATCCGATTTGCCCGGAGAAGCTGCTTGATTTCTTTTCCATGATTCTCAAACTCCTATCCTAACTGCAATCCAGCATTTTGATTCGTTGGCAACAACGGCTGGATTGCGTGTCGCAAAGATGCTGCTCGGAGCAGGCATTTTGTTTATCTTGCGACGAACTATTGTAATATAGGATAACATGAAGTATCATATCAGTAAACCCAATAAAATTACTACGACCTATAAATTTTACTTATGGAGTGTTTGCGATGCGGGAACAGAAAGACCGATACGAGATATTCTTGAAAGTATGCGAAACAGGCAGCTTTTCCAAAGCAGCGGAAGCACTGAACTATACCCAATCCGGCATCAGCCAGATGATGGCGGGATTGGAAGAAGAATTGGGCGTACAGCTGTTCGCCCGCATCAACCGGGGCGTGACCCTGACCGATAACGGAACACGCCTTTTGCCCTATGTCCGGGAATTGGCCAACCAGAAAGCCCGGCTGCGGCAGGCGGCCTTCAACATCAATCACAAGGTGGAGGGCAAGCTGCGGGTAGGCAGCTTTTCCAGCATCACCACCCTGTGGATGCCGGAAGTCGTGCATTATTTCAAGGAAAATTACCCCAAAGTAGATGTGGAAATTCTGGACGGCAACTATGATGAGATCCGGGAATGGATTATCCACGGGCAGGTGGATTGCGGTTTTCTCTCGTCCATTGTGGCAGACGACCTGAAATTCTACCCGCTCCGGGACGACCCGCTGTGTGCCGTGTTCCCGGAGGGGCATCCGCTGGCAGCACAGCCCGGTGTGACCCTGCCGCAGCTGTTTCAGTATCCGCTCATCATCGAAACGCCCGGCTGCGACAATGATATCCAGCACCTAATGCTCAAGTGCCCGGTAAAGCCGAATATTTCCTACAGCTTCCGGGACGATACCCTCATTATGGCGTTCGTGCGCAGCGGGCTGGGCGTGACCATCTCGCAGGAACTGGTGATGCAGGCATTTGGCTGTCCGGGTGTGGTGTCCCGCCCGCTGGAGCCCGCCTGCTGCCGGACGCTGGGTCTGGCGTTTTCCAAAACGGCAAGCTCGGTGGTGAGCCGGACGTTGCTGGATTATTTGCAAAAGGCCGAACGCTGAATGAACTCGCTGAATGATGCTTCACACAAAAATGACTGTGGTACGCTGTAATATTGAAGAAATTGCATGAGATTTTATCAAAGTATTATTCTTTTGTGAATTTTAGCACTCTAAGCTTGACAGTGCTAAAAACATGTGCTATAACATAGGCGCAGTCAGGAGAGAGGGCAAAAAGGAGAGCCGAGAGGCTCCCCGAAAGGCCTGCGTTCCTGATGAGCATAAAGATTTTTGACCCGACCCGAACGCCGGGATTGGAGGAATGATTTATGTTTATGCCTGCTGTTTTCCATGAGAATCTGTTCGATGATTTCTTTGATCCGTTCTGGAACGATGGCGCGCTGGAGCGTGCGATGGACCGGGAAGAACGTGAGACCTTCGGTAAGCGCGGTGCAAACATGATGAAGACCGACGTGAAGCAGACTGTCGATGGCAATTATGACGTTGCCGTTGACCTGCCCGGCTGCAAGAAGGAAGACGTTCAGATGGAGCTGAATGACGGCTACCTGACCATTCAGGCGGTCCGCAGCCGCTCCAATGACGAGAAAGATCAGAACGGCCGCTACCTGCGCCGTGAGACCTTCTCCGGCACCTGTGCCCGCAGCTTCTATGTAGGCGATGCTGTGAAGAAGGAGGATATCCACGCAAAGTTCGAGGATGGCATCCTGCATATCACGCTGCCCGCACCTCAGCAGCAGAAGGCTCTGCCGGTCAATCCCAACCTGATTGAAATTGAATAACTGCATGTATCGGCGTGAAAATACCGGTGCATAAAGCAAGCCCCTGCGGACTTTGGATTGATTCCGAAGCTCGCAGGGGCTTTTTGCGTTTTGCTGTCTGTTCAGCAGCAAAGAACTACTTTATTTCTGCCCTTACCACGTCAGCGAAAATTCCACAAGCTCCGGTGTTTCCGGCTTGCCGATCAGCGGTTCTTTTTTGTCCAGTGCGGAGAGACGTGCCATTTCCTCGGCGGTCAGCGCAAAATCGAACAGCGCAAAGTTTTCGCGGATATGGGCAGGCTGGGTGCTTCTCGGAATCACGGCGATGCCCTTTTGTGTCAGGAAGCGGAGTTGGATCTGCGCCGGGGTCTTGCCGTACTTTTCAGCAAGGGCGAGCACAGCGGGCTCTTTGAACATTTCGCTGCGGTTTCCTTGACCAAGCGGGGCGTAGGCCATGTGCGCCACCCGGCTTTTGTCCATCCAGCCGCGCTCGGCGGTGCGCTGGCAATAGAGGTTCGTCTTGATCTGGTTGACGGCCGGGACGACCTTGTTGTAGGCGATCAGATCCAGAAGTTGGTCCGGCTCAAAGTTGGAAACGCCGATGGCCCGGACTTTGCCTTCTGTATACAGCTTTTCCAAGCTGCGCCAAGCCGCGTAATAGTTTGCGAACGGCCAATGCAGGAGCAGCAGGTCGATATAGTCCGTTTGCAGATTTTCCAGCGACTGCAGGACCGTTTGCTCTGCATTTTCATAGGATTTGAAATTCACCTTGGTGACGAGAAACAGTTTTTTGCGGTCCATGCCGCTGGCCTTGATGCCCGCGCCCACTTCTTTTTCATTGCCGGAGGCTTCGGCTGTGTCGATCATCCGATAGCCGCTTTCGATGGCGGCCGCAACGGATTTCGTGCAGGTCTCGCCGCTGAGCATAAAGGTGCCAAAGCCGACCAGCGGCATCTGCACGCCATTGTTCAAAGTCAAGTATTCCATATTCCGTCCTCCGTTTCTGCGTTTACAGCGCTTGGCTTGCTGTGCTATAATCATTGTAACAAGTTCGAGTAACACGAAGTCAAGAGGAACTTTTGCGGAGGACGGGCCATGCGTTATACGATCAAGCAGATGGCAGAGATGTTCGGCGTGACCGAGCATACCCTGCGCTTTTATACGGACAAAGGACTGCTGCCCTGTGAGCGGGACAGCGGCAACCGCCGGGTGTTCACCGAAGAATCCGTGAACTGGATGCAGGGCATCCAATGTCTGAAAGGGTGCGGGGCGTCCCTTGAGGACATTCAGGAGTACTGCCGCCTGTGCCTGCTGGAAGAATCCGAGGAAAATCTGCGGGCGCGGTATGCGATCATCCTGAAACAGAGGGACGAAGCTTATAAACGCATCGAAGAAGCCAAGGCCACCGCAAAGTATATGGACGATAAGGTGGCGCACTATGAAGCTATCTTAGCCGGACTTGCCCCGGACGATACGAACCCGAAGAACTGGACAGCGGGGAAGCGGCCAAAGCACTGAGAAAGTTTTGCATTTTATGACAGCCTGAAGTGGCTGTACTGTCCATGCTTTTTGGTGCGGCTGCCGTACTGAATGGCGGATTTTGGGCAATGGTGCAGGCAGGAAAGGCACATGACGCACTGCTCTTTGACCCAGACGGGCCTTTTATCCCGGAGCTGGATGGCCGAGACCGGGCAGTTCCGGGCACACAGACCGCAGCCGATGCAGCTGTCCTCCACATGGAAATGGTGTGTCTGGCGCATGGAAGGATATTCGATGCCATAAACGGACTTTGCAAGCCAAAGTGGCATTTTGCGCTGCATGAAGTCGCCGGACGTGCGGCTCTGAATCAACTGAATGGTGCGGTCGATCTGCGGCTCTGCGGCGGCGTTGATGCGCTGCACTTTTTCTTTGCTGCTCAAATCAAACAGCGGCGTCCAGGTATCCGGCATTTGGACGCTGAATTTTGCCGAGACAGTCAACCCGCTGCGTTTTAAGATGTCTTCTGCGAAGCGTCCGGTCTGCCCCGGCGTTGTGCCGTAGGTGGCGGCGAACCACAGATAAGACGGCCGACTGCGCAGAGTCAGCTTTTCCAGAAATTCCTGCACGATGCTGGGCAGCCCCCATGAGTAGGTGGGGCAGACGATCCCCACGGTTTTGTCCGTTTCATCAAAGGAAAAGCGGTCGCTTTTGCAGCAGTCGGGAATCGAAATGGTTTCGTCACCGGTTGCGGCGGCGATGCGTTCGGCAACATAGCGGCTGTTGCCGGTGGCAGAAAAATAAAAGATCATAACGGTGCAGCTCTTTTTTCTTTTGTCTTACATTGGACAGTTGCAAAATTTCTGCACTTATGATAAAACAGAATCAGCCGGAAAGCAATCTGCGAATCGGAACTTCCGTCCAAAGATAGACAAATTTTTAAAAATGCAAAGGAATGGCCATGAAATACGATGGTTCGCGCCCGATGACACGCGGAGCGAAGCGCACATTGACAGCGTTCAGCAATGGGATGTTGCTGCTCCTCACAAAAAAGCCGTTTGAGGAAATTACCGTGGGAGAACTCTGTGAGGGAGCACAATACCCGCGCGCAACATTTTATAACTACTTTGATGACAAGTATGATCTGCTGGAGTATTGCTGGCAGACGCTTGCGGCACAAATTGGGCTTTCGGAGTATCACCATGCACCGGAAAACGAAATGCTCTACCTCTATTTTGACCGGATCTATGATTTTACACGGGAAAACAGGAGTACGGTCTCGCAGATCCTGCTTCATAACCCGGAGAACGGATATATGGTTTCGAGCTTCCGCAGCTTTCTGAACGGACAGATGCGGGAGATTTTTCAAAAGTGTATGGATGCTGCAGAAAAGGAGATCCCCAAGGAACTGCTTGCCGACCATTACAGCAATACGCTTTTTCTGGTGTGGCAGTGGTCGGCTCTGAAAGATGCTTCCTGCACGAAAGAAATGGGAAGAACGTATCTGCGGATGCTTTTGAGCAAGATAGGGTGATGGATGATTCATTGCCTTTTCGGCGGCGGAAAAGCGTGGTAGAATAAGAACGAAATCGGGATGATGCCATAAACCGGAAATTATGGAGGTGCAGTAATGTACAAGACGATATTGATGGAAGAAATTACCCTGGAAAATGCAACCGAATAAATGAAAAAGTACAAGAAATGGAAAAAGACGGTTATCAGATCAAAACCATGTCCTTTTGGGGAGCAGATAAAGCTGTGTTGATCTTCAAAAAAGGACTAAAAGGAAGTTTGCTATAACTTCGCGTTTGTGGAGCGCAGCGGAACAATGAAGTCCCCAGCGGGGACTTTAAGCGACCGAACGGTCTTGCCAAAGGCAAGATGGAGGGGCTTTGCCCCGACAAGTTCGCGTTTGCCAAAGAAAAAGGAGGGTATAAAATGACCATCGAAGAACGGGCGGCACAGGCCGCTGAATGGAAAGCAACGGGCCAGTGCAACTGCACGCAGGCGGTGCTGAAAGTGTTTGAGGATAAGCTTCCGGTGGATGCCGACACCCTGATGAAACTGGCCGCGGGCTATGCCGCCGGCATGGGCTGTATGGAAAGCACTTGCGGGGCATTGATCGGTGCCGTGATGGTGGCGGGCATCGCCACGGACGGCAGAGGGACGCCCCGCGTTTCCAAAGAGCTGGTGCAGACATTCAAAGAAAAATGCGGTGCGACCATCTGCAAAGACCTGAAAGGCGTCGAGACCGGTACGGTGCTGTGCCCCTGCCCGGAGTGTGTCCGCAATGCAGTGCTTGCCTTGGGCGAAGTGCTGGGGGAATAACGAATAAAAACGAAATGCCGGGCGTGACAGCGGCTTTACTGCTGCACCCGGCATTCTGTTTTATTTGTTCATGCGGTGGTTCTTGTCGTTTTTTGTTCCATCCGGAGTCCTCTTTTCGATTCTGATTCCGACAATAAACGAAAGCAGAAAAACGGCAAGCCAAATCAAAACGCCATAGTGTGTCTTGAGCTGCCACACTTTCCCTACATACATGTCCGGTGTGATTCTCGCGGCATTTACTTTGATAATGAAATCGCCCAGCGACTGCCCGATCAGAATTCCCGCCCAGTTTCCGATCGCTGTGATAAGAGCCGCTTTATACTTTTCCAGAAAACAGAAAGTGACGGGTGCAGCCCATAGACACAAATAATAATGGTTTGCTGTCCATTCAAACAGGTAGATTCCATGAAACACTGTTTGAGACAGAAAGTAGCACAGCACATATGCTGAAAATACGATGAACAAAAAGCTGAAACAAGCTTTATTCTTTGAAAATGTGTTTTTCATATGGTGCTTGAACTCTATCGCAATTTGCAGCTCTGCGTTTTCTTATAAAACAATTTGGCGGCTCACCTTGATACGATCTCAACTGTCGGCATCTTGCTATCTGATCCGAGTTCATCATCTTCTGCAACTCGATAACCGGTAACATTGATAGAATACATATGATCTGAAATATCCGGATTTTCTTCATCCTCTGAAAGTTCAACTTCAAATGGCTCAAATTCAAACACATAAGAGGTTCCTTCAAGGAGCTCTCCGGTCAAGTCCTTCTGGAAATGAAGCAAAAACGGCCTGTCCTGAAAGAAGTGAACAACAGCAATCGTTTTTCCCGGAAGGGCATAATAATCGGGCAAGAGCTGCTCAACAGTAGCCGTGAAAGAACCCGAAAATTGTGCAAAACGTTTTTCATTTCCGGCCGCTTGCTGTTTTCCGTCATGATACCCTGCTTCGTAGCCGGCAGTGTAACCCTCTTTGTAGTTTGCATCAGGGGCATCCGAGTTTTGCGCACTCATTCCGCAGCCAGATAATGAAAGTACCAGCGCAAGACAAAGAACCCTTGCAACAATCTTTTTCATACGGTTCCCTCCATCGAAGAAGATGTCTGCGAATTTTAGAGAACGACCTATCGTAATTTAATCCTAGTTTATTTCGTTTGTCCATAGAATTTTTCAAAATCGTATGACTGCACATAAATTTTGGAGATATTTATAGCACAATCACGGTTTTTCTTCGCTGATACTCGGCTTATTTCCCTGCATCTTTTCCGCAGTGGCAAGACGTGGTAGAATAGGAATGAAATCATAGCTGTTTTGATAAATCGGAACTTTTTGAATGGAAATTTCAAACATCAAAAACAGGAGCAAAAACAAATGATGACGATTGCACAGATCATGGAAAAGATGATCGCCTTTTCCGAAGGAAACATCCACGACATCACGCATCTGAGCTGCGTGTGGACCTATGCCAAAACCATCGGGGAACAGGAGGGGCTGGACGCAGACACGCAGTTTATTCTGGAGGTGGCGGCCATCACCCACGATATTGCCTGCCCGCTCTGCCGCAAGAAGTACGGCAATACCAATGGCAAATATCAGGAGCAGGAGGGTGCCCCGCTGGTGCGGGAGTTTCTGGCTGATACCGGTATGACGGCAGAACAGATCGACCGGGTGGCCTATCTGGTGGGGCACCACCATAGCCCGGCGCAGATCGACGGCATTGATTATCAGATTTTGATCGAAGCGGATTACATCGTCAATGCGTCCGAAAGCGGGTACAGCCAGCAGGCGATCCGAACCTTTCTGGAGCACACCATGAAAACAGCGGCAGGCATCCGGCTGACCAAAACAGTGTTTGGTATGTAAAAACACAAAAACAGCGCCCATTGTGAGCAGAAAAAACTCACAACGGGCGCTGATGTTTTATAACAACAGAGTTACGGAAACTTATACCTGATACGAACAAGCGGCATCCAGAAATGCATGGACTTTCTCCGCTGTATCGCGGCTGCCAAAGCAGCTGTGCCCGGTGTCCAGTGCGGCAATCTGCTGTATTTCGGCATCGGTCAGCGCAAAATCGAAGATGTCCAGGTTTTCCTTCATGCGCTGCGGATTGGCTGATTTGACCAGCGGCACGATGTTCCGCTGCACCAGCCACCGCAGCACTACCTGTGCTACACTTTTGCTGTGGGCGTTTGCAATGGCGCAGAGGGTTTCGTTCTCAAACAGTTTGCCCTGCCCGGCAGCCAGCGGCGACCACGCCTGCATCTGGATGCCCTCGCGTTCCAGATAGGTGCGCTCGTTTTCCCGTTGGAAAAAGGTATTGCACTCAAGCAGGTTCACGGCAGGCTTCACCTTGTTCCAGAACAGAAAATCCGCCAGCCGGTCCTGCGTGAAGTTGTCCACGCCGATGGCCCGGACTTTGCCCTCTGCATACAGCTCCTCCATAGCCCGCCATGCGCCGTAGTAATCATGGTAGGGCTGATGGATGAGGTAGAGGTCAACGTGATCCAGCCCCAGCCGTTCCAGTGAGCGGGCAAAGCCGCGCTTGGCACCTTCATAGCTGGTGTCGGTGACCCACAGCTTGGTGGTGATGAACAGCTCCTCCCGCGGTACGCCGCAGCGGCGGATGGCGCGGCCCACAGCTTCCTCGTTTTCGTAGGCAGCAGCGGTATCGATGAGGCGGTAACCGCTCTGGATGGCCTGCACGACGGCTTCCTCACAGGCGGCGGCATCGGTCATGCGGAACACGCCATAGCCGATGCGCGGCATGGTGACGCCGTTGTTCAGGGTGACAAAATCGTTGTTCATGCGGAGATCTCCTTTTTCTCTTGCTTTTTCATCCGGGTCGTGGGGCGGCAGACGATGAGCGCCGCCAGGATCAGAACAGCAGTGACGAACAGGCTGAGCGGGTAGACCAGCATCAGGGTCTGGAAGTCTGCATGGCGGGGGAACACCGCCTGCACCCAGAAAATGCGGATGCCGCAGACGCCCAGCGTCGTCAGGACGGCCGGGGCCAGCGAAATGCCGAAGCCCCGCAGATAACCCGACATCAGTTCATACAGCAGGCTGAACAGGTAGCCGGAGAAGATGATGGACAGGCGGGTATAGCACGGTGCAATGACCTCCGGGTCGCGGTTGAACAGCGCCAGCAAAGAGTGCCCGAAGTGGAGCACAACGCCCATAACGGTCACAGTGACCAGTACATCTTCCAGCAGGCAGAGGGCGAAGGTCTTGCGGCAGCGGTCGAGCTGCCGGGCACCGTAGTTCTGCCCCACGAAGGTGGTACAGGCCTGACTGAACGAGTTAAAGGTATAATAGGCGATGACCTCAATGTTGAATGCTGCACTGGATGCCGCAATCACCACGGTGCCGAGGCTGTTGATGGCCGCCTGCACAATGATGTTGGCAAAGGCAAACACGGCGCTCTGGATGCCGGCCGGCAGGCCGATCTGGACGATCTTGCAGAAGCTGGCATGGTCAAACTGCAGGGCGTGGGCGCTCACACGAATTGCCGTGCCCGTATGGGTCAGGCGGTAGAGCAGCAGCAGTGAGCTGACCGCATTGGAGATCACCGTGGCGATGGCAACACCGTTGACTGTCATCTTCAGCACGATGACAAAGAACAGGTTGAGCACAACGTTCAGCACGCCGGAGAAGGTCAGCGCAATCAGCGGCGTCCTATAATGTGATCTACGGGAACCCGCTTCTGCTGGTCACGCGCGACCTGCTGGCCCCGGAACTGGATCCCGGTGTCCGCTTTCTCCCGCTGGACCCGCCGCTGGAGACCCACTATATGCTGGTCTGGAAAAAGAATGCGACCCTGACGAAACCGGCCGAACGGTTCCTCTCCATGCTGACGGGGTGATCACAAAAAATGCTGCCGGGGATCGACCGTAACCGTCCATTCCCGGCAGCAGAAGCTGCGAAACGAATTATTTCCGGCGAGTCACCTGGTTGAGCAGCATCACGGCCAGAACAATGACGCCAATGACGAGAATGATGCCGACCATCCCGATGAGCATCATGGGCAGCGTGGTCATCCACGAAGAAAGATGAAGCATAAGAGCACCTCCATTAAGCCATCAGGGTCAGGATCAGGCCGCCTGCAATGACGGACGCGATCTGCCCCGAAACATTGACGCTGATGGAATACATCAGCAGGAAATTCTGGTTGTCTTCTTCCAACCCCATCTTGTTGACGACACGACCGCTCATGGGGAAGGCAGAGATGCCGGCCGCGCCGATCATCGGGTTTAGCTTTTTGCCTTCGGGCAGGAACA
>ENA-UONY01001988-UONY01001988.1-human-gut-metagenome-genome-assembly--contig:-CS9-NODE-1988-length-15416-cov-6.135278_pt1 | contig 15416 bp, 12 predicted proteins | sample MGYA00242465_ERZ724012 | MGnify/ENA metagenome assembly ERZ724012 | reverse complement strand
GCTAACACGCCTTAGGCTACTCACCTAGGGACACCTGTGTCGGTTCTTGGTACGATTAGTAAAGTTGACCCTATATTCCTTTTCACGGAAACCAGGAATCATCGGAAGAGGGCCTACGCCCCCCTGATCATGAATTCATCTCCTTCTCACCATTACGGTCCTTCAGAGACTTCGGCACTTCAATATAAAGACAATTATACTCCAACTATCCCGATCTGTCAAAATATAGGCAAAGAAATTACTAGTACAGGAATATTAACCTGTTTCCCATTCGATAGTCTCGATTAAGGACTACCTTAGGATCGACTAACCCTTGGCTGACGAACATTGCCAAGGAACCCTTGCCCCTGCGGCGGTACGGATTCTCACCGTACTTTGCTGCTACTCACACCATGATCCTCGTTGGTACACGGTCCACAGGACCTCACGGCCCCACTTCTGCCCATGCACCACGCCCCCTTACCAAATAACATTGCTGTTTTCTAAAGTATCGGTACTCGGCTTAGCCCCGTCCATTTTCTGGGCCCACAATCTCGACCGGTGAGCTGTTACGCTATCTTTGAAGGATGGCTGCTTCTAAGCCCACCTCCCGGTTGTCTAAGACTGCCGACGCCATTTCGTATTACACTTAACCGAAATTTAGGGACCTTAACTTTAGTCTGGGTTGTTTCCCTTATGGCCATCAAGCTTACCCCGGATGGCCTCACACCCGGTGTCTACAGCGAACGCAAGTTCGGAGTTTGACAAGGAACCGAGGAATTTCTTCCCCTAAATCCCTAATCGGTGCTCTACCTCACATTCTACCTCGACCGAGGTCTATCTGCGAATAGTTTCAGGGGGAACCAGCTATTCCCGGCCTAGATTGGCCTTTCACCCCTACACCCAAGTCATCCAAACGATTTGCACATCAGAACTGGTTCGGACCTCCACCTCCCCTTCGAGAGGCTTCATCCTGCTCAGGCATAGATCGACCGGCTTCGGGTATCCGCACCATTGACTCCAGGCGAGCACACCTTGTCCCTCGTTAAAAACTGCGGACAATCGGTTTCCCTTCGGCTTCGTACTTCAGTACTTAACCTCGCCAATGATCAGAACTCCATGGTTCGTTTTTCGAAACGAACAATATAACACTGGTCCACCATTATGGTTTCTTCCCTTTGATGCTATATAAATCTTTAACCGCATGGTTTCAGGTCTTTTAACCTCCCGTAAAGGGTACTTTTCAGTTTTCACTCGCGCTACTACTGCACTATCGGACTAGAGACGTATTTAGGATTGGAAGTGAATGTCTCCCGAATTCACGCGTGATATCCGACACACGTTACTCTGGATACTCAAAAATCTCCATACAACACTTCTTCTAAGGGGCTATCACCCTCTATGGCAGTGCTTTCCAGCACACTTTGAATCTTGTTGCTAAGGAGTAAAAGAGTCCAAAACACCACATCTCCCCATACTTTCATATGGGGATTCAGTTTGTCCTATACCGCGTTCGATCGCCTTTAATAACGGTATCTCTGTTGATTTCTTTTCCTGCGGGTACTAAGATGCTTCAATCCCCCGCGTTCCCAATCATTACTGATTATTCCGAAGAATAGGAAGTCCCATTAGGTAATCGTCGGATCATAGGCTTCATGCACCTACCCGACGCATATCGCAGCTTGACACGACCTTCTTCAGCGCTCTAGCCGAACCATCCCCCATGCGGCGTAGCATCGCCGCTGGCGTATGATCTAGCACACGTCCAGGTTGCGTATGATTGGCAATCATCGGGCTAATTCCGCTCTCATCCTCCATATACGGAGCCCTATGCCACTTCCCCGAACAAGGACCTCTTGTCGGGTGCATGTTTTCACTTGATCGTTATTCAGAAGCCTTTACGACTTCCGGCGAAGTTCCCGATTAGCGGAGTAGTATATAATACTTCTGGCCAACCAGTCAGTTCACAGTGATTTCATAGCTCGCCTTTCAGCGAACCACACGATGGTACACATCGCGCATACCCCTGTACAATCAACTTATATTTATACGTTTTTGATGAACAAAAAAATCATTCATCAAAGATAGAGAATTGCGGTCGTTGTGGGCAATCTTTTCAATAAAACGCGATAATCGGAAGGAAAGATCCTGATCGTCTCCTCATCATGCCATGCGCGATCAAGAACTTTAGCTATGATCTTACATTCTATGCGCCCATCCACCTTCCAACATGTACCTTCTCCGGTAATGTCCGTCGATACGAAGATTGGGAGGCGGAGATATATGCGGTCGATCTGATCGCATATGGTGGAGAGATATTCGATCTCCTCAGGATCCATCTCGATCGTGTGTCCCGACCTAGTCTTGTATGTCCTATTGCCCTCGATACAATCCAATAGCGTATGTTTATTCACGGGGGCATCCGCATTGATGTCGGACATGATCCTCCTTATACCTTGGGCACCATTCATCGATGCAACATATTTCATTCATTACTTATATTATATAATATAAGGAAGACTAGTGAAGCATACCATCCTAGTAACTTAACAACGTGAATTTATAGAACGATATGTATATCGGACGTATGCAGCAATCAGAAGCTCTGAAAGAATCGCTGATGACGCACCCATGTTTCAATGAGGATGTACATAATAAATTCGCAAGAATGCACCTCCCTGTTGCTCCCAGATGCAACATACAATGCAACTATTGTAACAGGAAATACGATTGCTGCAATGAATCCAGGCCTGGCGTGACCAGCGAGATACTTTCTCCCGATGAGGCTATTGAAAAGATCACTTTGGTAAAGGAGAAGATACCTGCTTTGAAGGTCATCGCGATCGCTGGACCTGGTGACCCTTTAGCCAATGAATCCACGTTTGAAACGATAAGGATCGTAAAGGACAGATTCCCCGAGATGTCATTGTGCATCTCCACCAATGGTCTAAGGCTCCCAGATTATGTTGACGAACTCTATTCATCCGGTGTTAGGTTCGTAACTGTAACGATGAATGGTATCGACCCCGAGATAACGAAAGACATCTACGATAGCGTCATGTGGAACGGGACATGCTACAAAGGGAAGGAAGCTGCAGAGATACTTCTGAGAAATCAGATCGAAGGGATAGAACTCTGCGTCAAGAAAGGCATGATCGTCAAAGTGAATGTCGTACTCATACCAGGGATCAATTCCGAACATATCCCGGACGTTGTGAAGAAGGTGAAAGGACTTGGTGTGTACATCGTCAACATCCTTCCATTAATACCTGTAGAGGGTACAAAATTCTCGAATATCGAAGCTCCTACGCCAGAAGAAAGGAAAAAACTGCTTGATACATGTTCATCCGACATCAAGATGATGCGTCATTGCAGACAATGCAGGGCCGATGCCATCGGACTCCTTGATGACGACAGATCCAATGAATTCGTCAGGACAAGACCATGCGGTTCAGGCTGCGGACCGAGCGTCGAGAACAACCCCATCACCATTTCTGATGATAGGGCGAAAAGGGTAGCTATCGCATCCGAGTCCGGAATTGCTGTCGACGGTGGATTTGGAAATACGAAAAGATTCGTCATTTACGAAGGTCACAAGATCGTCGATGAGATTCAGATAGACATAAGCTGCAACACATATGGTCAATCCCACAGCGACCACATAAGGGAGATAATCTCTAAACTGAAGGATTGCGACACCGTCATCGTCAAAGAGATCGGTTCTGCCCCATTGAATATACTGAGGTCAGAAGGAAAGAGAGTGATCATATCTGACAAGGATATCGAAAAGATCCTCTCTGAACTCTTTTGAAAATACCTTCTGCCACATGTGGAATTATATTTAAATAAGTACCACATGCGCGGGATTATTAGAGATGAGCACATGGATGCCCAACAATTAAGAGAAGCTTTTGTTAAATTCTTCGAGGAAAGAGGACATGCACATATCGACTCCGCATCACTCATTCCGGAGAATGATCCCACAGTACTATTCACAACCGCCGGTATGCACCCGTTGGTACCATACCTTCTTGGGGAGAAACACCCCATGGGCAAAAGACTCGTCGATTATCAGAAATGCATCAGGACAGGAGATATTGATGATGTAGGCGATGCAAGTCACCTTACATTCTTCGAGATGCTTGGGAACTGGTCACTTGGAGATTATTTCAAGAAGGAATCCATTGGATTCAGTTTCGATTTCCTTACCAATGTGTTGGGTTTCAAGAAGGAACAACTCGCAGTCACTGCATTCGCAGGCGAAGATGGGATTCCCAAAGATGAGGAGACCGCGGAGATCTGGAGATCACATGGATTGAAGGATGATCAGATATTCTTCTACGGAAGAGCGGACAACTGGTGGGGGCCAGCGGGAGTAACAGGACCTTGCGGACCGGATACCGAGATATTCTACGACAACGGGCAGCCTAAATGCGGACCTGATTGTGGACCTTCATGCCATTGCGGCAAGTACACAGAGATTTGGAACAACGTGTTCATGCAGTACAACAAGGACAAGGATGGGAAATATACTCCGCTCGCACAGAAGAATGTCGATACAGGCATGGGTCTGGAAAGGGTGTGCCGTATCCTTCAGAATGTTCCCTCAGTCTATGAATCTACAATATTCCAACCGATAATCTCCAAGATCTCAGAGATCTGCGGAAAACCATATGAAGAGCCGTACATCAAGGACTTCAGGATCGTTGCCGACCATATCAGAGCAGCGACATTCATCCTTGCTGACGGAGTCGTTCCAGCAAAGGTCGGACAAGGCTACATCCTCAGGAGGCTCATCAGGAGAGCATCCAGGAATATGAGCAAACTCGGTTACGATGGATTGTTCATGCAGAAGATCGCAGAAGTCGTTGTGGATGAGTTCGGAGATGCATATCCTGAACTTGTCAGGAACAAGGATTCAATATACTCATCACTAACTGCTGAGGAGGAGAAATTCCAGAAGACCCTTACAAAAGGTCTTAGGAAATTCGATGAGATGGTCGCAGAGAACGGTGATTCGAAGGTCATGAAGGGAGAACTAGTCTTCAGATTGTTCGACACATACGGATTCCCCATTGAACTCACAGCCGAACTCGCGAAAGAGAGAGGTCTTGAAGTCGATATGAAGGATTTCGAAGCGAGATTCAAAGAACACCAAGACAAATCCAGGATGGATTCGAATCAGACATTCAAAGGTGGACTTGCTGACCACAGCGTGGAGACGACAAAACTCCACACTGCAACACACCTCCTCCATGCTGCGCTCAGAAAAGTTGTTGATCCGAACATCAGACAGAAAGGAAGCAACATAACTGCAGAGAGACTCAGATTCGATTTCAATTTTGACAGAAAACTCACACCTGAAGAGTTGCAGAAGATCAATGAATTCGTCAATGATGCGATCAAACAGGACATACCTGTCGTTTGCAAAGAGATGACGAAGGAAGAAGCGAAAGCTTCTGGAGCGATCGGTGTCTTTGACAGCAAATATGGAGAGATCGTCAAAGTCTATGTGATAGGCGACATCGACAGTGAACTCTGTGGTGGACCTCACGTCAGCCACACTGGAGAACTCGAAGGATTCAAGATCCTGAAGGAAGAGAGTTCAGCAGCTGGCGTCAGACGTATCAAAGCAGTCGTCGGAAAATTCTGAACGGCTCAATAAACCCTTTCAAACAACCTCTTTCCTTTTTTCAATTTTTATTGAATCGTGAACGCACTAAACCCGATGTAAAGACCGGGCTAATGTCAAAACAAATCGTAAAAAGATGGTGGACTGGGCGCGATTTGAACGCGCGGCCTCCTGCTTGCAAAGCAGACGATCTTCCAGCTGATCTACCAGCCCAACAATTCTTGTGATAGATAAACCGTATATAAACTTTATTATTATACCATTATGCTGAATTCGATGATCCATTAACATCAAAGTTACGTCAAATGAAGTTTGATTCTCCAAATTAAAGATCATTGATTATTTTTGTTTCCAAAATAGTGACCGTCTTTGATCCTTGTCAAGAGCTTGAAACTGATGTCATCGAAGATATCCGTTCTGAAATAGCCAGATTTGACCGATTTCGTTCCAGATGATGACAGCATGGAGATTGTGCATTTCGATAAACCCTTACGCCTTGCGAAATAACCTGAACTGGTCTCGAGTACCTGCACACAATCATACCTTATCGTCACCTCCTCCAGATCCAACACGCCGATGTAGAAAGTGAACTTATCCTCACAGCATGAATATCCTTTGTTACGAACGGACAACCTCCAACCGAGGATGAGGAGAATCATCAGAACAGAATATGTCAAAATAACTGTGATAATGAATAGGCCTTCAAAACCAGGATTCGAATCCCAGAATTCATCAAGGATGTCCATTGAAGAGATCATAACAGACAATGCAACTATGATTGTCGAAAATACAGCAACAACAGCGGATTTACCAAAAATGAGTGAATTAGCACCAGGTGATTGTTTTGTGATCTCCTGAGGATATGTGAATTCAGGGATTAGACGCTTGATGATTTCATCCAATTTCTTCTCCTTCATGACTAGACATAATGTTGGCGTGACATCATTGGATATGGCATTGATACCAACGACATCGGTCTCCAAGTATGCCATACCCATGATCCTTGCAAAGAACGGTTTCTTTATCGAGAATGCGTTGACTCTGCTTATATCGAACGATGAATGATAATTGGTCAGAAGGCCATGTTGAAGATAGATCGTATCCTCGTCACGATAGACTTTGAAATTGAAATAACGTATGATCTGACCTAGGATGGGCACTATTGTCTGTATGATGAATAGCAACAATGTCGAAGAAAGGATTGCTTTGCTGCCAACAACATCGGATATCGAGCTGAAGATACCGTATACAAGAAAGAAGAAACCGACAAGAAGAGTATATGTGGATTGTGACAGGATACTGTGGAGAATGACCTGTATCGGCGAGAATGATGCGATGTACTCATACTCCACCTTCTCTTCACTCACAGGGTCATGATTGTACATGTGTATGGTGACATAGGCTTTGATGCGCTTAGCTACATCATCTTTAACGCATATCGATACCTCGGGCACACTAGCGTTCACACCGGAATTCACATTGAATTGAAGGATGGTTGTACCGAATATCTTTTCGAACACCCCTCTGACGACATTAACAGATGATAATCTCTCATAAGGAATCGTCCTATCTGCTTTGAAAGCAGTTCTCTTTTTAACGACGATACGATCATCCATGAATGAATAGGTCGTCAGTTTCCAGGCCCTGATCATTATTACAACAACGACAAGAGAAGAAGCGATGAGCAGTACAGAAATCTTGGGTTGTTCATCCATCGTCATGATTGCCAAAACTGCAAGTGCGAATACAGAGAAAAGACAATTCTTTATCACGACGGATGGATGATTCCTTATGGATTCTATCATTGATTATCCCTTGATCTGATGATTTTGTTCACGACGTTGTTCAATTCATCGGCTATCTCTTCAGCAACATCCTGTTTCAGATATTCTATCGAAGCCGCACCGCCTGCAGTGATCACATAAACATTAGAAAGTCCGAACAGATTGTTTATCGGGCCCTTCTTTATCTCGATCTGATGAATTCTCTCGATAGGGACCATCGTCGTGGTTATTGTGAATATCCCTCTTCTGACATCCACTTTCTCAGAATTCACAATATATGCATAGTGATCATAGAATAGGATTGGACGTATCATCAAGAATACAATGATAATCGCTACGATGCCTACAATGATGTACAGAACCCACGTTTCGTAGAAATCTGCAGACATTAGGAAAAATTCAGCGATAGAAGCTGCTAATAGACAGATGATCGCCCATATCAGACTTCCAATGTACATGGATTTCTTACTATCTGGTGACAACTGTTGATAACCAGAGGTATCACACATGTGTCGAAAATGGAAATCACTATAATAATATATTCCTAAAGGGGGAAATCCCCCTTGGAATTAGATTAAATGAGTTTATGCGTTGCGGAGGACGATCTCGATGTTCACGCCATCGGGGACCTGAATCCTCATGAGCTGCCTCAAAGCACGCTCGTCAGCATCGAGGTCAATGAGTCTCTTGTGGATCCTCATCTCCCAGCGGTCCCATGTCTCGCTGCCTTCACCGTCGGGTGATTTCCTGCAGGGGACTTTCAACTTCTTTGTAGGAAGTGGAACCGGTCCACGGATCTGAACTCCAGTCTTCTGAGAGATTCCTCTGATCTGGGTACAGACGCTGTCAACTTTCTGCGGGTCTGTTCCGCTCAGTGAAATCCTTGCGCGCTGTGACATTGAGATTACCTTCAGGCTTTCTCAACTGAGACACAAACACCTGCTGCAACTGTCTGTCCCATGTCACGGATAGCGAATCTTCCGAGAGGACCGAAGTCTTTAGCGGGCTCGATTACGAGAGGCTTGGTGGGTTTGAACTTGACAATTGCGTTGTCACCGTTCTTGAGGAAGCTGAGATCCTCGAGCTTCTTACCTGCACGCTGTGCAGAAATGACCTCAACAAGCTGACATGCGACCTGTGCTGTGTGAACGTGGAAGACAGGTGTGTATCCAACGGTCATGACAGACGGGTGGTTGAGCACAATGATCTGTGCTGTGAATGTCTTTGCAACTGAAGGCGGGTTGTCAACAGGTCCTGCGACATCTCCCCTCTTGATCTGGTTCTTTGCGACTCCACCAACGTTGAATCCGACGTTGTCTCCAGGAACTGCCTCGGGCATCTGCTCGTGGTGCATCTCGATTGATTTAACCTCTCCAACGACGTTGGAAGGCATGAAGATGACCTTTGACTTCGGCTTGAGGACACCGGTCTCAACACGTCCGACAGGGACTGTTCCGATACCAGTGATTGTGTAGACGTCCTGAACAGGAAGCCTGAGTGCTTTTGTTGTCTCCTTTGCGGGGACTTTGAAATTGTCAAGTGCCTGGATGAGCGTGGGGCCCTTATACCAGGGTGTGTTTGCTGAAAGCTCTTTGATGTTGTCGCCAACGTATGCGGATACAGGGATGAATGGGATGTCCTCTGCCTTGTTTCCGATCATTGCAAAGAGTTTCTTCATTGCGTCGACTGCCTCTTTGTATTTGGCTTCGTCGTACTTGACTGCATCCATCTTGTTGATTGCAACGATGATCTGCTTGACACCAAGTGTTGTTGCAAGGAAGATGTGCTCTTTTGTCTGTGCCTGAGGTCCCTCAATTGCAGAGCATGTGATGATTGCTCCGTCTGCCTGTGAGGTACCTGTGATCATGTTCTTAACGAAGTCACGGTGTCCAGGTGCGTCGATGACTGTGAAGTAGTACTTGTCGGTGTAGAATCTCTTGTGTGCGACATCGATAGTAACTCCCCTCTCCCTCTCTTCTTTGAGTCCGTCCATGACCCATGCGAAATAGAAGGTACCCTTACCTTTCTCCTCTGCTTCTTTCTTGTATTTCTCAACGATGTGCGGGTCGATTGCACCGGTCTCGAGAAGGATCCTTCCCGTAAGGGTGGATTTTCCGTGGTCGACGTGTCCGATGATGACCAAGTTCATGTGCTCTTTTTCTGCCATGTTTTTTTCCTCCTTTATAGGATTAATTTAAGCCTGAATTGCTCCATATAGTGTTTTGTATTTAAGTTTAAGCCTCAGATACCTGCGTAGTATTTCGAATCATAAGGCTCGGGCGTCATTCCCTTCCTTGTTCTGATCTCAGTTACGACTTTCTTCTGAAGATCTGGCGGGATCTGCTGGAAACCAGCGTTCTCTGTAGACCAGATCGCACGTCCCTGTGTGGAACCGCGAACGTCGCCTGCGAATCCGAACATCTCTGCGACAGGACAAAGTGCGGATACTGTTGAATCCGAACCATCTGATCCTGTGTCGAGAATGGTTCCACGGCGCTGACTGATGAGACTGATTGCTCCTCCGATATAATCTGGAGGCACAGCGATGAATACCTTCTGCATAGGTTCGAGAAGGATCCTTCCTGCGTCACACATCGCACCATAGATACCATCCCTTACTGCGGGAATGACCTGTGCAGGACCTCTGTGGATTGTATCCTCGTGGAGTTTTGCATCCATGAGCTTCACTTTGAGTCCGGCGACCTTCTCTCCTGCGAGAGGACCTTTCATCATGGCCTCTTCGAAGGACTGCTTGATGAGTTCCATTGTCTCGTGGAGATACTGGATACCTTTTGTGCAGTCGAGAAGAACGTTGTTTCCTTTGAATGCTACGATACCTTTTGCTTCCTCTGAGTCCATTCCTGCATCAGTAAGGATCTTTGCGAGGGCCTTCGGGTCCTTGATCTTCGCTTCAGGATCAATGTCACCCTTGCGGATGGCTTCCTTGACACCCTCTTCCAAAGGCTCTACGATGAAGTAGAACTTGTTATGCTTGTTGGGTGATTTACCCTCGAACTCTGAGGGGTTCCTTCCTTTGACGGATTCCTGATATACGACGATAGGTGCAGATGAGACGATGTCGACTCCCTGCTCGTTGATGATCCTGTATTCTGTGATCTCAAGGTGAAGTTCACCCATTCCTGAGATGAGGTGTTCACCAGTATCGTTGTTGATCTCAATGTTCAATGAAGGGTCGGCTTTAGCGATCGTCCTGAGGACCTCGATCAACTTAGGCAGATCTTTCATGTTCTTTGCTTCGATGGCTTTCGTAACGACAGGCTCGGAGTAGTGGGCCATCCTCTCGAAAGGCTCCATATCCTTGAGTGTTGAAACTGTTGAACCAGCAATTGCATCTTTCAATCCAGTGAGTGCGACTATGTTTCCTGCCTCACATTCCTCGATTGCGATACGGTCTGCACCGACCATCAATGCGACACCTTGTACCCTCTGAGGTGCGGGCTGTCCTGCGATGTAGAGTGTCATACCCTTTCTGACTGTTCCTGAGAAGAGCCTTCCGATTGCGATCTCTCCTGCGTGAGGATCCATGATAATCTTGTTGATCATGAGTGATACGTCACCGTTGGAGTCACAAGCAAGCATCTGCTTTCCTATAGATGTGTTGAGGTCTCCCTTCCAAATGATGGGAATACGGACCTTCTGTGCATCCACAGGGTTGGGGATGTGTCTGATGACCATCTCGAGTGCTACTTCGTGGAGAGGGATCTTCTTAGCGAGCTCTTTCTGTCCGCCTTCCTTTCCACAGTACTCAAAGATGTCCTTGAATGAGACGCCGCTCTTCTTCATGTAGGTCGCGGAGATAGCCCAGTTGTTGTATGCTGAACCGAATGCGACCGTTCCATCTTGGATACTTACCTGCCACTCTTTGTTGAGAGGTGCGGGGAGGATCGTTGCGATCTTCTTGTTGAACTCAGCGACGATGTGCGAGAACTTCTCGATCATCATCTCAGGTGTGACCTGCTGCTCAACGATCATCCTGTCGACCTTGTTAATGAAAAGCATAGGCTTGACACGCTCTTTGAGTGCCTGCCTGATGACAGTCTCGGTCTGAGGCATGATACCTTCGACAGCACAGCATAGGATGAAGACACCATCGAGTGCCCTCATTGCCCTTGTGACGTCTCCACCGAAGTCAACGTGACCAGGTGTATCGATCAGGTTGATCAGATACTTCTGACCTTCGAACTCGTGGACCATCGATGCTGATGCTGCATTGATCGTAATTCCACGTGCAGCCTCCTGCTCATCGAAGTCGAGAACACGCTGTTCTCCAGCAAGTTCGGATGACATCATACCTGCACCTGCGATCAAATTATCGGAGAATGTTGTCTTTCCGTGATCGATATGTGCTGCAGTACCGATGTTCCTGATGAACTGCTGTGTCTTCATCAGAGTGACTGCGTACTTTACATTGTCCTCTTTTCTGCCCATAATTCCACCTTTGTTTCTTTATGATCAGCGGGCGGACTGTGCAACCCTCTCAATCTCTTCTTTCTTAGCGACTGAGAATGATGTCATATCTCCCTTTGCGGCAAGCATGATCTCATCTGCGATGCAGCTTGCAATAGGTTTCTTGTTCTTTGTTGATGCTTTGACACATCCGGTGCTCATGTTGCGAAGTGCGATATCGAGCCTCCTCTGAGGGGAGATATCGACTGCTTTAGGAACTGAGACACCACCGAACTGGAGCCTTGTGATCTCCTCACGGGGTGCTGCATTCTCGAGCCCGTTGACGAGGATCTGCACAGGGTTCTCCTTTGTCTTCTGAGCGATGATATCGAATGCTTCAGATACAGCTGCGTAAGCTTTGAGTTTCTTTCCGGTGTATTTCTCGGTCCTCATTACATTGTTGATGAGTCTCTCAACAATGCAGAGTTTTGACTTTCCGAACCACCTGTTTGCATGCTTTCCGCCCGAGTGAGGAACATTTGTGGGGGTGAGGTCTATGTATTTTGCCAGTCCGCCATCGGCGACTGTAACCTCGGACAGATCGTATTTTCCGAACATAAGTGCTTTCTCTTCCATTGAATTCACCTTACCGGTTTGTCAGTCCTTCCCCTGACCATCTCATTGAGCGAAACGTTGTTGACCTTGATGACCTTGTAACGGACTCCAGGAATATCTCCGTATGAACGGCCCATCCTTCCACCGATACCTTCGACCATGACCTCATCGTGTTCATCGATGAAGTTGATAGCTCCGTCTCCAACCGCGAATGCTGTGATCTGACGTCCGTTCTTGATGAGCTGGACTTTCACACATTTCCTGATAGCGGAGTTAGGCTGTTTTGCTTCAACTCCGACCTTCTCCAGGACGATTCCGCGTGCCTGTGATGAACCCTCAAGAGGATCGGATTTCTCCCTAAGTTTCAGTACTCTCTTCTTGTATGCCCTGTCCAGCCAGCGATGTTGCTGCCTGTCAGTCCTGAGTTTTCTTGCGGTATAAAGACCTCTACCCAATTTTTCACCTCATAGTATTATCTGAAGTAACGTCGCGATTATTGTTATCCTATTTAAAGGATATGCAATCCTCGGACATGATCTGATTTCACCTATAATCAACTTGTATATAACTGCTATCCGTGTATGGCGAACTACATAATGGATTGCATCCGTTTTTGCCTCGCGCGCGCATAAGCTTTTTAAATATGATATATATGGGCAGACAAGAGGAATCCTTATGACAGCAGATGAAGACTATTTCGCATTGCTCGACAGAGCCAAAGAACAATTGCCTGAAGTGGCAGAATCACACGAGAGATTCGTAATACCTGAGCTCGATGTGCTTCAGGAAGGTAAGACCACAGTGATCAGGAACTTCATCGACGTCACAGACACACTCAGAAGAGAGCCTGAACACGTCCTACAATATCTCCTCAGGGAACTGGGAACACCAGGAAATCTCGAGGGTCGTAGGGTCATCTTAAAATCCAAGATCAGTCCCGGACATATCGCGGATAAGATCCAATCATACACGGACACTTTCGTCATCTGTTCCGAATGCGGCCGTCCCGATACGAAGATGGTCAAGGAAGGGAGGACCCTCGTTCTTGAATGTGAGGCATGTGGTGCACACAGGCCTGTCAATGTCAAGAAAGGATCCAGATCCGATACGCACAACGGACTGAAGGAAGGGGACATAGTAGAGGTCTTCATCAGTGATGTCGGAAAGAAAGGTGATGGTATCGGTAAGATGATGGATTATATCGTCATCGTCCCTGGAACTGTGAAGGGAACCACCGTACATGCGAAGATCACTAATATCTCCGCCAAGACTGCATTCGGTTCATTGACCACTGAAGCGGCTACACGCTGAGGTCCACATGAGATATTTCGTGGAATCATATGGTTGCACGATGAATTTTGGCGAGGGTGAACAGCTCTCCAAGAAAATGGAGAGTCTCGGCCACACCAGGGTTGATTCTCCTGATGAGGCCGACATCGTCATCCTCAATACCTGTACCGTAGTGGACACTACCGAGAAGAAGATGATCCATAGGATGGGTGAATTGAAACAGGAAGGAAAGGAGATCATCGTCACCGGTTGTATGGCCAAAGTACAACCCAAGAGGATATCCATACGCCTACCTGAATCGATGATAATACCGCCGGATCAATACGATCTCTTCAGTGGGAAGGTTGAGAGTGCATTCGGATACGCTCCTTGTACAGAGACATACGAGTTCGGAGCCTCTGCGATATTGCCAATAGCACAGGGTTGCCTCGGCAATTGCTCCTATTGCATAACGAGATTCGCAAGAGGCGTGTTGAAAAGCTATCAGGAAGATGAACTTCTGAATGAATTCAAATCCATGCTCGATTCGGGTGTGAAGGAGATACTTGTTACAGCACAGGATACTGCATGCTATGGTCGTGACATAGATACCGATCTACCAACACTCCTCAGGAGATTCCTGGAATTCGAAGGAGAATACAGGATAAGGATCGGCATGATGAATCCCAACAATCTCGATCGCATACTTGACGACCTCATGGATGTCATGGAGGACGAGAGGGTTTACAGATTCCTACACATACCTGTACAAAGCGGTAGCAATTCGGTATTGGAGAAAATGAGAAGACATTACACCGTCGATCGTTTCATGGGGATCGTCAATCGCTTGAGAGAGAGATATCCCGACATAAGTATAGCGACGGATCTGATAACCGGATTTCCCGGTGAGACTGAAAGGGATCATGAGAAGAGCATCAAGCTCATCAAGGATCTCCATGCGGACACCGTCAACATAACCCGCTTCTCCGTAAGGCCGGGAACTGATGCTGCTACGATGAAGAACCAGATCCACGGTAACATTTCTAAAGAACGTTCTACAGAGCTTACGGAGACGAAGATGTCTGTAGAGGGCGACATAAACAGTACACTGATCGGTCAGAGATACAGGGCCCTGGTGACAGAAAACGGAAGGCCTGGAACAATGATCGCAAGGAATAGGAATTATAGACCGATCGGCATAGAGGCTGACATCCCTATCGGCACATTCATTGATGTTGAGATCACAGGAAGTGCTCCCACACACCTCGTCGGAAGGATCGCTAACCATCAATGATTAAATAATTTAATTCGATAGGGCAGAACGATAGTCCCGTAGTGTAGTGGTCAATCATGCCGGCCTTTGGAGCCGGCGACCCCGGTTCGAATCCGGACGGGACTACCACTTCTCATAAATCTGATCCAAAACAATAGCGAAGCCATCTATCATTCATGTAGAATTGATACTAAATCAAAAGATATGTTGTTCGATGCTCACAGTGACGAAGTGACAAAATGGACTAAAGTAATAGAAATTGAAGAAAAGAAGATACAAGTGACGTTCGATGCTACGTTTAGTGCGTGATAAACTACCAAGGAATTGCGGGAAGTACTCGTTTGAGACTTCCTTGCAATGTAAATTCGCTTATATGTTTTGAGAGTGGGGGTTAACCCCACTCTGCGTAGGAGGTGATCCATCTGCAGGTTCCCCTACAGATACCTTGTTACGACTT
>ENA-UONY01001984-UONY01001984.1-human-gut-metagenome-genome-assembly--contig:-CS9-NODE-1984-length-15431-cov-4.479514_pt1 | contig 15431 bp, 14 predicted proteins | sample MGYA00242465_ERZ724012 | MGnify/ENA metagenome assembly ERZ724012 | reverse complement strand
GGATATAGTCAATGATCTGCTCCAGCCCCGCCGCAATGGCAAAGCCGCCGTCATCCGGACACTTGCGGAAAAATACGTCGAAATAGCAAATGCGGTCCTGCAGACCGCTCTCAAAGTATCCATTCCCCATGGTTAATTCATAAAAATCGCAAAGCATGGTCAGATTCAACTTTTCATTGGTTTCCATACCGGCACCTCACATGGGGCCTTCGAAAGAAGGCCAATTTGATTGTACTGATTATATGCCTTTTCCCCAAAAAGTGCAACCTCTTTTTCATTGACATTTGTCCAAATGGACGGTATGATCAGAGGGTAACCGGGGCCTTACAGACCCCTCATCAGAAAGGATACCACAGTTATGGATCTTACAATCGGCATGAAAGGAACTACCTCCACCTTGGTAGAACGGTCTGACACCGCTTTGGAAGTGGGTTCTGGGGACCTATTGGTTTATGCCACCCCCTGTATGGCAGCCCTCATGGAGGGCGCAGCCTGTGAGGCCATTGCCCCGGCCCTTGGAGAGGGGCAGACCTCTGTGGGCATTGCCCTGGACCTGGCCCATACCTCCGCCACCCCCGTAGGGTTGGAGGTTCGGGCAGAGGCGGAAGTCACCGGCATATCCGGAAAAATCATTACCTTCCAGGTGACCGCCTTTGACGAGACCGGAAAAATCGGTCATGCCACCCACCAGCGGGCTTTGGTAAACACACAGCGGTTTTTGGAAAAGGCATACGAAAAGCTGTGATGTCTTTTTCCAAATGGTTTGAGGCTGTTCCTGCCAGGAAAAGGATGAATAAATTATAAATTTTTCTGACAAGACCTGACCGGATTCCCGATTTTGTGCTATAATAAAAAAGAATAGAGTTGGACCGCTTCGGTCCGGGAAGTGGGGAAACAGGATGCTGCCAAAAAAGCCGAAAACCAGATATACCCAGGCCATGGGCCTCATTGCCTTTGCCGTGGGGCTCTATGCCCTTGTGAATCACCTGAGCGTGATTGGCTCCGTCTTTCATTTCCTCACAGACCTGCTGCAGCCTCTCATTGTAGGCGCCATTTTGGCCTTCTTTCTCAATGTACCCATGCGGGGTCTGGAAAAGCTCCTCCTCCGGCTGCAAACCAAGCGCCGCTGGAAGGTCCGGGAGCGGGCCAACGAGGTGTTCAGTCTGATCCTCACCTATGTGGGCAGCTTCCTTCTGATTTTCCTGGTGCTATACATTGTGATTCCCCAATTGGTGGAAACCATTCCCGGCATCATCAGCTCCGCAGAAGCCGCCTGGCCCAGGCTGCTTGCATTCTTGCAGTCTCATAACATCAACACGCAGCAGCTGGAGCAGCTGTTTTCCAACTTCGACCTGGGTCCTCTGCTCACCAAGGTGTGGGAGAATTATGCCCAAATCATTGAAACTTCTCTCACTGCCGTCTCCTCTGTGGCCTCGGTTCTCACCATTGCCATCACCGGCTTTGTAATCTCCATCTACATCCTCTCCAACAAGAAAAAACTTCTGGGTCAGGCGCGTAGCCTGCTGTATGCCTATGTGGGAAGAAAATACGCAGATAAGATTTCGGAGGTTGCTGTCCTGACCAATCAAACCTTCTCCAGCTTCATCTCCGGTCAGTGCGTAGAGGCGGTCATCTTAGGCGTCATGTTTTTTGTTGTGATGAGCATTCTGCGGCTGCCCTACTCCCTGGTCATCAGCGTGTTCATCGCCTTTATGGCCCTCATTCCCTATGTGGGAGCCTTCCTGGGCTGCGTGGTGGGGATGCTGCTCATCGTGATTGTCAGCCCCATGCAGGCGCTCGTTTTCCTCATCACCTTCCTGGTGCTGCAGCAGCTGGAGGGGCAGCTGATTTACCCCAAGGTGGTTGGCAGCTCTGTGGGACTTCCCGCCATCTGGATTCTGGTTTCCGTCTTTGTGGGCGGCAAAATGTTCGGCATTGTGGGTATGCTGTTCTTCATCCCTCTGACCTCTGTGGTGTATTCCCTGCTCCGGCTGAACGTCAGTCACCGTCTGAAAAAGCGTGGGATTTCAGTCACCATCGATGGCGTTGAGGAAGTCCCTTCCCAGGAGGAAGAAGCATAGCGTCCCCCCGATTTTTCTTCACACACAAAATTCCCCTCCGTTTTCTGTCCCTGGTGGACTATACTGAAAGCGGAGGGGATTGATATGGGAAGTTGGAAACAATGGGGCCGGGCTGCTCTCGCTGCAACGGCTCTGGCTGTGGTGTTGGATCTGCTGGGGGCGGGGCGCATACAGGTGACGGCATATACCATTTCCTGCCCTGGCCTGCCGGAGGCCTTCTCCGGTCTGAAAATTGCCCTCATCACCGACCTGCACGGCGCATTTCTGGACGATGGCGGGCAAGCGCTGGCCCGGGCGGCCGCAGGCGCCGACCTCATTGCCATCTCCGGCGATCTGTTTGACCAGAACACCCATTTGGAGCAGGTCATACCGGCCATTGGGGCCCTATGCCGGACGGCGCCTGTCTATTACGTGTCCGGGAACCACGAATGGACCGTAGAAAGGCGCCGGGAGATTTGGGCGCAAATGGAGGCCGCAGGGGCCATCCTCCTGGATCATCGCTGGGTCACCCTGGAACGGCAGGGGGCAAGCATCACCCTAGCCGGTATTCGGGACCCCAACGGGCCGGCGGACCAAATCCCACCAGAAGCCGTCTTTGCCGGCATGCCCCAGGAGCGGTTTACCATTCTCCTTTACCACCGGAACACCGAACCTCAGGTCTGGGGGCCATTGGGTGCAGACTTGATTCTCTCCGGTCACGGCCACGGCGGGCTGGTCCGTCTGCCTCTGGTGGGCGGCCTGGCTGATACCGGCCGGGGCCTTTTCCCCCGGTATGACGCCGGCGTCTACCAGGTCCAGGGGGCAACCCTCGTGGTAAGCCGAGGCCTGGGCAACAATCCCGGCGGCTTCCGCCTGTTTAACGGGCCGGAAATGCCTATGCTCACCTTAATTTCCGGGTAGCCGCCTGGCAGGCCCATTCCAGTTTAAGCTCGGATGGTACCATTCGAGCAACGGGGTTTCCTTCTCAACGTTCAGGTGGTGGGGAATTGATTTGCCCATCGCAAAAGCGGACCCATGTGTCCGCCCGGCGGGAATAGCTGCCGTTTTTTACCCGTTTCCGGCGAATTCGGACTGCCTGCCAGCGGTGCGTCCAGGTGGCCGCACCCTACGAGCAGGCAGCATGGATAGCATCGTCTTAGCTGCACGCATATGCCCCGGGGAGGCCAGGGACGCTACCGCGGCCTATTCCAGAAATGTGCGCGAAATTTTCCAGCCTGGGAAAGAAAATGCTTTTGTTATGATTGCACCATAAAAAAGGTTTGCTTTTTTTCGGGCATCCTGCTATAATACGGGAAGTACCCTTGGCACGATGCGGCAGAATCATATGGAGATGTACCCAAGCGGCTGAAGGGTTCGGATTCGAAATCCGATAGGCGCCGAAAGGCGTGCGGGGGTTCAAATCCCTCCATCTCCGCCACGAAAAAGGCCACATTTATCCGTAATTTGCCGGATAAATGTGGCCTTTTTTGAATTAAGTGCGCCTGAGTGCGCGCAAAGTTTGCTTCATAAAAATTTGCACAGCGAAAGAGACTGTGAGCTATGAAAAAACAGGAAACGAGGAAACAACATGAACGTTTACCACATGAGCGACACACTACACCTTGGAGATGAACTGAACCCCGATTATAAGAAACTTACAGATCTGGCCCAGCCCTTTGTGCAGGCCCTGGAGCAGAGCGCAGACTGCTTCTACGCCATGGTGCTGAACGGGAAATATCTCCGCGCCGTATTGGGCAAGTTCAAGCTGTGGGAGTGGTCTGACTATAATAAGTGGTCGGTAGAGGGTGCTTTCGAGTACATACGGAAAACGGAATTCCCGGATTGCTGCAGCCGCATTCGGTGCAACTATTTCTATGACAACCTGCCCAGCTGTAAGCTCCTGTTTGATTACGACTGGGGCCAGGCATCTGAGGAAGAGAGAGCGGCCGTCCATCTCTATGAAATTGAATTGCGGGATGAGGATCCCCAAAAGCGGGATATGCGCATCTTTGACGAAGCTTACGACGCCATGGAGGAGCGGCAGGACGTGCAGACCGTCTTAAACTGCGCCCGGAGATACTTCGCCGGTAGCCAGAGTGAAAAGCCTGTGTGGGAAATTTTGAGCGACCGGCCTGCGAAGGCTGTAAGAGATCTGACTGCTTATCTGAAAAACGAGTAGGGAAACACAAAAAATTAAAAAACCGGGTTCCATCTCTGGGACCCGGTTAAAAAAACTAAAATGAAATGTTGCAAAGCCCCATTACAGCGTAGGCTGATTGGCCGCCTCAATGATCTTCACGAACTTCTCAGGTACCAGGGAGGCGCCGCCGATGAGGCCGCCGTCGATGTCGGGCTGGGCGAGAAGTTCAAAGGCGTTCTGATCGTTCATAGAGCCGCCGTACAGGATGGAGATGGCTCTGGCGTTTTTGGAGCTGTACAGCTTCCGGATCACGGTACGGATGCTCTCACAGACCTCCTCGGCCTGCTGCGGGGTGGCGGTGCGGCCGGTGCCGATGGCCCAGATGGGCTCGTAGGCGATGATGACCTTGCGGATCCTCTCCTCCGGCACATTCTGCAGAGCGGACTTAATTTGCATGGTGATCCACTCCTGCGTAATGCCGACCTCCCGCTGCTCCAGAGATTCGCCGCAGCACAAGATGGGGATCAGGCCCGCCTCCAGGGCCGCCAGAACCTTGGCATTCACGTCGGCATCCGTCTCACCCATGGCGCGGCGCTCGGAGTGGCCGATGATCACATACTTGCAGCCGGCGTCCACCAGCATATTGGCAGCAACTTCACCGGTGTAGGCGCCGGAAGCATTGGCGTTCATGTTCTCACCGCCAATGCCCACCCGGGTCTCCCGCATGGCGCGGACAGCGGCGGGAATGCAAACGGCAGGGACGCAGAACACCACGTCGCACCAACGACCCTTAGGCAGGATGGATTTAAAGGCAGTCATGAATTCCTTGGTTTCACTGGGGGTCTTGTTCATTTTCCAGTTGCCGGCGATGATAGTCTTGCGGTACTTTCTGTTCATTTTCTTGAGCCTCCAAATTTATCTATGTGCAAGAATGTGCGCAGAAAGCAGCGAGGGAGCGGCAGACACCCTCGCTGCCAATTGGTTACAGAGTTATTTGTCCTGCAGACAGGCAATACCGGGCAGGACCTTGCCCTCCAGGAACTCCAGAGAGGCGCCGCCACCGGTGGAAATGTGGGTGATTTTACCCGCAAAGCCCAGCTGCTCGCAGGCAGCCGCACTGTCGCCGCCGCCCACAATGGTCACAGCCTCGGAATCTGCCAAAGCCTGGGCCACGGCGATGGTGCCTTTGGCCAGAATGGGATTCTCAAAGACACCCATGGGGCCATTCCAGACCACCGTCTTGGCAGACTTCACCGCGTTTGCGTAGAGCTCCATGGTCTTGGGGCCGATGTCCAGGCCCATTTTGTCCTGGGGAATGGCATTGGACGCAACCGTCTCCACATCAATGGGGGCGTCAATGGGGCTGGGGAAGGAAGCAGCAATGGTGGTATCCACAGGCAGCAGCAGCTTCACGCCCTTGTCCTCTGCCTTGGCCATCATTTCCTTGCAGTAATCCACCTTCTCCTCATCCAGCAGAGAGGTGCCGGTGGAGTAGCCCTTGGCAGCCAGGAAAGTATAGGCCATGCCGCCGCCAATGATCAGGGTATCCACCTTTTCCAGAAGGTTGTTGATCACATTCAGCTTGTCGGAAACCTTTGCGCCGCCCAGAATGGCCACGAAGGGGCGCTCCGGGTTGGCCAGGGCTTTGCCCATGATCCCGACTTCCTTCTGTACCAGATAGCCGCAGACGGCGGGGAGATAATCTGCCACACCGGCGGTGGAGGAATGGGCACGGTGGGCCGTACCAAAGGCATCGTTCACAAAGAGGTCTGCCAGAGAGGCCAGCTCTTTGCTGAGCTCGGGGTCGTTCTTGGTCTCCCCCTTGATATACCGAACATTCTCCAGCAGCATCACATCGCCGTCCGTTAAACCGGCGGCCTTGTCCTTGGCATCCTCGCCCACCACGTCGGCAGCCATGAGGACCTCCTTGCCCAGGAGCTCACTCAGGCGCTGGGCCACCACCTTCAGGCTCAGCTCCGGCTTCCACTCCCCCTTGGGCTTGCCCATGTGGGAGCAGAGAATGACCTTTGCGCCATGGTTCATCAGGTACTGAATGGTGGGCAGAGCCGCTACGATCCGCTTATCAGAGGTAATCTTGCCGTTCTTGGTGGGCACGTTGAAGTCACAGCGGCACAGCACCCGCTTGCCGGAGACGTCAACATCTTCAATTGATTTCTTATTGTAGTTCATTACAATGCCTCCTGTTGCTTGGACTGGCGACCGGTCCAGTCCCTCATTTGACCAAAATCCTGGAGCTGGGGAAAATCCAGCTGTCGCAGGGCTTCATAAACAGTAACAGCCACAGAATTGCTCAGATTGAGGCTCCGGGCATCGGGCCGCATGGGAATGCGCAGACAGCTCGCCTCGTGGCAGGCCAGGAAGTCCTCTGGCAGGCCCCGGGTCTCCTTGCCAAAAAACAGGTAACAGCCATCCTGAAAGGCCGCCTCGGTATAGGCACGGGGCGCCTTGGTAGACAGGCACCACATTTGCTCCACCCGGTTACGCCGGAAAAAATCTTCCAGATTGTCGTACACCCGCACATCCACCAAGTGCCAGTAGTCCAGCCCAGCCCGCCGCACGGCCTTCTCTGAAATGTCAAAGCCCAGAGGGCGAATGAGATGCAAAACGCTACCGGTGGCGGCACAGGTGCGGGCTATGTTTCCCGTGTTAGCCGGGATCTCCGGCTCCACCAGAACCACGTGAAGCATAGGCGAAAACCTCCTGCGTTTACTTGGAATATTGTAAGTCAAATTCTCTCTAAAATCAATCCAAAAAAACGGATTCTGGGGAACTTTTCATAGTATTCACAGAAAGTCCTTCCCAGAACCGGGAATTTTGTGAATTTTAGCGGCCCGGCCAACAGCAGTCTGTGGGGCGCTAAGGCATCCAGTCACAATTCCGGAGAAATCCCCCGCCATTCCGACGCAATTTCCCAATTTTTACCTGCGCCGGTCTAAAATATCGACTAAGTCGTTGAGATTTGGCAACGTGGTGACCACCACCACAGAGTCCCCCACTTCAATGGTGTCCTGGCCACGGGGAATGAAGACCCTGGCCCCCCGGTGAATGGAGCCGATGAGAATTCCCGGGCGGGTACGCAGGTCCTGCAGCGGAATGCCGCAGACCCGGCTTCCCTGAGACACCCGGAACTCCAGCGCCTCCGCCTTGTCCCCAACGATGCTGTACAGGGTCTCCACATTGGAGCCTGTGGAGTTGGCCATGGCACGGACGTAACGCACCACCGCCTCAGCGGCAATGTACCGGGGGTAAAATACACTGCCCACATCCATGTTCTCCACGATGTCCTCAAAAGAGTCCCTGGTAATTTTGGTGATGATTTTGGCCCTGGACACCTGACCGGCATACAGGCTCATGAGGATGTTCTGCTCATCCAAGCCGGTGAGGGTGGCCACGGCGTCCATCTCTTCAATCCCCTCCTGACTGAGGAGCTGGTGGTCCGTGCCGTCGCCGTGAATGATGGTCACATTGGGCAGCGCCTCAGCCAGATTCCGGCAGACGGCATAGTCCTGCTCAATGATTTTGACATCTGCGCCGAAGTCTGCCATCTGTGCGGCCAGATAGTAGGCAATGCGCCCTCCGCCCAGAAGCATAATTTGCCGGACCGGCGAGATGGGCGCGCCGATTCTGCGGAAAAACAGAGAGGCGTCCCGGGGCTGGGCCACAATGCTGATCCGGTCCCCGGCGGCCAGCTGGAAGCTGCCGTTGGGGATGAAGACTTCCTTCCCCCGTTCCACCGCGCAAATAAGTACGCTGGCCTTAAACCGGCTCAGCTCCGACAGGCGAATGCCAGCCAGGGGGGAATTGGGAGACAGGCAGTGCTTCAAAATTTCCACCCTGCCACCGGTAAAGGTGTCGATTTTAACTGCAGAGGGAAAACGAAGGACCCGGGCCATTTCTGTGGCACAGGCCAATTCGGGATTGATGGTCAGGCTCAGGCCCAGGTCCTCCTGGATGAGGCTGATTTCCTTGACATATTCCGGGCTCCGGACCCGGGCGATGGTGTGTTTGGCCCCTGCTCGCTTGGCAATGAGGCAGGTCAGCAGGTTTTGCTCGTCGGTGTTGGTGGCTGCAATCAGTAAATCTGCCTGCTCCACCCCTGCCTCCCGCTGAATCTCCAGGGTGGTGCCGTTCCCCTCAATGGCCATAATATCCAGGCTCTCCATGGTATGCTGCAAGGCTGTGGCCCGCTTATCAATGATGGTTACATCATGACCGGCTTTGGAGAGCCGTTGGGCAAAGGTGCTTCCCACTTTGCCGTCTCCTACAATGATGATGCGCATGTTGGAATCCCTCCCGCGCAAACCGCGCTGCTCTTCAATATAGCATGGTTCGGCAAAAAACGCAACTAAAAACTCCGTATCTTTCTTAAAAACCAAGAAGAAAGCAAAAAACCGGCTCTCAAAAATGAGAACCGGCATAGATTCGCCTATTCAGTGCCATGTAGCCACAAGGTCCAGCGCCCTGCGCCGGGCACTGTGGCGATAACCTTCCCCACCACCTCTCCGGCAGATACGGTCCCGGCGTCGTTGGCATTGTTGGCATCTCCTTTTGTGACGTAAGAAAGGGTGCCGTCCTCCTGGATGACCTCCACAATGCGGTGAACGACAGTATGGGACCCCTTTCGGAACTGGATCACATCACCGGCCTGTAACGCGCCAGTATCCAGCTTGGAGATCAGTACCATGTCCCCCACGGAAATCTGCGGCTCCATGCTGCCGGTGGCAATGGCCACAGGCTGCCATGGAAGAAGGCCCACAAAAAAACAAACCAGGGCAACCAGCAGGGCGCCGGCTGCCGCACCACCTGCCACGCGGAGCTTGGGGCGGTGCGTTGGCGCTTCATCGGGACTGAGGTCACAATCCAGAACCACAAGGAACATCATATTCACCACCAGCTCCAGTAGCGCTGCCATCTGCCTGCTCAGGGCCGGGGACACGGGAATCCAATGTCCCATCGCCTGCGCAGCCATGCCATAGAGCAGCGCCGGCAGGAGTCCGCCCTGCATAGCCAGCGCCGTCAACAGAGCCGACTGCGCAAAGGTAGGGAGGAATTCGCTCCACAGGCGCTCCGGGTTGTTGGCCGTGTCCCCGGCCAACAGGCATTCGGCAGCCGCAAAGGTCAGAGCCAGGCCCAGGCCCGCCCAAAAGCGGTGGGCCTTCGGTAGGGCGGACAGCAGGGCACGGAGCAGCTCCCGGCCCAAAATGCCCAGCAAAGTCAGCACGCAGGCCCCTGCGGATACACCCGTGGCCTCATATCCCAGAAGGAACCCGCTAAGGCACTGGAGCAACAGCCAAATGCCGGCAAACACAGCGGCCCAAAAGGTAGCCGCCTTGCCGTTTTCCGTCCTTGATAAAAGGGCTATCCGGCATAGAGAGGGTATTTTCATGAATTGTGCCTCCTACCAGAATGCGGTTGTCAGAGGCTGTGCCGAAAGGAAGCTTCGACACAGCCTCTGCGCGGTTTTTACTTCGAGTGGGTGTGGCTGGATGCCGGAGCCGCTTCCACAGCATCCTGCTCATAGGTCAGATGCAGGGTAAAGCTCTGGCATTCTTGTTCAAAGTACTCTTCCTGGGTGTCCACGGAGATAATAAACTGGACGGTACAGGATTCACCGGGCTGAAGTACCTCGTTTTCTCCAAACTCCGGCATGTCCACCTCATAGAGCTCCGGCAGGGAATCCAGGGCAAGCTGATAATCGCTCAGGTTGGCATTCCCGGTACCTTGGTTGGTGATGGTGACAGCGTACTGCGCCCAAGCACCGGGCAGGGAGAACTGCACGGGAGCGTAGCTGACACTGTTGGCTGTTACGACGGTTTCGGCAGGAACCGTCGTCTCGGTACGGGGGTTTGCCTGGTAGAAGGCCTTGGCAGCATCGTGGGACATGGTAATCCCTTCGTTGGCAGGCATTGAGGTGTTGTAGCGTAAAGCCACTGCCTGACCGATGCACTGGCCGTCCATTGCGCCGTCATCTGCGGCTGGCAGGTAGGGCTTGTTCTCCCAGCCTGTCACCATGTTCTCCGCTTCTTCCGTACAGCTCAAAACAAAGGTGTAGTCGCTTCTGGAGTAGGCCGTGCCGCTGATGCCAGATTGGAACTGCCAAGCCCCGATTTGCTTGCCAATGTTCTCGTCATACGGCTCAAATTCTCGGGCAGTCAAGGAGCGTGTATGGGGATTCTCATCGTCCACGATGAAGCAGTAGTCCCCCAGAAAGCTGTAATCTGCATAGACATCGTAGAGGACTACCTCATAAGTGGGGTCGTTTACCAGGGTCTGCTCCTCCAGCTTGGCCCCGGCACTGCTCAGGGTGACAGCTGCGTCTGTGACAGAAACATCCCATGCGCCAGAGGCGGAAACACTGCCGCCTAAGGAAATGTCGGTGCTCCACTGGGCAAAGCCAAAACACATGGCGCTGGCAGCCATCACGCCTGCCGTAAGTGCCGCAAGAAGCTTGGACCTTTTTTTCATTGTATGTACCTCCTACCAGAATTTACATGGCGATCATCCAAACACGAAACGGGTTACGCAGCGGTGTGAGTATGGCTGGCAACGGGAGCCTCTTCTACCGCATCCTGGGCGTAGGTCAGGTGTATGGTGAAGGCCTGACTTTCCACTTGGAAGCTCTCGTCAGCATCCACAGAAATCACAAACCGGATGGTGCAGGACTCGCCAGGGGCCAGCATCTCATCCTCGCCAAACTCCGGCATATCCACCTGATAAATGTCGCCCAGATTGTCCAGGGCGAGGGCATAGTCGTCCAGATTGGCGTTGGCACTGCCCCGATTGGTTATGGTGACGGAATACTGGGCCCATGCACCGGGCAGGGAAAAGCTCACAGGCGCGTAGGTCACGCTGTCCGCCGTAAACGCAGTCTCTCCGGGTACTGTCTCGCCGTTGGGATGGTCCTTGAAATATTGTTCGGCCTGGCCACAGGTGAGAATGATGTTCTCATTATCAGGCACATTGGTGGAGAAGCCCTTGTAGCACCAAGCTGCGGCTGTGCCAATGCACTGGCCGTCCATCGCACCGCCATCGGTGGCTTTCAGGTGGGAGCGGTTGTACCATTTCTCCACAATGTTTTTCGCCTCTTCCTTGCAGTTCAGCACAAGGGTGTAGTCCGCATCTCGTGTTTTCGTGCCGGAATTGACCTTGTAAATTCCAATCCACTTGCCAATGTCGCCATGGGGGGCGTAAGGAGTAAACTCCTCGCCGGTCATGGACACAGTTTTCGGATTTTCATCGTCCAGGCGGAAGTGATAGTAGCCGTTCATGTAGTCCACATATACGTCATAGAGTACCACATCGTAGGCAGCTTCCGCTGTCACTGTGTCGATTTCTGCTCCCTTGCTGCTCAGGGTCACGGCAGCGTCTGTAACAGCCACATCCCAGCTGCCTGCTGCGGACACGCTGCCTGTGAGGCCAATGTCCGTACTCCACTGGGCAAAGCCAAAGCACATGGCTCCGGCCGCCATCACACCGGCTGTCAGTGCAGCCAAAATTCTGGACCTTCTTTTCATCAATCAGTACCTCCAATGATATAAAAAATTGGTTAGTTTCATCTAACTCTGTGAGAAAAAGAAAACGCGCGTGGGGTTGGAATCCGCTCAAGATTAGTTCTAACTAACCAACAGCAGTATATCCAATTTCCTCCAAAATGTCAACCCCTTTTTCTCTTGACTTTTGAGAGCAGGAGGGCTATAGTAAAGCCATGATATGCCAAACCGCAGATGGAGAAGTAGTACGAATGCCTCCGGCCTTCAGAGAGCGGCCCACATGGTGGAAGGGTTGCAGGCTGTGCCTTCCGAATGGGCTCCGGAGGGCGGCCCGAAACTCAGTAGGCGCCGACGGCATCCGGCCGTTATCCGGAAGGCTCATGCCAGTGAGCATTTGCACAGGTGGCGTATGGACTCTGGTCTTATCCTTTGTAGGATAGGGCCGTTTATTTTTTATGGGAGGAATGGATATATGAAAAAAATTATTCTCACAGGAGACCGGCCCACAGGGCGGCTCCATCTGGGTCATTACGTGGGTTCTCTGAAGCGGCGGGTGGAGCTGCAGAATTCCGGGCAATACGACAAGGTATTTATCATGATTGCCGACGCCCAGGCCCTTACCGACAATGCGGACAACCCGGAAAAAATCCGGGAAAATATCATTGAGGTGGCCCTGGACTACCTGTCCTGCGGCCTGGACCCGGCCAAGTCCACCCTGTTCATTCAGTCCCAGGTCTCGGAGCTGACGGAGCTCACCTTCTTCTATATGAATCTGGTCACCGTGTCCCGGCTCCAGCGGAATCCTACGGTCAAGGCAGAGATTCAGATGCGGAACTTTGAGGCCAGCATTCCCGTGGGCTTCTTCACATATCCCATCAGCCAGGCGGCAGACATCACCGCTTTCCGGGCCACCACCGTACCCGTGGGAGAGGATCAGCTGCCGATGCTGGAGCAGGCCCGGGAGATTGTACGCCGGTTCAACCTGACCTATGGAGAGACCCTGGTGGAGCCGGAGGCCCTGGTGCCCCAGAATCAGGTCTGCTGCCGCCTACCCGGCACAGACGGCAAGGCCAAGATGAGCAAATCCCTGGGCAACTGCATCTACCTGTCTGACACCGAGACAGAGGTCAAGCAGAAGGTGATGAACATGTTCACCGATCCCAACCACCTGAAGGTCTCCGACCCCGGCTGCCTGGAGGGCAACGCCGTATTCACCTACCTGGACGCCTTCTGCCGGGACGAACACTTTGCGGCATTCCTGCCAGAATATGCCAACCTGGACGAGCTGAAGGCCCATTACCAACGGGGCGGCTTGGGAGATGTCAAGGTCAAAAAATTCCTGAACAACATTCTCCAGGCAGAGCTGGCTCCCATCCGGGAGCGCAGGACCCAGTGGCAAAAGGACATTCCCGGCGTCTATGAAATCCTGAAGCGAAGCAGTGAGGTAGCCCGGGCCGAGGCCGCCCAAACTCTGGCAGACGTGAAGCGGGCCATGCGCATCAATTATTTTGAAGACGGCGCCCTCATTCAGTCTCAGGTGGAGAAATACAGGTAACCGTATGGCAACCGTTTTGCTGCTCCTCATCTATGTGGCGTTTATCAGTCTGGGCATTCCGGACTCTCTATTTGGTGCTGTTTGGCCCGCCATGGGCAAGGAGCTGGGGGCCGCCCTGTCCGCAGGCGGCGTTGTGACCAGCCTCATCTCCGCGGCAACCATTGTTTCCAGCCTGATGAGCGCCCGGGTCATCCGGCGGTTCGGAACTGGGCCTGTGACCGTAGCAAGCGTAGGGCTGACCGCTCTGGCGCTGGCAGGCTTTTCCCTGGCCCCCGGCTTCGGGTGGCTGTGCGTACTGGCCCTGCCGCTGGGATTGGGTGCGGGATGTGTGGATTCGGGCCTCAATCACTACGTGGCTCTACATTACAACGCCAACCAAATGAACCTGCTGCACGGGTTCTATGGAATTGGCGTCACCCTGAGCCCCTATCTCATGGCGGCAGCTATGGAACAGGGAAACTGGCGGCAGGGATATCAGCTCCTTGCCTGGATTCAAGGTGCCATTGGCCTGCTGCTTCTGATAACCCTTCCCCTGTGGAAGCGGGTTGGTCATGAAACCGGCGAAAGCCAGCAAGCAGCGAAACCCATTGCCACATTTCGGCTGTTTCGATTGCCGGGCGTTACAGCTGCTCTTGCCGCCTTTTGCTGTTCCTGCGGACTGGAGTACACTGTGGGAATTTGGGGCAGTACCTATCTGGTGGAGACCTGGGGCCTTTCACCGGAGGCCGGCGCCCGAGGGATTACCCTGTATTATGTGGGCATGACTGCCGGACGAATATTATCCGGCTTTACAGCCGGCCGTCTGGGAAGCCGGCGGCTCATCTTCTGGGGACAGTGCCTGGTGGGCCTGGGGGTAGTATCTCTGCTCCTACCTTTGCCAGCCTGGGGCGCTGTAGCCGCGTTTTGGTTGATTGGTTTCGGAAACGGTCCGGTATTTCCCAATTTGCTGCACCTCACTCCTCGGAATTTCGGCCGGAAGGCCTCTCCGCAGGTAATGGGGCTCCAGATGGCGGCCTCCTATTTTGGCATTACCCTCCTTCCACCACTGGGCGGCCTGCTCCTAGAGCGCCTGGGGCGTAGCACATTTCCAGTCTGGCTGCTCGTTCTCTTCACAATTATGACGATAGCCGCAGTCCACCTATTGGTCCGGACAGAACAAAATACGGACAAGTAACGAAAATACCTGCGGTCTGCACAGACAGTTCTCAACTTCTCTGTGCAGACCACAGGTTTATGTTTTAAAGCTTTGAAAAAACATCTCCCAGGCTCTGGTGAAAGACCAGGTTGGCGTAACCGTCATAGGGCGTTTCATCCCGATTGATGAGAACCAGGCGGTTACCACGGTAGTACCGGATGAGACGGGCGGCGGGATACACAGTGAGGCTGGTGCCGCCCACAATCAGCAGGTCTGCCTGACTGATGGCGCAGACGCTGCCGGTCAGCGTCTTCTCATCCAGACTCTCTTCATAGAGGACGACATCCGGCTTGACTGTACCCCCGCAGGTGCACAGCGGCACCCCCTCGGCATGTTTCACATACCCCGCCGGATAAAACTTTCCACATCTTTCGCAATAATTCCGCAGAACGCTGCCGTGGAGCTCATAGACACGGCGGCTTCCCGCCTTTTGGTGCAGGCCGTCGATGTTCTGGGTAACCACAGCCAGCAGCTTCCCCTCCCGCTCCCACTGGGTCAGCTTTTGGTGCGTGATATTGGGCTGGAAGCCCAGGGGCAGCATCTTCTCCCGATAAAACCGAAAAAAGTAGGCAGGATTTGCCCGGTAAAAGCTGTGACTGATGATGGTCTCCGGGGGATACTCAAATTTTTGATTGTATAAGCCGTCTACGCTGCGAAAGTCTGGAATTCCGGACTCCGTACTAACGCCTGCCCCTCCAAAGAACACGATGCGGTGGCTCTCCTGCACCCATTGGCGCAGGGTTTCCAATGCGTCCATCTAGCGTTCCTCCCCCCGCAATGGGTAAACCTGCTCTGCCTGGTCTATTTCCTCTGTGGGCTGGAGCCCACAGTCCCAGCCCTCCCGTTCGATTTCTTCCAGGAGCTTTTTCTCCTGCTTGGTCTCAAAGGTGATTTTTTCAAACATATCCGGCCGCCGGGCTCGGGTCCGGCGCAGGGCCTGCTTCCGACGCCACCGGGCTACCTTGGCATG
>ENA-UONY01001976-UONY01001976.1-human-gut-metagenome-genome-assembly--contig:-CS9-NODE-1976-length-15480-cov-22.273898_pt1 | contig 15480 bp, 18 predicted proteins | sample MGYA00242465_ERZ724012 | MGnify/ENA metagenome assembly ERZ724012 | reverse complement strand
CTATTAATAATATCCTTGGTGCTATGATTATTATAGTATACATTTCCTACCCTATAATTTCTAACGATCATAGATAGCACTCTATCATTTCGCCAGCCTTTCGAGAGTATCATATTTTCTCGCCTGTCTTTTCCAATCGAATAGACAGACGGATAGTCCATGTTAACATTACGATTGATAAATATTTTACCCTCGTTATAATCGACATAACATCCAAAGTAAATTCCATCTGCATATATTGTGCAAATATATTTCGCATTTGGTGTCATGTGTAGGATAAAATCATTTGTATCGTAGGCAAATTCACCAGAGTTATAATCACCGTATCGTGTGCCGGATATCAGTTTTTGAAAGGATGTTTTTTCTTGCGATCCTTTATCATAATCATCACCACAAATTTGAATGAGTATTTGCTCTTTCATCATGGACCCTTTAAACGTAATAAATTCTTTATCCGTGTTCACACTGATGTTAAAATAATTAAAATACGGATTTGAAATGCTTGTTTTATTGGCCAGTAAATATACATGCCCTTCCCTTTGCCTGAAAATAGAGTCAATGGCATTTAAAAATAATTCTACCTCATTTGGTATATATGCATTATATCCGCCTTTTTCCGGTAAAAATTCATCAAAAATAATGGTGTCCACGTTTACGAAAGAAGAAGATTTTAATGTTTTGTAGCGTGACAATGGCATTGCATAGCCACAAATTTCATCATTGATATAAAATTTATTGTACTTCTTTCCGCCTTTGACACTTAATTCATCCTCTGGAAATTCATGTGAAATATCATTGAAAAATGTGTCAATGGTGCTCATGTCGGACGTGTGTCTCTTAAAATAGAAAAACTGTTTTCCGGTCTTTTTATAATGCTTGATACTATCGACTTTAAAACCATACGTTTTACCAATTCCACGACCGCCCAAGATGAAATTGATAAATTTATTGAATGATTTCACACGTGAAGTGATGTAGAAATGAAAACGTTTTAGAGTCATTAAGCAACCTCAATCAATGGCGGGCAGTTTACCCAGATTCCATTAATTCTACAGCGATTGGTTGGAATATCTACCTTTTCAACACGTGAACGTGTCAAATACACACGTGCGTTTGTGTTCATTAGTACATTGTCCAAAGCACCGTCTGAATGATCATATTCTTCAACCAATGAGATTGGATACCAACCACCTAATTCTTTAAGATAGCAACACAAGGCACCTTCTTTTACCTGCAATCCCTGATCACCTATCTTCATAGGAATGGACGTGACATAACTTCCCACGTGTAGTATCTGATCAATTAATTCATTGGCTGGAATCGTCTGATTACTATTGTTGTCAGTGTTTTTCAATCTGAAAGCATAATAAAATGTCGCTGAATATGGCAGTTTTGCCAGATTAAACGCGCCATTTTTTCCGCCTTGGTTCTGGCCTAAAAACCAGCCATACCCGTCACCATTATCATGGTCAAAAATAGCAACATGGCTGTAAGGTGTTCAGTTTGGTGTTTCTTTGAAAAAACACAAGTCACCTGGCTGCATCGTATAGATCGCATTGAAATATTTTAAAAGATTGTTTGAATTGCGATTGTTATAGATATCTTTCACATACCCGCTAACGGTGCAATGGTCGAAAGGTATACCATTTTCAATACAGAATTTGGCATATCCATCCCAGCACTGATATTTTTGATAACTAGGGTAATTATCAAAATCAAATGCTTTGCCTAATACCATGCTTTTGAATTGTTCATATGTCATTTTTTTCACCTCCTTTTAGTAAATATTATAGAATAACCCATAGTCTAGCATTTCATCATATAGATTGGTTTCCAGTGTGATGATCGCATCTCTTGAGCCTTGCAATACTTCGGCTAGTGTCTGCACGCCAATGTTTCCCTCACGATGAAATTTGTAATCTTCATTTGCATCGGTTTCGCTCTTGCTGCCCGGCTCGCTTATTTGCTGCACGATACTGTCCACGTAGTTCGTTCCTTCCAAGTCTAAACGACCTTGCGGTGTCGAGCTTGTTAAATTTGTCGCCTTGTCTTTTCCAGAGCTGGAAGAACTACCGGTATTTTGTCGTGTATATTCTTCATCGTAACTTGTGTTAAACGTTGGGTTTTCCTGATCTTGAAAAGGAATGGTCTTAAACAAGCTGAAATAACGTGGCATGTTTATAATCATCCAATGTTTTAGTTCTCTTTTCCAGTATGCATAAGTTTCTTGACCGATTTCATCAAAGAAAAAATGATTCAAGATTCCAGTTTCAATATCTTTTTTCGATACATAGCCTTTTTCATTGATCATATCCTCTGTATAGAATTGGTAATCAAAATCAAAAATTTTCGGTCTGGCCAGTTCTAAGATCTCATCGTCTGTTAATGTATACCCACTTTCAAGGATCTCTTTTTGACACAGTCCATAACATACACCTTGTATCGTTTCCGTGTATTTTGCACCTGTTACAGGCACATGACAAGGGTTAAATGGTTTATTCATTGTCTTCACCTTCTTCCACGCTGGCCATTTCTTCTAAGCTCATCCCGTTTACTTCCATCATGTCCATCATGTCATTATAGGCTCGAAAACTTACTTTAACATTGGTTCCAAATTTCTTATTGAATGCATCGACCGCTTTTTGGCGTTCTGCTAGCCAGATATTTCTCGATGCAATGATCTGTGTATTATTGGCATAGACTTCTGCACTCTGCACACGCTCACGCTTGTCCTGATTCGCATTGTCAATGCCTAAAAATGTCATGCACTCTCTTAAAATTGTTTGTTTGACATCGTTTACATCCATGGCCACGAATGGAGCTTGTGTCGGCAACACTTGTAGCACGCTCATAAGATCCAGGTTTTTAGCGGTAAAGATCGCTCGCACACCAGATCTTACCTTTTTCATAAAATTATTAAATTGGTTTAACATGCGTTTATCCCCTTGGATGATGTACGGCGTCCATTGTGCATCCAAATTGACGTTGATTGTCTCGGATGCAAGCGCTAGCTGTTTGGCATAATACTGCAATTGAGGTAGTAAAGGCGCATACAAAGGGGAGTTTTTAAACAAGATCACATCTTCGGCGTTATATGTTCCGGTCAATTCACCCGTAGGATCCACACCACGATAGGCGGTCGGCATGTAATAATGGTTGAGCTTTCCACCTATCGTACATTCTAACGCGGTCGGACCAAAACGTTCATCATCAATCGCGATGCATAACCCTCTTGTTTGCATGATAAATTCCAAATAAAACGTGTCTACGCTTTTTGGCATGTCTGAATATTCAAACATGTTTAATGAAATATTGAAAAGATAGCTCAAATATAGTTGTTCAAGGCTTGTCTTTTCATCGGAAATAAAATCGGTTGGTAACATTTAAATATCCCCCTTTCGGTTTCCAAATTTGTCGTTGTTATGCGGGTCATTCAATGGTTGATTGTCTTTTGTATAGTCACAAATATCTTTCGTATGCCATAGTGTAACACCATTATCCAGACAACGCTTGATTTTTTCAAGATCCTGAGGGTCGATATCTCCACCTTTTATATTGACTTTAACAGTCTGAATGTAGTTCCAGTATTGTCGAGTATGCAAGTTTGGCATTTTTGTCAAGTTTGTCGAATAACCACGAACATTGAACACCTGTTTTGCTCGGTTGATATATTCATCCGTTGGCGTGTAGATAAATAGAATTGGTGTTTGTAAACCTAAAGATAAAACGCGATATATATTTGATCCACCACTTACAATGCTGTCGGCTGTTGCGTTGGCATCATGGATCTTTGCTTGATAGCTTTCAATTGCATTTTGAATATTCGTTTCGGCCTGATATTTTGTCGTCGTATTTCTTAAAGCATTTTGAACAGCTGTGATCTGACTGGCTGTATTGTTTTGTAGTCCGGCATTCGCTGCGGCATTGGCGTTCTGTGCCTGCATGGTTAAATTGTTGGCCTGCATCTGGGCAGCTGTGTTTGCAACGTTGCCAAAACCACCAATTAATGATCCAACCGCTCCGCCAAGGTTTCCACTTAAAACGTTTCCGGCTGCACTCCCAAGACTTCCGGCCAGTCCCGTCCACATGCCTACATTGGCCAATTGATTTTGAATCCCCGTCAACTGGCTGTTTAGTATGTTATTGTTGGCGGTGATTTGTGATCGCATTGCATTTTGAATGCCGGTCTGCTGGCTCATTGCCTGCCCTGTTGCGCTGGCAATGCGCATGCTTGTTTCGTTTGATCGTATTGTATTCGATACACCAACGTTCATGCTGTTTTTGCTTGTCTGCATCAAAACCGCTGTATAGTCCGATACAATAGGCAAGGATAATTCATAGCCATCTTCAAAGGCATCGTTCATTGCGTTTAGGATATTGTTTCCATAAAAATCTTCCTGTTTTTTAACTTTGTAGTTTTCTGGTATATAATCAACCTTACTGGTGTCAATACTTCCAACGATAAGAAAACGTATATTTGTTAGATCGTCAAATAGTTCATGTTGATACACTTTTGACGTTCCGTTCATGTTCGATAAAATACTAAAACTAAACGGGCTGAACATTAATTTTGTTTCTCGCAAAAAATAAAGGTTTGCAAGGATGTTGAAAGGGTTTGTATATTCTCTTTCAACACTGCCAGTGTTGTCATTATAATACACGCTATTTAATGGAAGGCCGGAAGGTCGTAAGAAAGTATAATCCCCTTCTTTAACAACACTATACCCTTGTTTGGCGATGATTCTTTCATACGATCCGGCGTATTCAGATCGCAAGCCATATAATGCATTGGTTACGATGATACTTGAACACTTGTTCACAAAATTTTCATCACTACGAATTAGATTATAGATTGTCTGGAAGGCAGTTAATCTGCTTTCGGTTCCATCTTTTAACACAGCAAATCCATCTTGAATACCAGAACCGGTCGTTAGATCAAACGGAAAGATATAATGAAATAATTGTGTAGGCACACCTTGTTCTAGTGTTGCGCTATCCGCCTGATTGAAATGCTGGCTCATCGTGATCACGATATAGCTGATATCGGCTTGCGCGCTTTCTATATTCGCATTTCTTCGACACACTAGATTATCCCCAATTTCGATGTTTTCCGGTTGTGTATTGATGCATGGTAGTCTGGTTCCTTCTTCATTGTAATACCACAATTCGCGATGTTCATAGGCAACAAAACTAGGAAGTATATCCTTTTCGATCTCAAAACGCCATGTCTGCATGACATCCGTTTCAAATTGAATGGATGTGACATTATCAGACACATAGGCAATGGATGTGATAAAGCAATAAATCCATTTGGCCCCGTTTCCCGTCTTTTTATTTCTGTACATCATGTAATTATAGGTTCTTAGATCATCAAAGGCACCATCGACCAAAACGACACCATTGGCACGCTGGTATGTATAATTATCATAGGTTATCTTTTGATTTTCAAAGTTATTCATGTAAAAATTATACTGTTCTTCCGGCGTGCTAAAACACCCCCAGTATGTATTGTTCATAGCATCACACTCGACACCTTTTAATAATATAATGGTCGTATCGGGTGTAAATTGACTGTTTAATATTGGCATGTTCTCACCTCTTTCTTTTATTTTATCATACTATTCGTATTGCAGTAAATAATTGTAAATTACACGAGCTGTGTCACCACGTTCCGGTTGGTTTGGGTCAAAAGGTCTTTCATAATTGGCTAAAAATTCAATCGCTAGATCATACGGGTCACGTGTTGACGTGCTGAACGCTCGAAAGCTCTCCGGATATGCACTTGTAGCGATCCATTGTTGGTTATTTTCCATTTCCCATTGAATACGATCGCATTCACTCTGTCCAAATTTTGAAACATCCGGATAGACACCCTGTTCTTGTAACCACGTGATGATTTTTGTGTATGGTGTCCATTGTACCAGTCCATACCCCCAAGAATCCGGCGGTTGGTGCCATGCGTCGTCACCCTGCCAGCGATTCGGATTGACTGTACTTTCATGCCATGCATTGCCTAAAATGCCAGATACAGCGTTTAAGCTCCATCCCTTGGCTTTAAAATAAGACCAGAACGCACGACAATTATTATACGCTTCATCCTCAGTCAATGGTCTAGTATTATTTATATCCCCCGGTATGATCCATTCAATTGGTGTCGGTTCTGGCGGACTTGGTTTTTCATCTTGGATTCTAACCGGCAATAATTCAATACCAAAAGGATCTATTGGAAGTAAAAACGTGTGATAGGTTAGCTCTGGTGTAGGTGGTTCAGTGCCATCGACAAAGGTTGAAAAATTCAATCCTTGACTGTTTATAATCTGGGTATCATTGATAAAAAAGATCGTTTCGGGTGATACACTGTCTTGTAACGCATAGCACAAGTTTCCAAAAGCACAAGTCACGCCATAGCTGACTAATTGTGCATTGGCGATTGGTGATTGATCTAAGTGGCAATGATCACCGGTAACCATTCCAGCGGTTCCTGTTGATGTGATTCTTTCCCCTTGTTTAAAGCTTGTCTGTGATGGTGGGTTGTTGTTATGGGTAAAGGAAAAACTCACATATCCCTTTACCCATCCCGTCCCTGAAGGACTGGCATAATATACTACATTGTCGCTAGTATACCCACGTGTGTTACCAACATTATCACGATAGACCTCATGGCAGTCGCAAGGTGCGTAACCTGCATAGCTGGTAGTTGGCCCCACGCAGTCGACCGGATTTCCACAGCAATGGCTCAAAGATCCTGGACCGGATAGCTGTGTTATATTCATGACTGGAAACGGCCACAATACAACTTGTGTTCCATCTTTGGCAACTAAAGTTTGCCCTGGCTGCATTGTATCACCTCATTCTATTATAAAAGCTAGGAAAATAAGTCCCCTAGCTCTTTTAGTTTCTGTTCGCATACATCCGCGCGATCCTTCATTCCATGCGCATGAAAGATCTTGATGCATCGCATGTAAAATTCTTGATAAAAATCTTTTTCTAGGTTTGAAGGTATTGAAAGTGGTATATCTTCCGGTTTTTTGATGTTTTCTAAAACTTTAAATTTACACTTTTTCACGGAAATATGATCCTAATAAAGCATCCGGATAAAAATATATCACTTGAACCTGTCCAAACATAGAATTAGCAACTTTATCACTAACACCACCCCTGTAACATTGGTAAACTTTTTCATTGTCATTCTTTTTATAGAATTTACCGTAAATATATGAATAGCCTTGTGTCATCACGTTATCAGGTAAAGTAATAACATCATCTTCACTTCCACTGCTTTGATTTCCTGTTAGATCATCAAAATTATCAGGATCGTTTTCAGGTCTTAATTGCGTTTTTAAAACGGTGTTTTTAGCTTTGAATAATTTACCTGTACTTTGCACCCTACTATCTTTTTCAATCGAAAAACCTTCATTAAAGTCATCCCAAGCATCATAACAGAATGGAATCAAACTAGCCTGTTCATCAGCTAAATTTTCAAGATATGTTTTAGTTGATCTTTCTTTTAGCATTTCTGTCAATTGATCATTTTGTTTTTCTTCTTCTGTTTTTTCAGGCTTAGGGTAAAATTCTTCTTTTTCCTCTGGTGATAGTTCAAGAAGTTCACCACCCACATATTTATACTTAAATACATCTAAAAAAGAGTTCCCTTCAATTTCCACTTCGGTATATTTCTCTTCTTGATTTTTATGTGTTACACATGTGATTTTTCCACTTTCCGATTCATAATCAATATATACTATCATGACGATTCACCCCCAAGTTTCAATCCATATGCTATACATCCATCGTATTGAGTCTTTGTCCAAACTTGCATGTTTGAGTTTGTTGTAAATTTCATTTTTACCTCATAGTTAGTAGTATCACCTGGATAAAACGCACTAATTTCATTGTTTAACGATATTGAATGTCTAGGAACTAGAACACTACCTAACATTCCAGCATAATTTGCTTGTGTACAAATTAGCAAATAGGCGTCATAATCATTCATATTAATAGAAACATTTTTCCAGCTATTCTCATTACTAGCAATCAATTCTGTAAACTTAATATTGCCTATTTTATCATTCAAAACTTTTCCTTGTGCTGCGCTTAATACTTTTGTTGTGCTTGAGCTTGTCAGATTGTTGATGATGTCATTTTCATCTAAAACATTTTTGCTTGCACCAGCATAGTGAAATAACGGTTTACCCAACGACAAAATTGATGTCTGAATTCTTGTATCGCCTAGTTTAGTATAACTTTCTTCACCTGAAATAACATCATAATTATTTCTTGATAATCTTGGCACATCAAGACTTCCCGTCATCTTATCACCTGACTTATTGACTTTACCAGAAAGTCCTCTATCAAGCTGTAACTGTGTTAACATCAAATAATCATCATCCCCATTATGCCATACAGGCTGCTGACTTGAATTGATGACTGTTTTCGCATCTAGATCCCCAAACTGAACATAATTGCCACTCGCTCCATCATTGGTATTGTGGATCAAGTCAATATCATTTCCGCCGGGTGTCGTTCCCACAATTTTTGTGTTTTCGGAAAATTTGATGTTTCCTGTCATCGTTCCGCCAGATTTGTCGAGTTTCTGATTCCATAAAGGATTTTGCGAAATCAGATCGTTTAACGTACCATCTTCCATCCATTGATTCAATATTTTCTGTGTTTCTTCTGTAGCAATGTTTGTAATATTTTCATTCACTACCTGTTGAAAATTATTCCAATCATCTAAAAGCGCATCCATATTTTCATAGACGATTGATACATACCCTTGTAAATAATTGATACATTGATATAAATTATACCCCTGATTGAATGCGGTCACGCGGTTTGACACCACATTTCCCACGTTTGGTAGTGGTTCAAATTTTAGAAGATCAGACATTTCCATCACTTCCCTTTAAGTCTAAAATCGTGTCAATTTTTGCGCTTAACTTTTCCATCACGATTGTGTTATTTTCAATTGTCGTTGTCAATTTCTCAACTTCTTCTCGGTGCTGGTCATTAATTTTACTGATTTCCTCTTTATGTTCATCATTTAAATACTTCACATAATATCCCATGATAACACACATAACGATTGGAAATCCAACGGTAGAAATTAATTGAACAACTGCGTTTGCTGTTTCCATGCTATCACCTCTTTTTTCTATTCTTATAATAAACAAAAAAGCCACTGTTTGCAAGTGACTCTCTTGTTTTCCAATGGTTAAAAACCGCTTAGAAAGGGCTCAAATATGTTAAAAGTGGTAAAAAGGAGGGTAAGTGTATCTATATGCCTGCTAGACCTTACACCCTTATTATAGAAAAGAAAAAAGGCTTTTGCAAGCCCTTTTTACTTTTACGCTACAACGACAACCTGAATCACCGTCTGAACGCTTGTTTCTACCGTGTCCTTGACAATCACTGTTTTCAAACCAGGCGTTGCGCCGTCATTGGCTGTGATCGTGATTTCTGTTTTATCTTTATTGATTGTTGCTGTCACATCTTGATCACTGGATGTTGCTGTTACATTAACACTTGCATCAATTCCAGTTTTCTGGATGCTCATTTTTACCTTTTTGGTTTCATTTTTCTTTAAGGAAATGGCATCCGGATTGACTGTGATACCTGACACCTTGTTTACAACGCTTCCGCTTACAAAAGCGATCGCGTTAGCAAAACGACTTGTTGCAATACCTTCCCAGTGATGTAGCCAGTAATTCCAATACAAGCCTTCCCCGTTATACTGTGTGTTGACATTGTATTTCTGATCAAATACGCGGTAAATCTCACGGTCTACTAACATGGCTTCTACTTTTCCGTTGTGTGTTTTTGGAAGTGTTGGAATCACCAACACGTGCGTTTTGAAATTTGCTACATCCAACTGAAATGTTTGAGATAACCAGTCAATATTTAAGAAGCTGTTGGATTCAGCTGTTAGAATGATGTACAAGTCATCCAATTCATTTTGTTTGGTTACGCCCATGGCATTATATTCATTGTGCGCTTCTGTCAAGATGGATGCATACATTGTCAATTGTCTTGCCAGATCCCTAGCACTTTCTGTGTCCGTGACAGCTTTTGCTAAGTTAATGATCTTCATAAAGCCATTTTCATAATGTGTCGTAAGGGCGGACTTCATATAATTGTAGTCATCGCGATTATCACCGTTGTACAAGCTGTTCACGATCTTAGCGATCAAACTGTTGACACCATCCCACGTCACAAAATAACTGCGTAAATCATCATCTGTCACAGTGCTTTTATAAAAGCTTTTTCGATTGACAATGTAAAACGCTGTCTTGATGTCTGGTAATTCTCTTTTAAATACATTCGTTTCCGATGCTACTTGATCGTACGCATGTTCTTTAGCTGCCTCGACAAAGTATTCTTCCATCGTATAGCCTAAAGGCATGTTCTGCATCTTAAATGGTGCAAGTCGGTTGGAAAGAATATTTGTATGCGCAATGGTGCGCCCGATGCGTGTTGCCAGTGTAACCCATTCTGTCGCAAGTTGTTCTGGGTATTCAAGTAACCCATTCATAAAATCCAATGAATTTGTTTCTAAAGGATCTCCCACGCCGGCACGGAAATTTTCGGATGCGGCCATATACAAGGCATGCGCTACCTGCTGGCCAGTTGGTTCCTCTTCCAAACCTAAATTTGTTTGAATTGCCTTAGCTACGTCTTTTGCTGATGTTTTAGCCATTTTCTTTCATCTCCATTCTTTAAAACATTTTCTTGATGTTAAAATCACTCGTGTTCTTTTTCTCTTTTTCTTTCGCCTTTTCCGCATCAAATCCAACTTTCATAAATAAACTGGAATTGGCTTCAACAAGTCGCTCATTTTTTGCTTTTATGTCGGTGTTTTCTGTCGTCAATGTTTCGTTGCTTTCAAACAATGATCCAACTTCACCGCGTAACTGATCCAGTAATGTCGAGCGCTCGGCGCGGTCGTCCTGTTCCAGGACTTGGCCTATCAGAGTGTTCATCTCGTCTTGTGTCATTCAGTAATCACCTCTTTAATTTAATAATATATCACATTTTATATAAAAGCAAAACAAAAAGGCGTTTTCCGCCTTTCTGCTTTTTTTGGTCTTAGAAAAAACTAAGAAAGATGAGATTATGAAAAGGATACAATTAAATGAATGACACTGTATGAGGTGTAATTTTATTCCGGCATGTTTCACCATGATACGCCCGGACTAAGCAACCATTTTGAAATTGCTCCCCTTCGTGATAACTATACTATGTTTATTTCATTTCGTCAATTTCAATCTGTCTTCGGATGCACAAGCGAACAAATTTTGAAAGCTGGTGCTTTTTCTTGTATTCTTCCAGCTTTTCAATTAAAAGCGTGTCATCCTTTGAAACGATGATATTATATCGCTTATAGTGATCTCTTGTGAATTGATTGATATAGTCATAGGCTTTATTTTTCATCCTGTCACCTCTTTCTTATCGTCTCTTGATCTTGAATTGTGCATCGTATAGAACTACACCGCCCGGCACATGGCTTTTTTTCAAACATCCCGGAACACTTGTTCCGACCTTGAACGTCTCAAATGTGATGTTCTGCTTAGCGCTTTCGGTCATCCCGGCACATTTTACATTCAAACGATACGCGATTCCATCACGCAAATACACAAGATTGTCCTTTTTGTCGTGATCTTCAATAAAAGCACGCTGTCGATCATTATATTCATTATAGGAAATTTCAATTTCTTCGATATAGGTTTTGGCTCCAACAAAATAGGCACGTTTAAATACGCTTTCGAGACCCCAATATCCAAGTTCTTTATCGTCAATAATACTCTTGATCACATCCGGTACATCCGTTCCAACCAAATGGATGGAGTCTGTGTCAATATACGCCACGCGGTCGATCCCTACTTTCTGGGCGGTTAAGATCGTATACTTGCGCGCATATGCTGTAACAAATGTTGCATATGGCAAATAAATAGGGTCACGCATTTCCGTATCAATTTCTTCCGTGATCTCGTCTGTTTCTGGATTCCACACCTTGATTTTTGGTTCTGCCATACGCAGCACCCCTTCTTCATCCAAGTATGGTATTTTTGGTGTCACATCCGGGTTTGTTGCAAATTTCCCATACACAGAGTTCATTTTTCTTTTCGCTATGAAACGCTTGGCGCCTTTTTCCTTTTTCTTGACTTCCATGCATTCATCAATAAAAGGCCTGGCCACGCCCACATTGGCACGAAAATAATACCCGCCATTAAAGGAAATATCATACACATCATATTGATGTTGGATGAGTTCCCAGTCGACACTGGTTAGTGTCATGCTGACAACTTCCCCATTCGAGCTATCGATATATTCTTTGGATCCATTGTAGATCGTTACTTTATCCAGACTGATACAAGGTATATGATCTGGTTTGATGTCAAAAGCAAAATTGACGTTGGCAACCCATAAAGGTCGCGTTTTTAAGATCTCTGGGTTTGGTTCCCCTTCAAAGATCGTAGGCAATCCATAAGGCAATAGCTCCAGATACATACGAGATGGATATAAGCTGTTTACATCAAATACCATGCCATTTTGAATCAGTTTTTCCTTGTGGCTTGGATTGGCCCAAACAAAACCACCACTATAAGACTGTCGTATGTCGGCATCACTTTCCAAACTTAAACCCGGATATAGTTTATTAAACGAATCGCCCAGGCTTTCTTTAAATGCCTTATAACTGGCACCCGTTGCGGTCATTTTGTTAAAGCCCTCGTTAAAAAGCTGTTCCAGTGCCATAGCTACGATGTCGATATCATTGAATAGATATTCCTTTTCTTCCTTTGTCAGAAGGTGCCCGGGTTCTCTGATTGCATCATAGTCCAGATGTAACTTGCGAATTGGTAAATGGAAGTCATGCGCGATCTGTCGAACACTGAAAGGAATCAACTTCAAACTATCCCAAATGGTCGTTTTTATCGTATGCTTTTTTCTTACTTTCCAGTAAATTTCAATCGCATACCACTGGCCTAAATTGGAAATGATCGTGTGAAAACATCCTTCTTTAGGGTGTTTTGAATACTTCCATCCGTTTTTTAACAAATGACTGATGATAAATTCACCGTCAAATGCCAGATTGTGAAAATAGCATTTTATGTTTTTCCCTTCAATCCATTCCATGAATGTCTCGATCGAATTTCCAAAAAGCTTGTGTTCGATCTTTCCAACTTCACTAGCACCCCAGGCCCACACGCGGCAATCGTTCGGATCGGTCGTTGTTTCAAAGTCGCATGAATATACCTGCACTATTTTTTGACTGTCCTTCTAACAAATTTGGAAAGACTTGTATTGACTTCTTGAAAAGATTGTTTGATCTCGGATTCCATGAAATTGAAATACCACAAATTAAATGCATCGACACTACTTTCTTCCTGATAAAACCATTTTGTAAAGTCTGACACAGAAAGTCTTTTGATACTATTTGACATTTCTCTAAATTGTTTGGAAGTCATAGCACCTTGTTTTCTCTGGTTACGCAAAGCCTTTAAATAATTATCACGCAAGCGTTTATTTTTTAATTCCGGATTTCGCACATTTCGCTTTAGGCTGGAAATGCGTTTTTTTAACTGCTGCTCGGATGAGTAGCTTTCAATGTTGACCGGTTTAAGATCTTCAAAAATTCGCTCACGTTCATCTTTTACCACGCGCAGCGCCTTGTTCAATTTTACCGTATTGTATTCACCGCCTATTGTTTGCTTTAAGTTAGATATATGTTTGCGCTGCTTTCTTCTTATCTTGTTTTCCTGCTTTATGAGATCGTTTGCCTTTTTTATATCCTGTACTTTAAAGGCAACACCTCTACGATTGACATAATAGCGATTTTCTCGGTTAAAACGTTTGATACTGTTGATATATTGATTAAACTCGGCACGCGATGAAAAATCAGATAATGTTTTCACCTCGGTAAAATAGACTTCCTGTCCTTGTTTTCTGGCAATTGTTGCGGTTCTACGTGCACTCTTGATATAGTTTTTCAGTTTTTTACGATCTTCATAGCTTTTTCTAAATTTTGGTTTTTTCTTTGCCAAATCGACCACCTCCCGATTTTAAAAATAGGCAGAATGTTTCTGCCTAAATTTTAAAATGGCAAGTCATCATTTTGCAAGGATGTTTTTTCTTCTTTTGGCTCTTCTTTCTTGTCAAAGATCAATTCGATACGTTCTGCATTGATCTCGTGATTTACATATACTTTTCCTTTGCTTTCTGAATTACGAATGTCATAATGTCCTTCAACAATCGCACGAATTCCTTTCTGTCCGTATTTTTCTACATATTCGGCTTGTTTATCCCATAAGATAATAGTTGGAAAAATAGCTTTTTCCTTATCTTTTGAGACAGCCAAAGCAAAGCGCATCACGCTTTTTCCTGATTTTGTTTTCATCAATTCGATTTCATTTGCAATTCGTCCGCTTAAAATCACTTTATTCATTTTATTTCCTCTTCTTTCTATTTAAAAATACTTGGTACAGTTTCTTCCGATTCTAAATCAAACACCCAGTTTGCTGGAGCACATGCATCCGGACATACGCCACATTTAGTTACATCATGTTTAGAATGTAATCTACATTTTTTACAATTCGGTGTTTCCTGACAATGTTTTTTAATCGTTTTTAGTGCATGTATGACTTGTATAAAATCCATAACTATAACCACCTTCCTATATCTGCATCTAGTAATGTAATCGTACTGCCAGTTGGCATTGTCAATATCACCGTGTCCCCGATGCGCTCAGCGTTTGTGTAGGCAATTTGTCGACCGTTGATAAGTTCAACATAGCCTACTTGTCTTGGCTCTCTCATCTTCTCACCTTCCTTTCTGTTTTCTTTCATGGAGTATATTATAACAGCTATGGCATAGAGAAATACAAAGATGCCCATGTCTGTTATAAACTGAAGTAAATCAAATTGAAATTTGAGCCAGCTTACATCCACTTGCATATGCCTTATCTGTGTCCTAAATGCGTCATTCTGAATGCCAAGTGTTACAGCCAAGACACTGACTAAAATGGCATAGATGATTAGAAACAACATGGTACAATTTCGAACATTGATTGTATGTTTAATCTTCTTCATGTTTCTGTTCCTTGACTAAGCCACAACACATCAGATCAAACAATGTTTCTAATTTGGTCTGCATCTGTAAAAAATCGTAAATTGTCACTGGATTATGATCATAATAATTTGCCAAACTTTCACGAACGAAATAAATACGTGCATGCGCATTAATATCACAATGATTCTTTTGTGATATATAAATGCAATCCTCTGTCATTTGAAAAAGCTCGGCTTTTCTCTGCGTGTTTGTTAATTTTGCGATCTGGTAATGTGTAAAGTGTTTCATGTTATTAGCCCCTTTCATTTAATCTAACAAAACCATTGATAATTTGTTTTAAAATACTTGTAGTTGTTTCCATAATTTATACCTCTCTTTACACTATTATATTAGCACAATATATTACATAATGCA
>ENA-UONY01001973-UONY01001973.1-human-gut-metagenome-genome-assembly--contig:-CS9-NODE-1973-length-15512-cov-4.326325_pt1 | contig 15512 bp, 7 predicted proteins | sample MGYA00242465_ERZ724012 | MGnify/ENA metagenome assembly ERZ724012 | reverse complement strand
AAAGTTCTTCTGAACGAGTATACAAAGTTGCACTCGTATCGTCGTCGGAAAAGTTTAACGGCGCGATGTTGCCGCTTCTCCCGAAAAATCGTTTCAGCCCCATAAGCGTTTATCGCGACGCCAAAAGCGCGCGGCGGGTGATTTCCAAAGAAAAACCTGATATCGTGATTATCAATACGCCGCTTCCCGACGACTTCGGCACAAGTCTTGCGCTGGACGTTTCGGAAACGGACGGCGTTTGCGTATTATTGTTTACCCGCGCGGAGAATTTTTCGGAATTGTCGTCCGTTCTTGCGCCGCACGGGGTGTTGACGTTGCCGAAACCCACGTCGCCCGAACTTACCGAAGAGGTCGTTGAACTTATGTGCGCCACGCGGGAACGGCTTCGTCGGATTGAAATCAAAAAATCATTTGCCGAGGAAAGAATGGAAGATATCCGCGTCGTGAACAAGGCGAAATGGTTTTTGATCGAACAGCTTAAAATGACCGAACAAGAAGCGCACCGCTATATCGAAAAACAGGCAATGGACAGGTGCGTCACGAAACGCGTCATTGCGGAAAATATTTTATCTACCTATAAATAAAAAGCGGAGGAATGATTTTATGACAAAGTACATTTTTGTAACCGGGGGCGTCGTATCGGGGCTCGGAAAGGGCATCACGGCAGCGTCGCTCGGCAGACTTTTGAAGGCAAGAGGACTCAAAGTCATCGCGCAGAAACTTGACCCGTATATCAACGTCGATCCCGGCACGATGAGCCCGTATCAGCACGGCGAAGTTTACGTCACCGAAGACGGCTGCGAAACCGACCTCGACCTTGGACACTACGAAAGATTTATCGATGAGAACCTTAATAAATATTCAAATCTCACGACGGGCAAGGTTTTCTGGAACGTCCTCAACAAAGAAAGAAGGGGCGAATATCTCGGCTCGACCGTACAAATTATTCCTCACGTCACGAACGAAATAAAAGAGTTTATTTATCACGTCGGCAAAGAAATCGACGCCGACGTCGTCATCACCGAAATCGGCGGCACGATCGGCGATATCGAGTCGCAGCCTTTCATCGAGGCGATTCGTCAGGTCGGTATCGAAGTCGGGACCGAAAACAGCCTGTACATTCACGTGACTCTCGTGCCGTTTCTGAGAGGCTCGGACGAGCATAAATCGAAGCCCACGCAACACTCCGTAAAAGAACTGCAAGGTATGGGAATCCGCCCCGATGTCATCGTGCTTCGCGCGGACGAACCGCTGGAAGAATCCATATTCAAGAAGATCGCTTTGTTCTGCAACGTAAAGCCCGATTGCGTCATTGAAAACATCACGCTGCCGTGCTTGTACGAAGCGCCGCTTATGCTTGAAAAATCCAACTTTTCGTCGGTCGTTTTAAGAGAGTTGCATATCGACAACGTTGCAGAACCCGACCTTAACGACTGGAAACAGATGGTTAAAGATATCAAAACGGCGAAAAAGCACGTTACTATCGGTCTTGTCGGAAAGTACGTGCAACTTCACGACGCATACCTTTCCGTTGCGGAAGCGTTAAGACACGCGGGGTATTTCCTCGGTGCGAAAGTCGACATAAAATGGATCGATTCCGAAACGATAACGCCTGACTCCGCGGACGAAATTTTAAGCGGTCTTGACGGGATTATCGTGCCGGGCGGTTTCGGAAGTCGCGGCATCGAAGGCATGATCCTTGCGGCGAAATACGCGCGCGAAAACAACGTGCCGTACTTCGGAATCTGCCTCGGTATGCAAATCGCCGTTATCGAGTACGCAAGAAACGTCGCAGGAATCAGGGACGCGCACTCCGGCGAGTTCGACGAGCTGTGCAAAAACAAAGTCATCAACTTTATGCCCGGACAAAGCGACGATATCGACAAGGGCGGCACGTTAAGACTTGGCGCGTATCCTTGCGTGATAAAAGAAAATACGACGATGCAACGCTGCTACGGCACGCTTGAAATTTCCGAACGCCATCGTCATCGTTATGAGTTCAACAACGATTATCGTGAAATCCTGACGAAAAACGGGCTTACTCTTTCGGGGCTTTCTCCCGACGGTCGCCTTGTCGAAACGGTGGAACTTACAGACCGTCCTTTCTACGTCGGCGTGCAATTCCATCCCGAATTCAAGTCGCGCCCCAACCGCGTGCATCCTTTGTTCAAAGGATTTATCGAAGCCGCGCTGCAAAAGGAATGCGAATAAACGGCTTTCGTATTTATAAGGTTAATAAAACAAAAAGAAAGGACGCTGTCAGACGACAGCGTCCTTTTCGGAAGATTTTCGATTACAGTTTCATCGCGACGTCCCATGCGCGCCAGATAACCGTACGCAGGTTGCCGATGCCGTTGCAGTCGCCGACAAGTTTCACGCCGTCTTTTGCGACGGGGGTGGGAATGTAGCCGACAGACATAATCACGCTGTCGCCTGCGATTTCCGACTCCTTGCCGGTTTTAAGGTCTTTGACCTTGACGCCTTTGTCGGTGATCTCGACAAGACCGGTGTTCAGACGTACGTCGACTTTGTTAAGCGCGAAGAAGTCGCGGAGATACGAAGTGTTCGCAAGGCAGACGCCTCTCATTGCGACAAGGTCGTTTTTCATTTCGACGATGACGGGAGTCTTGCCTTTGTTGTAAAGGTCAAGGGCGATTTCGCAACCGGACAAGCCGCCGCCGATGACGATGACTTTGTTGCCGACTTCTTTGTTGCCAAGCAGATATTCGCACGCTTCGATGCCTTTTTCCGCACCGGGAACGCGAAGTTTTCTTGCCTTGCTGCCCGTTGCGACGACGACTTCGTCCGCGCCGAGTTTCGCGATGTCTTCGGGTTTGATCTCGGTGTTGAATTTTACTTCGATATTAAGGTCTTTGATTTCCTTTTCGTACCATTTGATAAGGTCGCGGTCTTTCTCCTTGAACGAAGGCGCGGCGGCAGCGATGAATACGCCGCCGAGAACGTTGGACTTTTCGTAAATCGTAACCTTATGTCCGCGCAGGGTTGCGACGCGCGCGACTTCCATACCGCCGATACCGCCGCCGATAACTGCGATTTTCTTGGGACGAGCGGCTTTGACGATTTTGTATTTTTTGCTTTGCATCGTCTGCGGGTTAAGGGCGCAGCGAGCCATACCGGCGTTGTCCGCAAGGGTTTGGTCGTTGCCGACGAGTTGTCCGTCGTCGCCTTTATAGGACGCCATATTGAAGCAGGCGTTGTGGCAGCAGATGCAGGGGTGAATCGACGCGATATCGTCGTTCATAAGTTTGGTTACCCATGCGGGATCGGTAAGGAACTGGCGAGCAACGCCCAAACCGTCGATTTTGCCTTCGGCGATTGCTTCCGCGCCTGCGTCGGGCTCCATACGGCCGGCGCACACAACGGGAATGTCAACGAATTTTTTGATGTGAGCGACGTCTTCGAGGTTGCAGTTTTGCGGCATATAGGGACCGGGGTGAGCCCAGTACCAGGCGTCGTAGGTGCCGTTGTCGCAGTTGAGCATATCGTAGCCGGCGTCTTGGAGATATTTTGCGGCTCTTTCGCTTTCTTCCATATCGCGGCCGACCTCAACGTAGTCTTCGCCGGGAAGCGCGCCTTTGCCGAATCCTTTGGTTTTGGAAACGACGGAATATCTCAAAGAAACGGGGAAGTCGTCGCCGCACGCCTTTTTGATGGCTTTGACGATTTCGACGGGGAAGCGGTATCTGTATTCAAACGATCCGCCGTATTCGTCCGTCCTTTGGTTGGTGTATTTCATTGTGAACTGGTCAAGAAGGTAGCCTTCGTGAACGGCGTGGATTTCAACGCCGTCGACGCCCGCGTCCATGCAGAGTTTCGCGGTTTTTGCGAAAGCCTCGACCATTTTGTGGATTTCTTTTTGCGTAAGGGGGCGAGAGATGCAGGATTCTTGCCATCTGTTGGGGGTTGCGCTTGCGCTTGCGGTAAGGTAACTTACGTCAAGGGCGGGTTTCAGGACGGTTGCAAGGGCTTTGTTGTGCAACGCCTTTACCATAATGTCGTTGATTGCCAGCGACCTGCCGAAGCCTGCCGTAAGCTGTACGAACAATTTTGCGCCCGTTTTATGGAACTCGTCCATAAATTCTTTGAGCTTATTAAACTTTCCTTTGCCTTGATAAAGCCATTTCCCGAGAAGGATATCCCTGATGGGAGCGATGCCGGGAAGGATAAGACCGACGTTGTTCTTTGCGCGTTCAAGCAAGAAGTTTGCGGCTTCCTTGTCAAAGTGGTTGGGCTCCATCCAGCCGAAGATTGACGTACCGCCCATAGAAGTCATTACAATGCGGTTTTTGATTTCGCAATTCTTGATTTTCCACGGCGTAAACAGGCTTTCGTATTTTGAATCCATAATATGCCTCCTCGCACATAATAATTTAATAGTAACAAAACTATATTACAATAATTAGTGTCAAAAATCAACCGCTACGATAAAATTTTAACGAGCGCGCAAAAAAAATTGTAATATTTTCCAAAATATCTCAATTTCACAAAAACATATTAAAACCCTACGATAAGCGTGCGTTTTTGCAACGAAATAACCCCGTTCTGCAAAACGGCGCGGATAAGGTGCATTTCGGCACATTGCAAAATAAGGCGTTAATTGTTCAAAAAAGACACGTTAAATGTTGATTTCGACTATTTTTACAAACTGCCGCTTGTGTATTAAAGTAAATCCGCATTTATTTTTAGTTGAAATATTTCGCGCGATATGGTAAAATATCGATAAATAAAGAGGTGTCTATGAGCGAATTCGAAATCAGCTTATTATGTTCGTCCGTGATAAGTTATTATCAGGTGCAAAACGGGATATCCCCCGTCAAAAGGCTTTACGTCAGAAACGCGTCCGACTTCGACTGCGAAAATATCGAAATCAGCGTGTCGTCAAAGCCCGATTTTTTGCTGCCCGTTTCCGAAATTCAGGCGGTGTTTCCCGCCCGCGCAAATCTCAGATTCGACGGCATCGCGAAACTGTCGCCCCTTTATATGGTGGCGCAAAACAGAAAGCACGACGGCGAAATAACGGTGCAGGTTTTGAAGGACGGCGTCGTCCTGGAAGAAGCGACGGAAAGGGTAACGGTGCTTGCCTTTGACGAGTGCAACGTCGATAAACCCGAAAGTATCGCGACTTTCGTCCGCCGCACGCCCGACGTCAACAGACTTTTAAACCTCGCGCACAAAAAGATTGCGGAATGGGGGTTTAAGGACGTTACCGGCACGGGCTATGCAAACGCGTCGAAAAACAAAGTGCGAAATCTCTGCGCCGCGACATATGCGGTACTTTGCGACTGCGGATTCCTTATGGGCAAGAAAACGACGGCGGACAGCGTCATCGTGTCCGATTTTGCGGAAATCCTTTCGGACAAGGTCGCAACGCCGATGGAACTTGCGCTGATTTTCGCGTCGGTGATCGAAAGCGCGGGATACAATCCCGTCGTTGCGAAATCAGACAACAGCTGGTACGTCGCGTGCTTCCTTACCGAAGAATGTATGGCGGAAGACGTGTTCGACGATATGTCTTTCGTCGCGAAAAAAGCGGCGGCGGGCGTCGGTGAAGCGACGCTTATCGACATTTCGGGCATTTTCAAGGGCGAAAGTTTTGAAAAGTGCGAGAAAAACGCCGTATCGTTTCTTAAAAAATCGCCGACCGTCGATTTTGCGGTCGATATAAAACGCGCGCGTATAATGGGCATACTGCCGCAGTCTGTCCGCGTGAAAACGGAGGGCGGATACGACCTTGTCGAAAGCGACGATTATAAACAAGCCGCTCCGCCGAAAATCAAAGAATACGGCGAAAACATCGGCGGCGAATGTCTGTTCACCCGTGAAAAACAGTGGGAACGCCGCTTGCTGGAACTCGATCTTCGCAACTCGCTTTTGAATTTCAGGGTGTCGAATACCGCCGTGAAAATTCTCACCGCGTCAATCGAAACCTTTGTCGAAAACGTCACACACGATAAACCTTATACGCTCACGGCGCACCCCAAAGACGTGCCCGACGGCGACGCAAGGCTGAATCCGTCTTTCGACAACCCCGCGCCGCTGAAACCGCTGTCGGAATACCTTTTGTACGAATACAAAAACAAAAGACTTTCAACCGTGTTTTCGGAAAAAGAGCAAAACAAAACGCTGCTCAATCTTTATCGCAAGGAAAAAACCATCGAAGAAGAGTCCGGCACCGCAAGTTTGTACGTGGCGTGCGGCTTTTTGAAGTGGAGAGAGTCTGAAAACGAAAAATTCAAATACGCGCCGCTTATTCTTTATCCGGTGTCGATTGACAAAAAGGGCATATCTCTGCCCGTATTTTCGATAACTTTCGACGTTGACGGGGCGCAGATAAACAATACTCTTCTGGAATTTTTGTATCAGGAATTCCGCCTCGATATGCGCGGGCTTTCGGCGGTCGAACTGTCCGACGCGAAAAGCATACTCGCAGTCATTGCGCGCGTCAAAAAAGAAATCGCCGATAAACCCGGATGGGAAATTATCGACAACGTTTATCTGAACGTTTTGTCGTTCACGAATTATCTCATGTGGCACGACGTGCGCTATAATATCGACAAGTTCAAGGAGTCGCCGCTTATCCGCTCCATGATTTCGAACTCGGTGGACGCCGGGCTGAAAAACGAAACCCCGACCGACACCGCAAACTCGGACGAGGCGTACTTCGGGACGGACAGAATGTTGCTGCCGATAAGCGCGGACAGTTCGCAATATCAGGCGATAAAAGCAAGTCTGAACGGCTCGTTCGTGCTGCACGGACCGCCCGGCACAGGCAAGTCGCAAACGATAACGAATATCATCGTCAACAACATCGTGCGCGGCAGGCGCGTGCTGTTCGTCGCTGAAAAAATGGCGGCGTTGAACGTGGTTTATAAACGTCTTGTCGACTGCGGCGCGGGTGATTTCTGTCTGGAACTTCATTCCGACAAAACGCACAAAACCGATATTTTATCGAAAATAATCAACACGTTAAACCTTGGTTCCGCCGCTTCCGACATCGACTTTGAAGAAAAAGCGAATGAAATCAAGGAGTGCATCGACAAGTTGCAGGGCGAAATCGACGCAATGCACAGAAAGCGTTATCTCGGTTTCTCGCTGTACGAGGCGATGATGGCGTATCTTGACAATTCGGACGCTCCCGATTGCTTACGAATCGACGGGTTGTTTTACGAAAAACTGACGGCGTCGTCATTCAACAGATACCTTGATATTCTGACGGAACTTGCAATCCGCGCGAAAGAATGCGGCGATATCGAAAAGTCGCCGTTTCGGTACATCGGAAAATTCGATTACACCGACGCCTGGCGCGAAGAAGCCGAAAGCGTGCTCGATATTTACCAGTTGGAACTCAGACATCTGAAAACTTACGCGCGCGAACTTCAAACCTTAATCAAAATGCGATCGATTTCGCTCACCGGCGAAAAGTTGAAGGCGTTGTATTTCCTGTCGGACAAACTCACGTCCGACGAAAAAATCGCAAAATATTTTGAAAACGCCTGCGCCGTAGAGAACGCGAAAGGTCTTGTGGAATCGTATCTCGAAGCGGCTCGTCGCGACGGGCTTATCACGAAAGAATACGAGAATAAGTACGGAAAGTATCCCGAAAACGTCGCGCCCGCCGAGGTCAAAGATGCAATGCAAAAAAGCTCGTTTTTGCCAAAGTCGGTTAAAAAGGCGCTCTCTTCCGTCGACAAAAACGACCGCCGCGAATTTCTGGAATTCCTGCTTATCATTGCGGAAACCAAAGAAACCGTCAAAAAACGCCGCGCGGAAGTCGCATCGCTTTTCGCCACAACCGAAAACGATACGGGTCTTGACGACAAAATCGCGACGGTGTCCGCGCTTTACGACGCCGCACGCGCACTGTACGCCGATTGCGACTTCAATCTTTTCAACGAAACCTGCCGTCGGTTGACCAAAAATAAGCCGCACGTCCTTATGGAATACTATATGCGCGCTTACGAAACCGAACAAAAGGCGAAAACCGCATTCGAAAATCTCTTTTGCATCGTCAAAAAAGACCCTCGCGAAGAAATCAACAGCACTATCGACCGCATTTCGAGTATCGAAAAGAATATGGACTATATCCCGAGTTGGTGCAGATACCAGAGCGTCGTGGAACGTTGCGGACAAGAAGGCTTCGATTTCGTGCTGGAACCGCTGTTTAACGGCGAAATCACCGCCGAAGACGTGCTGAGAAGTTTCAAAAAATGCGTGTATTTCAATTTTGTCAGGAGCGAACTTTACCTTGACGACGTGCTTTGCAGGTTCTCGGGGCTGTCGCTTGAAGAAACGATGCAACGTTTCCGCGCGCTGTCCGACGAATACGAAAAACTCACAAGGTCGGAGTTGTATTTAAGGCTCGTGTCGAAACTTCCGCGTACCGATACTTCGGGCGAGCATAACCTTGAAAGAGTTTTACTGTACCGCGCCGAAAAAACGAATATGCAGGGCACGACGATACGCGCGCTGTTTTCGCAAATTCCCGAAATACTTCGTGCGACTTGCCCGTGTCTTCTGATGAGCCCGGTGTCGGTTGCACAATATCTTGATATCGAAAAGGAAAAATTCGACCTTGTCGTCTTCGACGAGGCGTCGCAGATGCCCACGTGCGAGGCGGTAGGCGCAATCGCGCGCGGTAAAAACGTCATCGTCGTCGGCGATCCGAAGCAGCTTCCGCCCACGATGTTCTTCCGCACCGATTATCGCGACGAACAGCACTTCGAAGTCGAAGACCTTGAAAGCGTCCTTGACGACTGCCTTGCAATCGGTATGCCCGAACGTCATCTTTTGTGGCATTACCGCAGCAATCACGAAAGCCTTATCGCGTTTTCCAACAGTATGTTTTACGACAATAAGTTGCTCACTTTCCCGTCTCCGAACGAGCTGAAAGGCAAAGTAAAACTTGCCTACGTCGACGGCATTTACGAAAGGGGTGGCAGCAAATGCAACAAAAAAGAAGGCGACGCGCTTGTGAAAGAAGTCGTGGCAAGGCTTAAAAATCCGCAGGAACGAAACCGCTCGATCGGCATAGTTACGTTCAATACGGCGCAACAGAATTACATCGAAGATAAGCTGCAACACGAGATTCACAAGGAAGGTCTCGACGACGTGGCGTACGACGTGGACGAGCCGGTTTTTGTGAAGAACCTTGAAAACGTTCAGGGCGACGAGCGCGACCTGATTTTGTTCAGCGTCGGTTACGGTCCCGACGCAACGGGCAGATTATCGTTGAATTTCGGTCCTATAAACCAGCAGGGCGGCTATAAACGACTTAACGTTGCAGTTACCCGCGCAAGGAGCGAGATGATTGTTTTCAGTTCCGTAACGGGGAATATGATTGACCTTAACCGCACCGACAGCGTGGGAGTCAAGGCGTTGAAAGCCTTCCTCGAATACGCCGAACGCGGCCCCGAGATGCTTTCGATTGCGGCAAAGGACGTCAGGGTGGAGTCGAAAGGTATCGGCGAAAACGTCGCGAAAGACCTGAAAGACCGCGGGCTGTTGTGCGACGCGAACGTCGGCGTGTCCGACTTCAAAATCGACGTCGCCGTCGTTGATCCCCGCGACAAAAACAAGTATATTCTCGCAATCATCGCGGACAGCGAGCACTCGGCAAAAATCCCGTCCGCGAAAGACCGCATGACCATGCAGACGAGAATCCTGAAAAAACTCGGCTGGAACGTCTATAACCTTTGGACGATAAACTACTTCAACAACCAGAAACGCGAAATCAACAAAATCAAGGAAGTCGTCGCGACGCTCACCGAAAAGAAGGTCGTTTCCAAAAAAACCGTCCGCGACGCGCTGCAAAAATACAGAAAAACTTATAAGACGGCTTATATCAAACCGCTGGCGCGCGCCGGGGCGGAATACGTCCTGAATTTCGTCAACGAAGAAGCGATTATGAATAAAATCCGCACCGTCATCGAGGTCGAGTCGCCGATCGAAGAAAACTGTCTTATCGATAAAATCGCCGCGGCGTTCTGCGTGCCGAAAACCGCCAAAAAAGCCATCGCGCAAATTTCAAGATACGTTTCGTCATACGAGGCGCAACGGCAGGAATATTCTGGCAAAGTCTTTTACGTCGATAAGCCCGTTTCGACTTTCCGCCCGAGCGACGCGCGCGTTACCCGCGATTTGACAAAAGTGCATCCCGACGAGATCGTCGCCGCCGCAAAATGTGCGATCGAAGCGACCGTCTATATCGAAAAGGACGACCTTAATAAGGAAGTTTTCAAACTGTTCAACGTCGCGAAACGCACGAAATCCGCCGTGGAATGGGTTGACGCCGCTTTGAGTGCCGCCGTTCAGACCGGCGAAATAATCGTCACCCCCGACGGCTTCTGCCGCATCTGACAATCAATGGAACTTTAAGTTGACAAGCTAAGGTGCGTATGTTAAAATATAATTAACCTTTATACCATACCAAAAATTAAAGGTTTCTAAAACAAGGGTTAATTCCCGAAAAGCTCTATCCCTTGATGTTTTCATCAAGGGATATCTTTTATAATAAGGAGGAAATATGTACAGACTCGGACTTGACGTAGGTATCAAATCGGTAGGTTGGTGCGTGCTCGAATGTGACGAAAATGGTGAACCTATTCAAATCAATGCTCTTAATTCGCGCATATTTGACGCGGCGGAACACCCTCAAACAGGTGCGTCGCTTGCGGAACCCAGGCGAAACGCAAGGGGGCTGCGCCGTCGCATCAGACGAAAATCTTTCAGGCTCGAAAGAATCAGAAAACTTTTCACCGAAAACGGAATTGAATTATTTGAAACGCAGGATGATTTAATTTGTTTAAAAGACGAATATAAGAATCTTGACGTTGTCAAACTTCGTTCGGACGCTTTGGACAAAAAACTGACCGAAGCGGAATTTGCGCGCGTTTTATATTCGCTTGCTCGGCATCGTGGTTTCAAAAGCAACAAAAGAGTAGTTGTAACAGATGACGACGATGAAGAAAAAAAAGGAAAGAGAAAAGAAAATGACGAAGGAGAACTTTTAAGCAGTATTCGAAAAAGCGAAGAAGAAATGAGAGAGAGCGGTATGCGAACCCGCGGCGAACAACTTTATAAAAAGTATTTAATGGAAGGGAAGCCCGTCCATAATAAAGGCGGCGATTATTCGATGTGCGTATCGCGGGATATTCTCGTGAAGGAAATCGAACTGTTGTTTGAAAAGCAAAAGGAATTCGGCAACAATTTTGCGACCGACGAAAATAAAGAGAAATATCTTGATATATTCCTTTCACAAAGGAATTTTGACGAAGGTCCGGGGAAAGGAAGTCAATACACGGGAAGTCACGACGTGAAAAAGTGTGAGATATATCGTGACGAAGACGTGGCGGCAAAAGGGACATATACGAGCGAATGGGCAACGATTTATCAAAAAATCAACAACCTTTCGATAATATGCGGGGGGTGACAGAAGGCGCCTTAGCAACGAAGAAAGACAAATCGCCGTCGAACTTGCAAAAAAAGTGGAAAAAGTTACTTACAAAGCGTTCAGAAAGGCGATCAAACTTGACGACGATTACCGTTTCAGCACGCTTAATTACAGCGAGAAAAAGAAATCCGACAAGAAGAAAAACGAAGGGGAGTCAAAAAGCGACGTCGTTGAGATAAACGACGTTGTCGATTCGTTAGCTTGCGAAGATAAACGCGATTTTATTACTGCAAAAAACAGTAATAAAATCGTGAAAGCGTTAAACGACAACCTTAAAAGCGATATTGAACTCATTGACGAAATCGCCGAAATCTGCACGAAATACAAAAGCGAAAACCTGTTCCGCAATGCCATTGCCGAAAGCAAGATAATCGACGGAAGACTTGACGAAGAAACGATTGAAAAGCTTTCCAAAATAGATATGAAGGGATATGGTCATTTGTCGCTTCACGTGTTAAGGGAAATCCTGCCGTATCTCGAAGAAGGCATGGTTTACAGCGATGCAATGCAAAAGGCGGGGCACAATCATTCCGAACATAATTTTGAAAAGCAAAAGTATCTCGGGACAAAAGAAGTTTACGACGCAATCGGAGGCGTAACGTCGCACGTTGTAAAACGCGCTCTTTCGCAAACCGTAAAGGTAATAGACGCGGTTATAAGACAGTATGGCAGTCCCTATGCAATCAATATCGAACTTGCAAGAGATATGTCGATGACGAAAGACGAGCGCGATAAATTGAAAAAAGAAAACGACGCGCGTGCCGCGAAAAACGAAGCGATTCGCGAAAATATTGCAAAGTTAAACGCAATGCCAAACTCAACCAACGTTTTGAAATACAAACTGTATGAAGAACAAGACCATAAGTGCGCGTATTCTATGGAAACGCTGGATATCAATCATTTGTTTGAAGACGGATATTATGAAATTGACCATATTATCCCGTACAGCAGATCGTTTGACGACAGTTTCAACAACAAGGTCCTTGTGTTGAAACGGGAAAACCAAAACAAACGGAATTCCACGCCTGTCGAATATTTTGAAAGAATCGGCAGAGATTACGACGAAGTTCTTGCATTCTGGAAGGCGGTTTATCAGAAACGCAACAGAAAAAAACTTGAATTTTTGCAAAAGAAAGAGATTAACGAATCGGAATGGAAAAACCGCGCGTTGAACGATACCCGATACGCTTCGAGAATGCTTGCAAATCTTATAAAAGATTATTTATTATTTGACGAAAAATCAAAAGATAAGTATGGAAGAGTTGAAACAGTCAAGGGCGCTATTACGTCGTATCTTCGCAGATTCTGGGGTGTACAAAAGATTCGTGAGGACGGCGACAAGCACCATGCCGTCGACGCGGCGATTATTGCGTGCGTCACGCCGAAAACGAAAAACAAAATCGAAATATACAATCAGATTAAGGAAAGTCGCAAAATGCGAAACGGACAATACGTCCTTGAAGACGGTGAGATTTGCGATTCCGATTATTACGACAAGAACAGTCATTTGGTTTTGCCTTATCCTTATAAAGAATTTATCAACGAACTCGACGCGCGCGTTATGGACGAGCCGGTCTTAATGCAAAACAAATTGCGTTTACTTGGATTTAACGAAAATTATCTGATGAACGCAAAGCCTTTTGTCGTAAGTCGTATGACAAGCCGCAAGGCGAAAGGATGCATCAACGAAGCAACCGTTTTCAGCTCGAAATATGCGGATAATAAATATCCGACTGTTTGCGACGGTAATAACGTTATCGTAAAAAGGACTGCGCTTGCAAACCTTAAACTGGATAAAAACGGAGAAATAAACGGCTATTTCCAACCCGAGGGCGATGTTGCTTTGTACAACGCCTTAAAACAGCGACTTGTCGAATTTGACGGAGACGCGAAAAAAGCGTTTGCAACGCCGATAAGAAAACCGTGCAACAGCGGACAAGGCAATATTGTCCGTACCGTGAAAACGTATGAAACATATACCGGCGGCGGAATGCTTCTGGAAAAGAATAAGGGCATTGTCAAAAACGACGGAATGATAAGAGTCGATTTGTATTCAAAAGACGGAAAGTATTTCGGTGTGCCCGTTTACGTTGCGGATTTGTATCGCGGTGAGTTGCCGAAAAAAGCGGCAACTCACAGTAAACCGCAAAACGAATGGCGCGTGATCGACGACACGTACACGTTTGAAATGTCGATTCATCAGGACGACCTATTACGCATTGAAAGCAAGAAAGGCATCGAACTTAAAAAAGATAGGAACAATGAATTTAGTGCAAAGAAAAATAGTATTTTATTGAATGATGGCTATGTATATTTTACAAGTTTTTGTATATCAACAGCGGCAATAAAAATTGAGGATACCACGGGATGCTATGTAGCACCAAGCGTTGGCATTCAAAATCTTAAAAAGATAACGAAATGCGAGATCGACGTGCTCGGCAACGTTCAGGAAATCAAAAAAAGACCGAAACAACCGCAACCGCTGAAAATACTTACTGACAAAGAAAGGGCGGAAAAAAGAAAAAACAAGCAAAATAAATAAGAGGTGTATATGGGGTACATAAATTTATTTTTATCTACCCCTTGCAGTATCAGGATAAATCACGGACAACTTGTTGTAAGGGGTGAGGAAGAACATAGTTTTCCCGTTGAAGATTTGAACAGTGTTCTTATCGAGACGGCGGAATGTACGATAACGAGTTATGCGTTGAGCACGCTTTCGGACGCAGGCGCGGTTGTATTTACCTGCGACGGAAAGCATTTACCAAACGGAGTTATTTTACCGCTTAACAGTTATTATCGACCGTTAAAGATATTAAAATTGCAACAAAACATACCGAAACCGTTGCAAAAGCAGTTGTGGCAAAGCATCGTAAAGCGCAAAATCGAAAATCAGGCAACCTGTGTGGAATTTACGTCAAACGAACATGTGGACGATTTATATTCTCTTGCAAAATCGGTAAGCAGCGACGATGCGAAAAATCTTGAAGCGGTTGCCGCAAATTTGTATTTCAAAAAAATATTCGGCAAGGATTTCATAAGACGCGACGACTCTTTTATAAACCTTGCGTTAAATTATGGATATTCAATCGTACGCGGGCTTATTGCGCGCACCCTCACTGTATATGGCTTTGAACCGAGTATAGGCGTGCATCACGCAAGCGAATTGAACAATTTTAATCTTGCCGACGATATTATCGAGCCGTTCCGACCGATTGTCGATATGATTGTTTTCAATTTTATCGGACAAGAAAAACTAACGCCGCAAATAAAAAAACAGTTGTTTGCATTGATGAATCAGGACGTGGAAATCAACGGGCAGATTTACGCATTGTCCTATGCCGTCGAACTTGTGGTGCAAAGTCTGAAAAATTGCTTAACGTCGGGGAAGTGCGAATTACTGCTCCCGAAAATCTTGCCGATTTGCATGCATCGATATGAGTAAGTTTATGAGAATAATCGTATTTTTTGATTTGCCCGTTTCCACAAAAACAGAAAGATATCTTGCCACGTCGTTTCGAAGGTTTTTGCTTAACGACGGATACTATATGTTGCAGTTTTCGGTTTACGCAAGGCTTTGCAACAGCGTTGAAAATGCGGAACAGCATTTTGCAAGATTGGAAAAAGAGGCCCCGAAAGACGGATCCGTCAGGTGTATGATTGTTACCGAAAAACAATATGCAAGTATGAAAATAATCACGGGAAAGAAAAAAGTAAAAGAATCGTCCGTGGACTTTTTCCAACTTTCTTTTTTATAAAAAAACAAGAAAAAGACGAAAACGAAATTACACAATTTTGATTTTCGCGAAAAAGTAACAATGAAAGAAGCAGAAAAAACTCCTGAAACACTGAGGTTTTCAGGAGTTTTTCTCGTTCCCTATTATACCATACCAAAAATTAAAAGGGAACTAAAACTTATTTTCATCAACGATTTTCGCGCGGTTTATTATACCATACCAAAAATTAAAAGGGAACTAAAACTTCGTCAACGATTTTCGCGCGGTTTTTCGTATTATACCATACCAAAAATTAAAAGGGAACT
>ENA-UONY01001960-UONY01001960.1-human-gut-metagenome-genome-assembly--contig:-CS9-NODE-1960-length-15564-cov-4.702495_pt1 | contig 15564 bp, 12 predicted proteins | sample MGYA00242465_ERZ724012 | MGnify/ENA metagenome assembly ERZ724012 | reverse complement strand
CCGCCTTTGTGCAGGGGCGCTGCCGCGCCAGTGTGGAGCTATGGCCCTTAAGTTGATGGCCTTGCCGGCGCAGGCTGGTGGGGAAAGTTGCTGCTGGACAGAAGGGGCATGGCGTGGTAAAATAAGACCATAAGGTCAAAAAACTGCAAAAATAAGGAGTGTTTTTTATGGAACAGCATCCCCTGGCCGGCCTGGAGCCGGCATGCGTGTTTCGATTTTTTGAGGAAATCTGTGCCATCCCCCATGGCTCCCGGAACACGAAGCCCATCAGTGACTACCTGGTTCGGTTTGCCCGGGAGCGGGGCCTCCGGTTCCGCCAGGACGAGTGGAACAATGTGGTGATCTTCCAGCCGGGGACCCCGGGGTACGAGGACCATCCACCAGTGATCCTCCAGGGCCATATGGATATGGTCTGCGAGAAGGAGCCGGACTGCCCCATTGATTTTGAGCGGGACGGCCTGGATTTGACCCATGATGGTACTGATATCTTTGCCCGGGGCACCACGCTGGGGGGCGATGACGGCGTGGCTGTGGCCTACGCGCTGGCCCTTTTGGACGCCAAGGATATTCCCCATCCTCCTCTGGAAGTGATTATCACAGTGGACGAGGAGATTGGCATGCTAGGTGCTGCCGCCATGGATTTGTCGGATCTTCAGGGCCGGACCATGGTGAACCTGGACAGCGAGGATGAGGGCATCCTGACGGTTTCCTGCGCAGGTGGCGCTACGGCTTCCATCGACCTGCCTCTGAACCGCCGTCCGGTGTATGGACCCTGTGTGGAGATTCTGGTAGACGGGCTCCAGGGCGGCCACTCCGGCGTGGAAATTCACAAGAACCGGGCCAATGCCAACAAGGTCATGGGCGAGCTGCTGGCTCGGATTCAGGAGAAGATGCCTGTGTGCATCGTCAGCCTGGCAGGAGGTGCCAAGGACAATGCCATTCCCAGAAGCTGCCGGGTGAACCTGGTTGCCATGGGTCTGGAGCTGAGCGTGCTGCAGGAGCTGGCAGATGCGGTCCAGAAGGAGACCAAGAGCCGGCACGATGACCCGGAGCTCACCATCACCCTGCGGGAGGTGGAGGCCCTGGGTGGCTTGGCCATGAGCACCGATGACTCCAAGAAGGTTGCTGCGCTTCTGCAGGCGGTACCCAATGGTGTCCAGGCCATGAGCAGCGACATAGATGGCCTGGTCCAAACCTCCCTGAACTTGGGCATTGCCCAGGTGGAGGGGGAGAGTCTGCACCTGACCTTCTCCGTCCGCAGCTCTGTCAACGGGGAGAAGGAGGCGCTGCTCCAGCGGCTGCGGGACATCGCCGGGGAGTTCGGCGGCAGTTACAGCCAGATGGGTGAGTACCCCGCCTGGGAGTACCGGAAGGATTCCCCTCTGCGGGAGCTGATGGTGGAGGTGTACCGGGAGATGTTTGGGAATGAGCCCCAAGTGGTGGCCATTCATGCCGGGCTGGAGTGCGGCCTCCTGGGCGACAAGCTGCCCGGGCTGGACTGTGTTTCCTATGGCCCCCAGATGCAGGACATTCACACCAGCCGGGAGAAGCTGAATATTGCATCCACCGCCCGGATGTGGCGTTATCTTCTGGAAATTCTGAAGCGTTTGTAAGGAGCAACGGACGATCACCATGCAAATTCTCGATTTTCACTGTCATGTGTATCCCCACGCCATTGCAGAGAAAGCTTCCGATGCAGTGGCACGATTCTATCATGTTCACCGGGGGGTGGAAATTCCGGACCAGACGGCGGCCCTGGACGATGTGCTGCGGGCACAGGCTGAGGCGGGCATTACCAAGACGGTTCTGTGCTCTGCGGCTACGGTACCTCACCAGGTGCAGCACATCAATGAATTCCTGGCCCGAAAGGCGGCCGCCAGCGGCGGACGCTGCCTGTCCTTCGGCACCTTGCATCCGGACAGCCCCAACCCCAAGGCAGATGTGGATCACCTGCTGGAGCTGGGCCTGCGGGGCGTCAAGCTCCACCCTGATATGCAGGGCTTTGCCCTCAATGATCCCAAAGCCATGAAGCTTTACGAGCTGGTGGGAGGACGGGTACCGTTCCTGCTGCACACCGGGGACCCGCGTTTTTCCTTTTCCAACCCGGAGCAGCTGATCCCGGCGCTGCGGGCCTTCCCGGAAACTACCTTTGTGGGGGCCCACATGGGTGGCCATACCTTCTGGAAGGAGGCCACAAAGGTGCTGGCTGGCCGGTACGAGAACCTGTATGTGGACATCTCCTCTACCTTTTTCGGGGTGACTCCGGAGGAGGCTGTGGATATGGTTCGGGCCTATGGTGCGGAGCGGGTGCTCTTTGGCACAGACTTTCCCATGTGGTGTCCCAAGGACGAGGTGAAAAAATTTTTGGCATTGCCGCTCACAGAAGAGGAGCGTCGCATCATTGCCTGGGACAACGGCGCAAAGCTGCTGCATCTGGGCAGCTTAGTCTGCGCCGCCGGCGCGTAACGGCGCGACTTATGCAGGAGGACATATGGAACAAAACACAAAGGTGACTGCCATTTTGGAGGCGCTGAAAACGGACTATCCGGAGCCCCGATGCGCGCTGGAATATGAGAAGGACTATGAGCTTATGGTAGCGGTGCGTCTGTCAGCCCAGTGCACCGATGCCAGGGTCAATGAGGTGACGCCGGTTCTCTTTGCCGCCTATCCCACCCTGGAGGCTCTGGCGGAGGCGGATGTTTCCCACGTGGAGGAGCTGGTCCACTCCTGCGGCTTTTATAAAAACAAGGCCAGGGAAATTGTCTTGGCCTGCCGGATGCTGCTGACGGACTACGGCGGGAAGGTTCCCGGCACCATGGAGGAGCTGCTGAAGCTGCCGGGTGTGGGACGAAAAACCGCCAACCTTTTGCTGGGGGACTTGTACGGTACGCCCGGGGCAGTGGTCTGCGACACCCACTGCATCCGGATTTCCAACCGTCTTGGGTTGGCCCATGGGAAAGAGCCGGAGAAGGTCGAGCGGCAGCTCCGGACCATTCTTCCGCCAGAGGAGAGCTCTGATTTCTGCCACCGGCTGGTGCTCCATGGCCGGGCGGTCTGCACGGCCCGGAATCCCAAATGTGCCTGCTGCTCCCTGGCGCCATGGTGTACCTATGTCAATGGATCGCCAGAGGAGACCGCATAGCGGGCTTCCATATTGTGTAAGAGACATGTGACTCCTGACCCTCATCGGAACGGTACGGACAAAATGCCATTCCGGTGAGGGTCGTCGCCATTTTGGCAGAATTCTTTAAGAATGCATTAATTCTGCGGCAAATTGACCACATTGCCAGGCTTTTCCCCAGCTGTCCGTTGACAACTTGAGGTGTTCCCACTATAATACTAGCACTTCTGCGGCGTATTTCCCCAATTTGATGATAGGAGACATTTATGGACATATTTGAAAAATGCGAAAAGCGTTCCCGGGTAGATGAGACGAGAGAGCGGGGGATTTATCCCTATTTCCATGCCCTGGAATCTCGGCAGGATACGGTGGTACAGATGGAGGGCAAGCGCCGGATTATGCTGGGCTCCAACAACTACCTGGGCCTGACAACGGACCCACAGGTCATAGAGGCCGGAATTTATGCGTTGGAACGATATGGAACTGGCTGCTCCGGTTCCCGGTTTCTCAATGGGACCTTGGAGATGCACCTGGAGCTGGAGGCAGAGCTGGGGGAATTCCTCCGTCAGGAGGCGGTGATGACCTTCTCCACCGGGTTTCAGAGTAATCTGGGAATCATCAGCGCTCTGGTGGGACTCCACGACTATGTGATCTGTGACCGGGAAAACCACGCCAGTATTTATGACGGCTGTAAGCTGAGCTACGGCAAGATGCTCCGCTACCGCCACAGCGATATGAGCGACCTGCGGCGAAAGCTGGAGCAGGTTCCGGAGAGCTGTGGTTGCCTCATTGTCACAGACGGCGTGTTCTCTATGGGGGGAGACATTGCCAACCTGCCGGAGATTGTGGCTCTGGCCCGGGAATTTGGCGCCCGGGTGATGGTGGACGATGCCCACGGTCTGGGTGTCATTGGGGAGGGCGGCAGAGGTACTGCCAGCTACTTCGGTTTGGAGGACCAGGTGGATGTGATTATGGGCACCTTCTCCAAGTCCCTGGCCAGCCTGGGTGGCTTTATGGCAGGCAAGGAGCGGGTGGTGGATTATGTGCGGCACAATTCCCGGCCCTTTATCTTCTCTGCGTCCATCCCTCCCTCCAATTGTGCCGTGGCGCTGGAGGCCCTCCGGCAGCTGAAGAAGCGGCCGGAGCTGGTGACGCGTTTGGCGCAGCTGTCTGCCTATGCCAGGAAGGGACTGACGGAGCGAGGTCTGAGCCTCCGCCCCTCTACGACGCCCATCATTCCCATTTACACCTATGACACGGTGCATACTCTGGTTAAGGCCAAGGAGCTTTATGATGCGGGTGTTTATGTAAACCCTGTGCTTCCGCCTGCCACGCCGGAAAAAGAGTGTCTGCTGCGAACCAGCTATATGGCCAGCCATACAGAATCCATTTTGGATGAGGCGATGGATTGTATCGCGACAGTCATCGGAAAGGACTGCCCATGAAAAACAGAAAAGTGGTTCTCCTCACAGGAGGAAGCTCCGGCATTGGGCAGTGCACAGCCCGCTATCTGGCGGACGCCGGTTGCCAGGTGTACGAACTCAGCCGCCGGGACAGCAGCCAACCGGGAATCATCCACCTGGCCTGCGATGTGACTCAGGAGGAGCAGGTGAAAGCTGCGGTCAAAACGGTGGCCAATCGGGAGGGACGGATCGACATCGTGGTGAATAACGCCGGCTTCGGCATTTCCGGCGCCGTGGAATTTACGCAAACGGAGGATGCCCAGCGGCTTTTGGATGTGAACTTCTTTGGCATGGTTCGGATGAACCGGGCGGTGCTGCCCTACATGCGCGAGGCAGGGGGCGGGCGGATTGTGAATCTCAGCTCGGTAGCTGCCGTGGCGCCCATTCCGTTTCAGACCTATTACTCCGCCTCCAAGGCGGCGGTGAACGCTTACACCATGGCGCTGGCCAATGAGGTGCGGCCTTTCGGGATTACCGTCTGCGCCGTGCAGCCGGGGGACATTGCTACCGGCTTTACCGCCGCACGGGAGAAATCTCAGGCGGGAGACCAGGTATACGGCGGCCGGATTGGCCGCTCCGTGGCGCGCATGGAGCACGACGAAACCAGCGGCATGTCCCCGGCTGCCGCCGGAGCCTTCATTGGCCGGGTGGCGCTCCGGACAGGCCATCACCCCTTGTATACCATCGGCTCCTTTTACCGCTTTGCCGTCCTCCTCCTGAAGCTTCTGCCGGCACAGGTGGGAAACTGGCTTCTGGGGAAGCTATATGCAAATTGACGCAATAGAACCGGCCAAAAACGGGCGAGCCCGGGCCTACCGTTTCCCCATTTACGCTCTGCCATAGAATTCTGGGCGATCCCCTTGCCATTTTTTCAAAAATGCGCTATAATATAGTGAAAATATAATATGGAAGGTGTTTCTTCTTGACAAAGATTGATGTATACTCTGGTTTTTTGGGAGCGGGGAAGACGACCCTGATCCGCAAAATGATTGCTGAGGGCTATGGCAAGCAGAAGCTGGTGCTCATTGAAAATGAGTTTGGCGAAATCGGCATTGACGGGGGCTTCCTTCAGGAGGCGGGCATTGAAATCCGAGAGATGAACTCCGGATGCATTTGCTGCTCCCTGGTGGGGGATTTTGGCAAAGCGCTGGAGCAGGTCATTGAGCAGTACCATCCGGACCGCATCCTCATTGAGCCCTCCGGTGTGGGGAAGCTCAGCGATGTTGTCGCTGCTGTAAAAAAGGTCACCAATGACGAGGTCCAGCTGGGCTATACGGTGGCTGTGGCGGATGCAGGAAAATGCAAGGTCTATATGCGCAATTTCGGGGAGTTCTATAACAACCAGATTGAGACGGCGTCCACCATTGTTCTGAGTAGAACTGACGCCATCAGCCAGGAGAAGCTGGACGCGGCAGTGGCCCTCCTGCGGGAGCACAACACCGTTGCCACGATGGTGACCACCCCCTGGAACCAGCTGACTGGCGCACAACTGGTGGAGGCCATGGAGCACAGGCAGACCCTGGCGGATGAGCTGGCTCAGATGGAGGCACAGCGCCTTGCCCAAGAGGAAGAGCAGAAGCATGACCACGAGGGCTGCTGCCATGGCCACGATCACGAGCACCACCACGACCACGAGGGCTGCTGCCATGGCCACGATCATGAGCATGACCACGACCACGAGGGCTGCTGCCATGGCCACGATCACGAGCATGACCACGACCACGAGGGCTGCTGCCATGGCCACGGTCATGAGCACCACCACGACCACGAGGGCTGCTGCCACGGCCACGATCACGAGCATGACCACGGCCATGAGGGCTGCTGCCACGGCCATGAGCATCATCACCACGCCGACGAGGTATTTACCAGCTGGGGTGTGGAGACACCGAAAAAGTTCACCCAAGCCGGCATTCAGAAGGCCCTGGAGGAGCTGGAGAATGGGGAACTGGGTACCGTCCTGCGGGCCAAGGGCATCGTCCCGGCAGAGGACGGGGCCTGGATTCACTTTGACTATGTCCCCGGCGAGGCGGATATTCGCGCCGGGGGCCCGGCAGTGACCGGGAGACTGTGCGTCATTGGCGCGCAGCTGGATGAGAAGGCCATTGCCGCCCTGTTTGGAGTATAAGGCTATGCCCATTCCGGTGTATGTATTTACCGGTTTCCTGGATGCCGGTAAGACCAAATTCATCCAGGAGACCTTGGAGGACCCCCGGTTCAATGCGGGGGAGCGGACGCTGCTGCTGGCCTTTGAGGAGGGGGAGGAGGAATATGACCTGTCTGCCTTCCCCAAGAAGAATGTGTATCTGGAGGTTCTGGATCAGGACTTGGTGACCACACAGCAGTTGGCGGCGCTTCAAAAGAAGTACCGGGCCCAGCGGGTGGTGGCAGAGCTCAACGGCATGAAGCTGGTGGGGGAGCTGTATGCCCGCTTCCCGGAGAGCTGGGCCGTGGCCCAGGAGGTCATGTTTGCCGATGCCTCTACCATTTTGCAGTACAATGCCAACATGCGCAACCTGGTGGTGGACAAGCTGTCGGGCTGTGAGATGGTGGTGTTTAACCGGGTGGTTCCAGAGGCCGACACCATGCCCCTGCACAAGCTGGCCCGGGCGGTGAACCGCCGGGTGGACATTCTCTATGAGAGCACCGACGGCAGCTCTGCCTTTGACGAAGTGGAAGACCCCTTGCCCTTTGACCTGAACGCCCCGGTGATTGGGGTGGGGGATGAGGACTACGGCCTGTGGTACCGGGATGTGTCGGAGGAGCCGGAAAAATACCAGGGCAAAACCGTCCGGTTCAAGGCCCAGGTGGCAAGGCTCCGCCGGGACAGAGACGGGATTTTTGCCCCGGGCCGGTTTGTGATGACCTGCTGCGTGGAGGACATTCAGTTTTGCGGCATTCCCTGCAAATTTGCCGGGGCTGCCAAGCTGAGGGCCAAGAGCTGGGTGATGGTCACCGCCCAGGTATCCGCAGAGCGCCATGCTTTGTACCAGGGAGAGCTGGGCCCCATCCTCAAGGCCCTTTCTGTGGAGCCTTGCCCCCCAGCGGAGCAGGAGGTTGTGACGTTTTAGAAGAACATGAAACAAAAGAGCTGGGGGTGCCTCAAAATTTCGTTTTGAGACACCCCTAGCGTTTAGAACGTCCAAAGGTTTGTGTTTCCATAAGGGGGGCGGCCCATGGACGCGCGCTTCGTAGGGTGCGGCCACTGGACGCACCGCTGGCAGGCAGTGCGAGTTCGCCGGAAATAGGCGAAAGGCGGAAGTTTTTTCCGCCGGACGGCCCAGTGGTCCGTCCCTACGCAATCCAAGCGTACTCCGCTTTCCTTTTCCCACCCCCATCCCACACACTTCCCGATGTGACACCGTAGGGTGCGTCCCAGTTGGCGACCCACCAAAACAAATACACTTACAGGAGGAGACAACATGTGCTTTTATGACCAGGTAAGAGCGTCAGCGGAATGGATCCAGAGAAAAACCGGATATGTGCCGGAGGTTGGGGTGATCCTGGGCAGCGGACTGGGCGGTTTGGCAGAGGAGCTGGAGGAGCGGGTGGTGATCCCCTATGCCGAAATTCCCGGCTTCCCCAGGTCTCAGGTGGAGGGCCATGCGGGGAACCTGGTGATTGGCAAAATGGGGGATCGGACGGTTGCCGCCATGCAAGGCCGGTTTCACTATTATGAAGGCTTTACCATGAAAGAGGTAACCTATCCTGTCTATGTGCTGAAGCTTCTGGGTGTCCGGGACCTGATTATCACCAATGCCTGCGGCGGCATTAATCGGACGTTTGCACCTGGCGACTTAATGCTCATCACCGATTATATCAATATGCTGGGGCAAAACCCTCTGATTGGCGACAACGATCCCCGCTTTGGACCGAGATTTCCGGATATGTCCGAGCCCTATGCCACCAAATGGCTCCGGCTGGCAGAGCAGGTGGCGGAGGCGTACCATATCCCGTACCGGGAAGGCGTGTACGCCTTGTTTTCCGGACCATGCTATGAGACGGCTGCTGAAGTCAGGGCCTATGCCAGCTTGGGAGCCGACGCCATTGGCATGTCCACGGTACCGGAGACCATTGCGGCCAATTACCTGGGGCTGGGGGTCCTGGGCATTGCCTGCATCACCAATATGGCAACCGGCATCGCCAGGGAAAAGCACACCCACGAGGAGGTGCTCCGTGTGGCCAATGAGAGCGGGGAAACGCTGCGTACCTGGCTTAGGCAGCTGCTTCTGCAATGGCCGCAGATCTGATTTGAGATTTCATATCAAAACCGCTATGCAAAACGCAGCATAGCGGTTTTGGTGCGTCACAACGGTGTAATGCTCAGCACAGCGGACAACAGGCACAGGAGAATCAAAAGGATGGTGCAGGGTGCGGTCCAGAAGCCCCGCAGGGCCTGTCGGGGCATGGGGTAGAGGCTGCGGTGATAGGTCCGGGCATCGTTGCCACGACCCAGAAAGACTACAATTCCCGCAATAAAAAGACCTACCACCAAAAGGTTCTGAAGCGTCGGAACCCGCGCCAGTAGAACGGAGAAAATTCCGTTGTTGATGAAGTGGAGGAATATGGACCAGACGATGGAGTATTCCACCGCCGTGTATCCCAGCACCAGTCCCACCAGGAAGGCGAAGGGCATTTGCACCAGGTTCCCATGGAACAGGCCGAAGAGTAAGGCGGAGATGACAATGGCAAAGCGTTTGCCAAAGGGCTGAAAGCTCCGCAGAACGGCGCCCCGGAACAGCAGCTCCTCCACCACTGGCGCAACCACGGCGGCGTACAGGATCATCCCGGGAGACTGGGCGATATCCGTGGCCTGGAGCAGGGCCTGCATGGCGCTGAGCCCCCACCGGTTGAGGAGAGTCTCCAACAGGGTGGTAAACAGAGAGGAGAGGATTTGAATGGACATGAACACAGACAGCAGCTGCCAAAAGACAGGGCCGGACATGGGCCAGCCGGGGCGGAAGACGTCCCGGTAAAAAGAGCGCCCCTTCCATAGGAGAATGAGCAGAAGACACAGGACGGACACCACCAGGTAGCCGGTACCGCTTTGGAGCAGCCGGGTGAGGTAGTCTGGCTGTGTCACGCGGTGGAGCGCGGCGTTCAGGCTGTAGCCAAGAGAGCCCAGGTGGATCAGCTCCATACCGGCCTCCACCAGCACGGCGGCGATCACCACCAGGTTCATGAGCAGCAGATAGACCAGCAGGATGCCGCTGACCTGGTTGCACAGCTTTCTCTCGTTCTTGCAGGACCATGGCGGGTCGGAGGGGAAGGTTTGCATAAAAGAACCTCCTTTATCTTTGAAAATAGGCTGCTATGACAGCTTCGGCGCATCGGATCCCGTCGGTGGCGGCGGAGAGAATGCCTCCTGCGTATCCGGCCCCCTCCCCGCAGGGGAACAGGCCCCGGAGGGAGGACTGGAGGCTGCCGTCCCGGCAAATGCGCACCGGGGAGGAGCTTCTGGTTTCCGGGCCGGTGAGGACGGCGTCCGGGCAGTCAAAGCCGGGCAGCTTCCGGCCCAGGGCGGGAATCCCCTGGGCGAGGGCATCGGTGAGGACGGCGGGCAGCACCCGGTGCAGGTCCCAAGGCACGACGCCGGGGCGGTAGGTGGGGGTTACGGCCCCAAAATGCTGGGAGGGGACGCCCCGCAGGAAGTCTCCCACCCGCTGGGCAGGGGCCTGGTAGCCGCCGGTCTCCCCGTAGGCCAGCTGCTCCAGCTCCCGCTGCCAGCCCATGCCGCCCAGGGGGCCGGCGTGGGGGAAATCTTTGGGTTGGAGAGAGACCAGCAGGGCGGCGTTGGCGTTTGTGCCGCTCCGCCCGGAGTAGCTCATGCCATTGGTGACAATCCCTCCCTCCTCGGAGGCTGCCGCCACGACATAGCCGCCGGGGCACATACAGAAGGTGTATACCGTCCGGTCCGGCAGGTGGCAGAACAGCTTATAATCCGCCGGGGGCAGACCGGGGCGGCTTCCGCCGTACTGGGCCAGGTCTATTTGGCTTTGGAGATGCTCAATCCGGACGCCCATGGCAAAGGGCTTGGGCTCCATGGCGATGTTTTGGGAGGCCAGCATGGAAAACGTGTCCCGGGCGCTGTGGCCAATGGCCAGAATCAATTGACGGCAGGGAAGACGCTCCCGGCCGCCAGGTCCTTCCAGGACCAGTCCTGACAGGCTGCCGTCCCTGTTCTCCAGGCCGGTGAGCTGGGTTTGAAACCGGACCTCGCCGCCCAGCTCCTCCACCCGGCGGCGCAGGTTCTGCACCACGGTGCGCAGCACGTCGGTCCCCACATGTGGCTTGGCGTCATAGAGAATTTGCTCCTGGGCGCCACACTGGACCAGCTGCTCCAGGACCCAGTGATTCCGGGGATCGTGGGTGCCGGTGTTCAGCTTCCCATCGGAGAAGGTCCCGGCGCCCCCCTCTCCAAACTGCACGTTGCATTGGGGGTCCAGACGGCCGGTCTGCCAGAAATCCTCCACCAACCGGTGGCGGGAAGCGGCGTCCCGGCCCCGCTCCAGGACCAAAGGCCGGAGTCCGGCCTCTGCCAGGACCAGGGCGGCAAACATACCTGCCGGGCCAAAGCCTGCCACCACGGGCCGCTCCCCGGAGATGTGGCCGGGGTGGGGAATGGCATAGTGGGAGGTTGGGGCGGGACTGACCTTCGCGCCGCCCTGGCGGATGGCCCGGTCCTCCCGGCCGGAGACTGTGACGTCTACGGTGTAGATCCATTGAATGTGTTCTTTTTTTCGGGCATCCAGGGAGCGCCGGGCAATTTGCAGGGTCTGGATCTCCCGGGATGGCAGACGAAGGGCCTTGGCTGCCGCGGCCCGAAGAGCTTGGGGGGAGTGGCCGGGCGGGAGGGCGATGTCACGGATACGAATCATGGCGTGTCCTTTCCGGCGGCGGTCCCGGCGGCGTAGCCGGAGCTCCAGGCCCACTGGAGGTTGTAGCCGCCGCAGTCACCGTCTATGTCCAAAAGCTCGCCACAGGCGTATAGCCCGGGGCACAGGCGGCTTTCCAAGGTGACAGGATCAAATTCTTCAGTACAGAGCCCCCCGGCGGTGACTTGGGCGCTGTCCATGCCCATGGGACCGGTGAGGGTGAAGGAAAAGTCTTTGGTGACCGAGGCCACGGCAGTGAGGTCCTGGGCAGTGAGCTGGGACAGGGGAGCGGTCAGGGGAATCTGGGCCTCCTGCACCAGAATGCGGCCCAGCCGGTTGTGTACGGTGCCGGTGAGGAGATTTTCGGCCTGGAGCCCGGGGCACTGCTGCTTCCGCCGGGTGAGCCAATCCGTCAGGGCGTGGGGGGAGATGCCGGGCAGCAGGTCCAGGTGGCAGACCCAATCCCCGGGGCCGATGCAGGCATTCCGGGAAATTTCGAAGATGGCGGGGCCGCTGAGGCCGTAGGCAGTGAATTGGACCTCTCCCCGGTTTTCCGCTGTGGTGTTGCCGTCCTGAGTCAGCCACAGGCGGCAGACTGCCCGAATGCCCTTCAGAGAAGCGCAGCGGGGATAGGAGGACTTCAGCTGCACCAGAGCAGGGCGGAGCTTGGTGCAGTGGTGCCCCAGGCTCCTGAGAAGCCGGTAGCCTGCCATGGAGCCGCCCAGGGCGGTCCCGGCCAGGCCGCCACAGGCTGCGATGACCCGGCCGGCGGAGAGGGACTCTTCCCCATAGGTCAACAGAAAACCGCCCTCCGGCTGGCGGCGAATTTTGGAGACCTCGGCTCCTGTGTGGAGGTGAACGTTGGGCTTCTCCAGGGCAAACCGCAGCACATCCACCACGCTCCCGGACTGGTCCGACCAGGGATAAATCCGGCCGGATTCATCCGTGACCGTGATCAGCCCCAGGTTTTGAAAAAAGGCCAGGGTCTTTTGCAGGCCGAAGCGCTGTAAGCTGGGGAAAACAAATTCCGGGCGCTCGCCGTGATATGCCTGAGGGGACAGTCTGGTGTTGGTTAAATTACACCGGCCGTTGCCTGTGGCCAGAAGCTTGCGGCCAACCCGGTTCTGCCGCTCTAAAATATGGACCTCACAGCCAGGATGTTTGGATGCTGCAATGGCAGCCATGAGACCGGAAGCGCCTCCGCCCAAAACGGCGATGACCATAGGCCCCACCTCCTAAATTTCGCATGCTGCCTCTATTATAGCCCAGAATCCGGCAGCTTACAAGGAAAACTTCTCAGGCGGCCCTGGGTAACAGAGAGGCTCCTCTTGCGGAGAACGGGTTTTTATGATAATCTCTAAAATAAGAAGGTTTAGCCCGGCATAAGCGGGATGAGGGAGGCGTGGCCATGCGGCGGTTGGTTTGGTTTGCCCTGGGGTTCGGGGCGGCCTGTGGGCTGGGGAGCGATCTGGCTCCTGGGCTGTGGCTGCTGCCTATGGCGGCGGGGGCGGTGCTTCTGTGGGGAGTTTTGATGCTCCTGCGGAACCGGGGGCCTGCTTTGGCGGCAGGCGCTTTGGCCGGTCTGGGCCTGGCTCTGGGGTTTTTGTGGTTCTTCCTGTACGATGGCGTGTACCTCCAGCCGGCCAGGCAAGGGGACGGGCAGACGGTGGAGCTGACCCTGCGGGTGGAAGGCTATCCGGTGCAGACGGATGATGGCTGCTCGGTGGATGGTACCGCCTTCCTGGCAGGGCGGCGCTATGGGACCCGGCTGTACCTGCGGCAGGAGCAGACTTTGGAGCCGGGGGACTGGGTGACTGTCACTGGGCAGCTGCGCCTGACGGCCCAGGGCGGCAGCCGGGAGCCCACCTATCACCGGGCCAGCGGAATTTTTCTCCTGGCTTATGCCAGGGAGGAGGGGACGGTGGACCGGGGTGGCGGCAGACTTCGGGATGCGCCGGTGCGGCTCCGCCGGGCAGTGGGGCGGCAGCTGGAGCAGCTGTTTTCGCCGGACACCGGAGGGTTTGCCCAGGCGCTGCTTCTGGGGGAAAAGGCTGGGCTGTCCTACTCCCAGCGCAACGAGCTGTCTCTGGCGGGGATGTCTCACATTGTGGCGGTATCGGGCATGCATCTGTCCATCCTCTTTGCCCTGATATATGTCTTGACCCTCCGGCAACGGGTGGTTTCGGCCCTGTTTGGAATTCCGGTGGCCTTCCTCTTTGCGGCTGTGGCGGGATTTACCCCCTCGGTGACCCGGGCAGCGGTGATGCTGTCCCTGTCCCTTCTGGCCCGCCTGTGCAGGCGGGAGTATGACCCGCCGTCTGCCCTGGCCTTTGCTGTCCTGGTGTTACTCCTGAAGAACCCCTTGACGGCGGCGTCGGCCAGCTTTCAGCTTTCCGTGGGGGCCGTGGCGGGGATTTTGTGTTTCGGCGGCCGGCTGTATGCCTGGATGACCCGAAGGCTGGGAACGGGAAGAGGCTTTGGGCGGCGGGTATGCCGCGTCCTGGCGTCGTCTGTGGCGGTGAGTCTGGGGGCCACGGTGTTTACGGCCCCGCTGACTGCCTGGACCTTTGGGGTTGTGAGCTTGCTGTCGCCCCTTGCCAATCTTGTGAGCCTCTGGGCGGTGAGCCTGGGGTTTTACGGTGTCCTGGCCGCCTGTGGACTGGGATTTGTCTGGCTGCCCCTGGGAAAAGGCGTGGCCCGGTGCACGGAGCCGCTCCTCCGGCTGCTTCTGGGCGTGGGCGGCTGGACCGGCAGGCTGCCTCTGGCCAGCATATTTCCGGAGGAAAGTCCCTATCTGGCTGCCTGGGTGGGATTTGCCCTGGTGCTTTTGACGGTGTTTCTTCTGGGCCGGTGCCGGGGTAAGAGAAGCTTTGCCCTTGCTTTGAGTGGATGCCTGGTTTTGGCCCTGGTTCTGGGATATCTGGAGCCTAAGGCAGACCGGTTTCGGGTGACGGTTTTGGATGTGGGGCAGGGGCAGTGCGTCCTGCTTCAGACGGAAGGAAAGACCTACGTGGTGGACTGCGGCGGCTCAGAGGGAGATGGAGCGGGGGAGAAGGCGGCCCGCTACCTCCTGACCCAGGGGGAAACCCAGGTGGACGGCCTGATCGTGACTCACTTTGACGAGGACCATGTGTCCGGTGTCCAGCAGCTTCTGGACCGGCTTCCGGTGGAGCGGCTTTACATGCCGTACATGCCGGAACACGAGACCTGCGCGACGCTGGCGGAGGCGGCGGGAAAGCGGGGATGCTTTGTGGACAAGGACTTGCGTTTGGACCTGGGGCAGGGGGAGCTGTGGATTTTTGCGCCCCTGTCCCGGACTTCCAGCAACGAAAGTGGACTTTCGGTGTTGTTTACGGCGGGAGAATATGATACACTGATTACCGGAGATATGAACCAGAATCTGGAGCGGCGGCTTTTGGCAACCCACGCCCTGCCGGACATGGAGCTTCTGGTGGCAGGCCACCACGGCTCCAAAAGCTCCACAGGGATCGACCTCCTGGATGCGCTTCGGCCGGAGGTGATTGCGGTGTCTGTGGGGGACAATCCTTATGGACATCCGGCTCCCGAGATGCTGGAGCGGGCGGCTCAGGCGGGCTGCCGGGTTTTCCGGACCGATGAGGCCGGTACATTGATATTCAGAGGTTAAGGATATGGCAAGACAAACCGCGCAGGCTGCGCCTCTGCAGGGGCTGAAGCAGGCGATTCAGGCGGGGAATCCCCAGCCCTGTTATATTTTCTGGGGAGAGGAGACCTACCTGCTGCAGCACTATCTGGAGCTGCTTCAAAAAAAACTGACCGACCCCTTGACGGAGGAGTTCAATTACCACCGCTTTTCCACAGAGGCCTTTTCTATGGATGCGCTCTCCGACAGTGTGGAGAACCTGCCTATGATGGCGGAGCGGTCCCTCATTCGGGTGGACGATGTGGACCTCTATAAGCTGGGAGAGAAGGACCGGGAGCGGCTCATTGCCCTCCTGGGGGATTTGCCCCCCTACTGCTGCCTGGTGTTTGCCTACGGCGCGTCGGAGTACAAGCCGGACAGGCGGCAGAAGAAGCTTTTTGAAGCCATCAGCCAAAACGCCACGGTGGTGGAGTTCCCCAAGCAAAG
>ENA-UONY01001946-UONY01001946.1-human-gut-metagenome-genome-assembly--contig:-CS9-NODE-1946-length-15672-cov-4.953576_pt1 | contig 15672 bp, 19 predicted proteins | sample MGYA00242465_ERZ724012 | MGnify/ENA metagenome assembly ERZ724012 | reverse complement strand
CGCTTCGTACAGGTTCAAAAGTTTCTAAAAACGCCCTGTTTCTCTTATAGTAATCAACTGCTTGTTCTGCAAGAGATAGCTCTGCTGGTACAAGTTGTATATATTGATTTTTCATTATACACTCTCCTATAACTTCCGATTTGTCGCTCTCTTACTTTCTCCCCCGTTGTGGTTTTGGATTTTTCAGAATAGATTCCTCAAAAAGCGATAGAATGGACGGCTTCCCGCCATGCGTGCCAAAACGAAAGCAGATCCGCATATCGTTCCTCCCTTTGGGGAGAGATCGCTTTTTTCGCGCATTCCCAAGCGCTTTGAGAGAGGGGCCAGTCTGAAAATGCCCGCCCCGCAGGAGCGAAGAGTTCAAACGCCAACGCCCCCATGGTGTACACCATAGTCCGCTCATCGATGGCCGCCCCCTTTTGGAACTCCTCCGGGGCCATGAACCGGGTGGAACCCCACATTCTTCCCACTGGGTTCGCAAAGGGCATTTTGTGGTAGGCGTCCACATCGCAGAGAAGCGTGCGGCCCGTGTCCTCCTCATACAGCACGCAGCCGTCGTAAAAATCTACAGACACATATCCGCGCTTGGCCGCGTGGGTGTGAAACTCCAGCACCTCCCGGAAAATACCCAGCCTCCGTTCCAGGGGCAGGGCCAGAAACCGTTCCCGGGCGGGGTACTGCTTGCCCATGCAGAGCGCCTCCGTCCAGGGGGACAGCACTGCGTAGCCCCCCGCCACGGGGCCTGCCCACAGCAGGGGCAGCAAAACGGGGTGGGCCAGGTCCCGGTAGACTTGGGCGGACCGTTCCAGCCAGCGGACGGCGTCTGCCGGCTCCCCCGGATAGCGGACCGTTCTGGCGCCGGCGAATTTCAGGAAATACCGCCGCCCCTCCCGCTCCAGGCCAAAGCACAGGTTGCCGGAATCCTGCTGGTCGAATACGCGAAAGACCCTTCCCCACCGGCGGAGGAAGGAGAGGTCAAATGCCTCCTGCAGTACGCAGGGCACCCCATCGGGAAACAGTGTGACAGCCATGGCAGGCCTCCTTTAGGAATAGACAAAGATGAACCGGTCCGCCCGGTACACCGTGCGGTACACCTCCAGCACAGCCCCGTCTGGGTCCCGGACGGTCTTGCTGCTGAACACCAGTCCTGTGGAGGCCGCGGGCAGCTCCAGCACCTCCTGCTCCAGCCGGGTGAGCAGCCCCACGGTCATCTGGGAGTTCTCCCCGTGAAACTGTGTGCAGCCGTTTTGCAGCAGATGCTGGTGGAAGGAGAGGATGCCGCCCGCTTCCCGGGGAAGCCGGGGGAAGTATTTCTCCGGCAGGTAGCGGGTGTACACCGCCGCAGGAGCGCCGTCCACAATGCGGAGCAAAGCCACCTTCCAGACAGGCTCGTCCTTGGGAAGCCCCAGGCTTTCATAGATGGGCTGGCGGTAAGAAATGCGCTTTGCCTGGATATTCCGGGACTCGTGGGGGATGCCCAGCTCTTCCATCTTTTGGGTAAAGCTGGTGCTCCCCACCATGGCCAGGGGGATTTTCTCCTTCTTCCCGGCAAAAAAGCTGCCGTACCCCTGCAGGGAATAGACATATCCCAGCTCCTTTAAGCGGCTGTAGGCCTTGCGCACCTCCGCCCGGGACACCTGCAGCTCCCCGGCCAGCTTGTTCTCGCTGGGGAGCTTCTCCCCAGAGGTGTATTTTCCCTTTTGCAGGTCACGGATCAACTGCTCGGCGATTTCCTCCCAAGTCATCTGTGCCATGGCGCGGCCCCCTTTCTGATGAATAATTATACCACGGTCAGCGGGACTTGCAAGGCCCAGGGAAAACTTTAACTGCCTTTTAACACGCATACCTTGGCGCCTTTACAGGAGGTTTTTATCATGTGGGCGTTGCCAAGAAAATGAGAGGGAACGAATAAACCCCCAAATGCAAGGAGGAAAACACATGAAAGCAAGAAAGATCGCCGCCCTGCTCTTAAGCGCCGCCCTGGCCGTGACCGCTGTCACCGGCTGCACGTCCGCCGCCGGGTCCGACGGGTCCGGGGCCCAGGCCGAGGCCACCGCCGAGAACGGCTACGGCCTGGAGGAATTCGTCATGGTGATGATCCCCGGCGAGGACACGGAAAAGTCCGTGCAGCTGCGGGACACCATGGCGGAGAAGATGAGCGAGACCATCGGCGTGCCCGTCACCACCTACCGGGCTACCGACTACAGCGCTGCGGTGGAGGCCATGCGCACAGGCAACGCCCAGCTGGCCTACCTGGGGCCCTTCTCCTACGTCACCGCCCGTGACCGCGCCGGGGCCGAGTGCCTGGTGGTCCGGGGCGAGGTGGGCACGAAAGGCGGCTACCAGTCCTACATCGTGGTCCAGGCGGGCAGCGACATCCAGTCCCTGGAGGACCTCCAGGGCAAGACCTTCGCCTTTGTGGACCCCGAATCCACCTCTGGAAACGTGATTCCTACCGACGAGATCCTCTCGGCTTTCCCCGACCTGGGCCTGACCTTTGACGACCTGCACACCGACGGGAAATTCTTCTCCTCCGCCATGTTTGCCGGTTCCCACCAGGGCTCCCTTCAGGCGGTGGTCCAGGGGAATGTGGACGCGGCGGCGGTAGCCTCTTCCACCTATGAAAACCAGATTGAGGAGGGCCTTGTCAACGAGGAAGACCTGCGCATCATCCACGAATCCCCCGACATCCCCGGCTCCCCCATCGCCATCCAGAAAGATCTGCCCCAGGAGCTGAAGGACAAGGTCAAGGAATTCCTCCTCAGCTATGACGATCCCGAATATTTCGGCGACGAGGAGGGCAAGGAGCCCCAGCGCTTTGTGGAGATCTCCGACAGCGACTACGACTACCTGGCGGACCTGAAAGAGACCTACAATCTTTCCGACTGAGGAGCGTTGGCATGGAAAACGTGTTGGAACTGACCCATCTGAAAAAATATTATGGCCAGACCCGGGCCGTGGAGGACGTGACCTTCTCCGTCAAGCCCGGGGAGGTGGTGGTCATCATCGGGCCCAGCGGTGCGGGGAAATCCACGGTGCTGCGGTGCATCAACCGGATGATCGACCCCACCGGGGGCAGCATCCTGTTCCAGGGGACGGACATGGCCCAGGTCAAGCGGGAAAAAGAGCTGAAAGCCATCCGCCGCCGCATCGGGATGATCTTCCAGTCCTTCAATCTTGTCTACCGCCTCTCCGTGTTCCAGAACGTGCTCCACGGCCGGCTGGGCTACATGTCCACCCCCAACGCCGTGCTGGGCCGCTACTCCGAGGCGGACAAGGAAAAGGCCCTGGAGCTCCTCCGGATGATCGGCCTGGAAGGGATGCTCTATAAAACAGCCGGGGAGCTCTCCGGCGGCCAGAAGCAGCGGGTGGGCATCGCCCGGGCACTGATGCAGGACCCCGCCCTGCTGCTGTGCGACGAGCCCATCGCCTCCCTGGACCCCAGCTCCTCCAAGATCATCATGGACCAGATCCGGGACATGGCCCGTACCCGGAACATCGGCTGCATTGTCAACCTCCACCAGGTGGACGTGGCCAAGACCTACGCCGACCGGATCGTGGGCATCCACCAGGGCCGGGTGGTTTTTGACGGCCCGCCCCAGGAGCTGACCAACGCCATGATTGAGACTATCTACGATGCCCCTATCGAAGAGCTCACCGTGGGGCTGGAGGAGGCCGCCAATGGATAAGCAGCAGCGCATCCCCCTCACCCCCAAAAAGCAGAAGCGGGCCGCCACCCTGGCCTTCCTTCTCATCGCGGCGCTGTTTCTCGTGGCCAGCCTGCAGACCCAGTACACGCCTGTGGAGTTTTTGCTCAACATGGAGAATTTCTGGAGCTTCATCTTTGTGGACCTGCTCCCTCCAAAAATCGCAGACTGGGAGACCATCGGCATGGGTGTGCTGCAGACCATCGCCATGGCCATGGTCGCCAGCCTTGTGTCGGCAGTAATCTCCCTGGTGCTGGCCTTTCTGGGCTCCAACACCACAGCGCCCTGGAAACCGCTGAAAAAGATCATCCGGGCTTTTGCCTCGCTGCAGCGGAATATCCCCAGCATGATCTGGACCTTCCTGCTCATCATGTCCTTCGGCATCGGCACCGTGGTGGGGACCCTGGCCCTGCTGATCACCACCTGCGGCTTTCTCATCCGCTCCTTCATCGAGACCATCGACGAGGTGGGCGGCGAAAGCCTGGAGGCCCTCCAGGCCGTGGGGGCCGGGCGCCTGTCCATCATCACCCAGGTGATCCTCCCAGCCTCGCTGCCCGGGTTCCTCTCCTGGCTGCTCTATTCCTTGGAGGTGAACATCCGCTCCTCCACCCTGGTGGGAGCTGTGGGCGGGGGCGGCATCGGCCTCATTATGATGGGCTATATCAAGCAGTTCCGGTACCACTCCGCCATGGGGGTCATCCTGCTGGTGGCCGTCATCGTCATCCTGGTGGACCTGCTGACCAATTTCCTGCGAAAGAAGGTGCTGGCATGACCGATTTTACAGAGTTCTACCCCGCTTCCGCCCCTGCCGTGGAAGAGCCGGCCGGAAAACCCGGCCTGCTCCTGCGGGACCGGAGGGGCCGCATCCGGGTAAAAGACCCCGCCCGCGACCGGGCGCTGAAGTGGTTCTTGTCCCTGTTCGTTATTTTGGGCGTGGCCGCCCTGTTCTTTCTGAATCTGGACTGGGCCCAGGTGTGGGAGGGCGTCCTCCGCATCCCAGAGGCCATCGGCAAGCTGTGCAAAGTGGACTTCAGCCAGATCGATGTCACCTTTACCTCCCTGTTCGAGTCCATCGCCGTGGCCATCCTGTCCACGGTGTACAGCCTCATCGGCGGCATGGTGCTGGCGGTGTTCCTGGCCAAGAACCTGACCCCCTTCAAGGGGATGGCCGCCGCGCTCTCCGCGGTGCTCACCTTCCTGCGGGCGATCCCCTCCATCATCTGGGTCCTGCTGATCCTGGTGTGCGTGGGATTTGGCCCTTCCGCGGGGATCATCGGCATCTGCATCTTCAGCACCTCCTTCTTCGCCCGCAGCTTTGCCCAATGCTACGAGGAAGTCCCCCAGGAGACCCTGGAGGCCCTGCGGGCCATGGGGGCCGGCCGGGTAAAGGTGTTCTTCAGCGCCGTGCTCCCCTCCGCGTTTACCGGCATGCTGGCCTGGACCTCCATCAGCTTTGAGAGCAACTTCGAGGCCTCTGCCGTGCTGGGCACAGTGGGCGCTGGGGGTATCGGCTATGTGATCTCCAACTGCATGACCCGCTACGCCTACGGCCAGGCCATCGTGGCCATCGCCCTGGTGCTGGCCTTCACCTACGCTATGGAGCTGGGGTTCACCGCCATCAAAGAGAGAAATGGGAAAATCGGATAGGAGGAGCTATGGAACCGAGGAGATTCTCTAAAATTATAGAAAAATGCCCGGCAGAGCGGGTAAAAGAGCTGGCCCGCCCCATCGTGGAGCAGCACCAGGTCACCGTCATCCGCAAGCCCGCCAAGACCCTGGTGATGGTGCGCATGCGGGAGACCGTGGCCAAGGCGGAGTTCTATCTGGGGGAGATGCTGGCCGCCGAGGCCATGGTGGAGCTGGAGGGCGCCAAGGGCTTCTCCCTGTTGATGGGAGACGACCTGGACAAGGCTTTCTCCGCCGCTGTGCTGGACGCCCTGCGCCGGTCACAGCTCCCCCAGTGGGAGACGGTGCGCCTGGCCCTGGAGCGGGAGGAGGAACGCCAGCGCCAGGAGGAGCGCCGGGAGATCTGCCGGCACAACGCCTCCCGGGTGCAGTTCAACACCCTGGACGTGGAATATTGAGGAAACTGGGAGGACAAACGATATGAGGACAGAAAACCGGTTTGACCCGGTATTTGACTGCCAACAGGTGTTCAAGGCCCTGATGAATGCCCTGGCCCAGCCCGGCAAGGTGTTCTCCATCCAGGAGAACGTAAAGCGGCTGGGGGGAGACGACGCCCCCTTCCGGGCGGTGGCTCTGACCCTGCTGGACAACTGGCGCTCCTTTTATGTAGAGGACGCCCCCGCCCTGACAGAGAACCTGCGGGAGCTGACCTATGGCGTGCCCGCCCCTCTGGAAGAGGCCGATTACCTGTTCTTCCCCCGTATGGGGGAACCGGGCCCTGTGATGGAAAAGGCAAAACCCGGCACCCTTCCGGAGCCCCACAAAAGCGCGACGATTTTCCTGCTGGCGACTCCCTTACGGGAGGCGAGGCGTTTTCCCTCACCGGCCCCGGTATAGAGGGGACGGTCACCGTCACCCTGCCCGCCCCCTGCCGGGCCTGGCTGGAGACGCGGCAGGCCCAGGATTTCGAGTTCCCCTGCGGGGTGGACCTGTACTTCCTCACCCCCCAGGGCCAGGTCATGGGGGTCCCCCGGAAGGTGAAGATAGGAGGTGAGGGCTGATGGGCTACGTCGCGGTTACCGGCGGACAGGAAGCCATCCAGGCTTCCATCCAGCTGCTGAAGGAGTACCGCTCCAAGGGGGAGCGCCCTGTAGACCTCCAGGTCCTGCGGGACCGGATGGGCCTGCTCATCGACCGTATCATGTCCGAGGCGGGCCTGTACGCCCCAGACTACGCCGCCCTGGCCCTCAAGCAGTGCGAGGGCAGCCCGGAGGAGGCCGTGTTCCTGCTGCGGGCCTACCGCAGCACCCTGCCCCGCAACTACACCTCCCGCACCGTCTCCGGGGACCAGATGCACATCCGGCGGCGGATCAGCTCCGCCTTTAAGGACATCCCCGGCGGCCAGATCCTGGGCCCCACCTATGACTATGTCCACCGGCTGCTGGATTTCGGCCTGCTGGAAGAGACCGAGGGAGAGCTTCGCCAGTGGCGGCAGGAGTTTGAGGCCGGGCTCCCCGCCTCTCCGGAGGGAGAGCTCCCGGACACAGCCCCCCGGGTGCTGGACCTGCTCCGGGCCGAGGGCCTGATCGAGCAGGTGGAGGAAGATCATTCCCGACCCTGCGATGTCACCATGGAAAAGCTGCCCCTGCCCGCCCCCCGCAGCGCCATCCTGCAAACGCTTACCCGGGCGGACACCGGGTTTGTCTCGGGCCTGGCCTACAGCGACATCCGGGGCTTCGGCATGTCCCACCCCACCATCGGGGAGCTGCGCTACGGCAGCCTGGAGATCGAGGTGGACTATCCCCTGGATGAGGACGCCGCCTGGTATGTGGGGGACATCTTCGTCACCGAGGTAGAGGGCCTGATGGGCACCCGGGCCGGCGGCGAGGGCATCGGCGTGGGCTACGGCTGCGTCATCGGCCGCAACGACACCAAGGCCATCGCCATGTCCGTGCTGGACCACGCCCTGACCCTGCAGATTGACAGCCCCACCAGCGACATGGAGTTTGTGCTGCTCCACGGGGACTGCCTGGAGATGAACGGCTTTATCTCTCACTTGAAGCTGCCCCACTATGTGACCTTCCAGTCCAAGCTGGACAGCCTGCGGAAACGGAAAAGGAGGCTCGAAGATGAGCAAGGAAACTAAGCGGGGCGACTACAACTTCGCCTTTCTGGACGAGGGCTCCAAGCGGGAGATCCGCCGGGCGGTGCTCCACGCTATTGCTGTGCCGGGGTACCAGGTGCCCTTCGGCTCCCGGGAGCTGCCCATCGGCCGGGGCTGGGGCACCGGCGGCATCCAGCTGACCATGTCCCTCATCGGCCCCGACGACACCTTAAAGGTCATCGACCAGGGCAACGACGACAGCGTCAACGCGGTGAGCATCAAACGGCTCATCTGCGATACCACCGGGGTGGAGACCACCACCGACACCGCCCGGGCGGACATCATCCAGTCCCGCCACCGTATCCCCGAAGAGCCCTTGCGGGAGGACCAGGTGCTGGTGCTCCAGGTGCCCACGCCCGAGCCCCTGCGCAGCGTGGACCCCCACGAGGAGGTCACCCGCCAGCTCCATGCCGACGGGGAATATACCGGCATCTGGGTCAACCTGTTCGAGCAGCTGCTCACCCGGGGCTCCCCCTTCCGGGGGGCGGACCATCCGGTGCTGGTGGATGGCCGCTATGTGATGAACCCCAGCCCCATCCCCCGCTACGACAACCCCAAGCTGCACCAGTCCCAGTGCCTGTACCTGTTTGGCGCCGGCCGGGAAAAGAAGATCTACGCCGTGCCACCCCACACCGATGTGGTCTCCCTGGCCTTCGAGGACTATCCCTTCCAGCAGGAGGACCTCTCTGGCCGGAAGTGCCGCCTGTGCGGGGCGGAGAACGTCTACTTCGACGAGATCTTCGACGCCGAAACCGGCGAGCGCTACTACCAGTGCTCCGACACAGGCTACTGCCTGAAGCGCCGCAGCGCGCAAGCATCCCAGGAAAAGGGGGAAGGAACCTATGAATGAGAGAACGCCCGTAATGGAGGGCAGGCACATTACCGTGCGCTTTGGCCCCGGCTGCCCCTACTGCCAGGAGCACACCGACCTGGAAAAGGGCCGCTGCCCCGTGTGCCACACCATCTGGGGTGTGCGGGACGTGAGCTTCCAGCTGTACCCCGGGGAGATCCTGGGCATCGTAGGGGAATCCGGCTCCGGCAAGAGCACCCTGTTAAAGACACTTTATTTCGACCAGCCCGCCACCAGCGGAGAGGCCACCCTCACCATGTACCAGAATGGGAAGGCCAACATCCTGGAGGCCAGCTCCCAGCAGCGGCGCTACCTGCGCAACCACCTGATGGGCATGGTCTATCAGAACCCCATGCTGGGTCTGCGGATGAACATTTCCTCTGGGGCAAATATCGCGGAAAAGCTCATCGCCGCGGGCAGCCGCAACGCCGGCCGGATGATCGACCGCAGCTCCCGGCTTCTGGAGCATGTAGAGATCCCCGTGGAGCGCCTGCGGGACCAGCCCCGGGTCTTTTCCGGCGGCATGCAGCAGCGGGTGCAGATCAGCAAAGCCATCGCCAACAACCCGCCTATCCTGCTGCTGGATGAGGTCACCACCGGCCTGGACCTGAGCGTGCAGGCCAAGGTGCTGGACCTGATCCGCACCATCCAGCAGGAGCTGGGTATCGCCATGATGATCGTCAGCCACGACCTCTCCGTCATCCGCATGATGTCCGACCGCACCATGGTCATGCTGGGGGGCCGCGTGGTGGAGGAGGGCCTCACCGACCAGATCTTGGAGGACCCCCTCCACGCCTACACCCAGACCTTGGTCAGCTCGCTGTTGTAAGGAGGAACCCATGGGAGAGCTTGTCATTCAAAATGTAAATGTGGTGTTGCCGGACCGGGTCCTGGAAAACGGCTCGGTGCGGCTGCAGGATCAGCTGATCCAGGAGGTGTCCGAGAACCCCTGGCTGGCGCCGGAAGACCCCGACGGCCGCATCGTGGATGGCCAGGACGCCTATCTGCTGCCGGGCTTTATCGACATCCACTCGGACAACATTGAAACAGTCATCCAGCCCCGTCCCCAAAGCATGATCGACTTCGAGCTGGCCATGCGGGAGCAGGAAAAGCAGCTGGTGTGCCAGGGCATCACCACCATGTATCATTCCCTCACCATTATGGACACCAATTTTGGCGGGGAGCGGGTGGCCCAGAAGCAGCAGCTGCGCAGCCCGGAAAACCTGGCCAGGCTCATCGGGCTCATCCGCAATTTTCACGAGGGGGACCATCTCATCCGCCACCGGTTCCACTGCCGGTACGAGATCACCAACACCCGGGGCTACTCCATGCTGCTGGGGTTCATCCGCAACCGGGACATGCAGCTGCTGTCCTTTATGGACCACACCCCCGGCCAGGGCCAGTATAGGAATCTGGAATTCTTCAAAAACCATGTGATGTCCCAAAGCCAGACCGAGGAGGAGAAAAACCGGATTCTGACCGACCGCATGAACCGCACCAAGCTCACGGCGGAACAGCTGGCACTGGCTGCGGACATGGCGGTTCAGGCCGGCATCCCCATCGCCTCCCACGATGACGACAGCCTGGAAAAGCTGGACTACGTCACCCAGAGCCTCCACGCCCGCATCTGCGAGTTCCCCGTGGAGCTCTCCGTGGCTAAGGAGGCCCGCCGCCGGGGCATGTCCGTGGTGGTGGGGGCTACCAATGTGCTTATGGGGCGGTCCCATTCCAACAACCTCTCCGCCCGGGAGGCCATCGAAAACGGCTGCGCCGACATTCTCGTCTCCGACTATTTCCCCGCGGCCATCCTCCACGGCGTGTTCAAACTGTGGGAGGACGGCCTGCTGTCCCTGCCCCAGGCGGTGAACATGGCCACCCTGAACCCCGCCAAGGCTGTACGGGTCGCGGAGCACCTGGGGTCCATCGAGCCGGGCAAGTGCGCCGACCTGATCCTAGTGAGCAAAAAGGGGGACATCCCTGTGGTGCTTTCCACCTTTATCAATGGGGAAGAGGTGACCCGCCTCCACTACCGCAACGATTTCGTGGGGAAGGACGGGGCCCGCTATGACTGAGGAGCTACTGCCCCTGGCGGACTTCGCCCGCAGCCTAGTGATATCCTGTGGGGCCCACTTGAGGGAGCGGCGGCGCGGTTTCTCTCCCGCGATGCGGGAAAAGGGGAGCTACCGGGACATCGTCACCGACCACGACCTCTGGGTGCAGGAATACCTCCTTTCCCGGCTGCTGGCCCGCTGGCCGGACCACGGGGTGCTGGGGGAGGAGGGCGCCCGCCGGCAGGGAACTTCTCCCTGGACCTGGGTGCTGGACCCCATTGACGGCACCACCAATTATTACCAGGCCGGCCGCGGCTGCGCCATCTCCCTGGGGCTGCTGTACCGGGGGGAACCCGTGTGGGGCCTGGTGCTGGACATAAGCTCTGGCAAAGCCCGGGAGGGCTCCATCCCCTACGGGCCCGAACGGCCCGGCTCCCTGGCCCCGCACCAGGCGGTGCTCCACTTGGGGGTCAGAACCATGGAGTCCCTTGCGGCCCTGGGTGGAGACGCCTACCACTTTGCCCGCCAGTTTCAGGGGGTGCGCTATTTCGGCTGCGCCTCACTGGAGCTGTGCTCTGTGGCGGAGGAACGCGGCGGCGTGTACGTAAACAGCCATCTCAAGCTGTGGGACTTTGCCGCTGCCTGGGCGGTTTTAAGATCCCAGGGCTGCTCCATCGCCGCGGCTCCCATGGAGGGGGAGGACTGGTTCGTCTGTGCGGCCACCAGCCGGGAGCTGTACCAGGCCTGCCTGGCCCTCCTTCCCCCTTCCATCCGAACAAAACTGGAGAAAACAGGAGGAATTCTTTCCCATGCTGAACATTGACTCTCTTTCCAAAGAATTTATCATGCACATCCGGGGGGACGCCCAGATTGACGGCTTCCAGGACATCAGCTTTTCCGTGGAGCCCGGCACGCTGGTAGCTATCACCGGCCCCAGCGGCTCGGGGAAATCCTCCCTGCTCAAATGCGTGTACCGCACCTACACCCCCACCGGGGGGCACGCCTGGTACACCCGGGAGGACGGCTCCGTCATCGACCTGGCCACCGCCGAGCCCTGGAGGATTATTCAGCTGCGGGAGCGGGAGATCGGCTATGTGTCCCAGTTTTTCAGTGTGATCCCTCGGGTCTCCGCCCTGGACATCCTCACCCACACCCAGACCGCCCGGGGAGTGGAGGAGCCCCGGGCCCGCAAGCGCGCCGCCCAGTACCTGGAGCGGGTGGGCATCTCCCCCCAGCTGTGGGACATGTACCCCGCCACCTTCTCCGGCGGGGAAAAGCAGCGGCTGAACATCGCCAATGCCCTGATCACCAAACCCCGGCTGCTGCTGCTGGACGAGCCCACCGCCTCCCTGGACGCCAACAGCAAGAGCTGGGTCATGGAGATGATCCTGGACTTAAAACGCCAAGGTACCGCCATGGTGGGCGTGTTCCACGACGAGATCGCCATCCACACCCTGGCGGACTGGCGGTATGAGATCCGGGAAAAGCAGATGGTCCCTATGGATTATAAGATGGACTACGCCATGGAAGAGCTGGCGGCCTTCGCATGAGCGCCCTGCTGGACCTGCACGTCCACTCCCACTGGTCCGACGGGGACCGCTCTCCCTGGGAGCTGGCAGCCCAGGCAAAGGCCCTGGGCCTCGCTGGCCTGGGCCTTACCGACCACGATACCCTGGCCGGCGGGGAAGAGCTGGCCGCGGCCGGGGCGGCCCTGGGCCTGCCCGTGTACCTGGGAGTGGAGATCAGCTGCAGGGAAGCGGGCGGCCGCCAGCTCCACCTGCTGGGCTATGCCATTCCCCCCGAGGGGAGACAGGCAGTGGAGGCTTTCTGCCGCCCTATCCGGGAGGGCCGGGACCAGGCTGTCCTGCGGGCCGCAAGGGCCCTGGCGCAGGCGGGCTATCCTGTCTCCGAGCAGCGGCTGCTGGCCCAGGCGGGGCCCCAGGGCCAGCTGTGCAAGCAGTACCTCATGGCACAGCTGCTGGAGGCCGGGCTCTGCCAGGAGCTTTACGGCCCCCTGTATAAGCGGCTGTTCAAAACCGGGGAGGAGGGGCGAGCTCCCATCGCCGCCCTGGACTTCCCTGTGGCGGACCCGGAAGAGGCCGTCCGCTGTGTCACAGAGGCTGGGGGCAGGGCGGTGCTGGCCCATCCCGGCCAGTACGGCAATTATGAGACGATCCCCCGGCTGGTGGAGGCCGGCCTGTGGGGCATCGAGGCCTGCCACCCCAAGCACAGCCCCGGGGATGTGGACCGCTGTCTGCAGCTGGCCCGGCAGTATGGGCTGGCGGTCACCGGCGGCTCGGACTTTCACGGCCGCTGGGGGGAAGGGGAGACCCTGGGAGAGACCGGCGTTCCCCGCCCACCCTTTTAACCGGGGGAAAAATATGCTAAGATAAAAGCAGGACAGCTGTCCCGCTTTTTCACTTTCAGGAGGGGATTCCAATGGAAATACGTCCAATGCGCATCGATGACTACGAGGCCCTTTACCAACTGTGGCTCAGCTGCCCGGGCATGGGCCTGAACGATTTGGACGACTCCCGGGAGGGCATCGCGGCCTTCCTGGAGCGCAACCCCGCCACCTGCTTTGTGGCGGCAGAAGGGGAAACCATCGCCGGCTGCATCCTAGTGGGCACCGATGGCCGCCGGGCCTATGTCTACCACACCGCCGTCCACCCGGGGCTTCAGCGCCAGGGCCTGGGCAGGCAGCTGGTGGAACGGGCCCTCCAGGCCATCAGGGAGCTGGGTATCCACAAGGCGGCGCTGGTGGTGTTCGCCCGCAACCAGCAGGGCAACGCGTTCTGGGAAAAGATGGGCTTCACCCTTCGCACCGACATCCTCTACCGCAACCGCGTCCTGGCAGAGATGACCAGGATCGATACTTGATCCGGACCCAGAATCCCAAGCGGTCCGCATTGAAAAGAAAAAGCGTAAAAAGCCATATACTAAAGTGACAGGGTTTGGCATACCGTTCTTCAATACGTATCAAGTTAAGTTGTTTTTAGCTTCGCGTAGACAATCGTCGGAAACTGTGTTCTTGGAAAACAGCGTAATTATCAAGAATTTACCTGTTGATATATTTCTCAAATTTACCAGTATGTTTATGTGAGGTACAAAGAGGTGGCATAGCTGTTCCTCATTTCATCCTCTCCGGCCGTTCATTAAGATGAACAAACTGTAAATTTTACCCCACACCCGAAAAATGGCTTTCTAGTGCCCCTGTCAAAACTGACACCCTCCTTGACATAGCCAAAAACATGGCGGTACAATCAAGCTGTGATACCACACCTGTGAGGGGCGCGAGTTGTTTGGTTTAGCTTGTTTCAAATCAGGCGGCGCAGCAGCTGCCGCGACGTGCTTGCCGTAAGGTGCGGTGGACGAAAGTACGCCACCACCGCCCAGCGGGAGGCGGCCAAGAAGATGGATGGGGTGCTTGGCCAGCAGCTGTTGTGAGGAACATTCCAAGAGCTGGTATGCGGTGGTATCCGCTCCAGAATTTGACCCAGATTCCGCCCAAACCAAAATGGGTCAAATCTGGGTCAACTCCCAAAAGGAAGCAAAAACCACCCCAGAGCCGCAAGGCTCGAGGGTGATTTTCTACTGCCGATTTTCCAGAAAAAAAGTGCTGTTTGCACTGCTAATGCAGCTTTGTAAGCGGGATGTGTTGGAAGTATCCAACAAAAAGGCAAGAGAAGACCCCAGGTAATAAAACCTGGGGTCTTTGGGTGGGGTGGACACTTTAGATCTCTTTGAAAAATGTGCCCGTCAATCCACTGCCAAAGATTCCATAAACGCATCCAACCCAAGCCGCATACTGATGGGGCTGTCATAGCGGAGCGCTACAGGCTGGATCAGGTTGCGGACGAAACCCAGGGATTCGTAAAACGATACCCGGTGCTCGTAGCAGTCCAGTGTAAGGAAGAAAACCCCGGAGTACTGCCGGATGCGCTGGGCTTGGAACGCCGCGAACTGGATCAACTGTTTGCCAAGCCCCCGGCGGACGAAGTCGACGCTCACCGCCAAGCGGGCGATTTTCAATGCTGGGGCAGAGCCGTATGTAATGCCGGAGTCCGTTCTCTCCTGGAACTCCAAGTTGATGGCGTCGTTGCACAAGGAAATGTAAGCGAGGATCTGGCTGGCGCCGTCGTCCAAGACCAGATAGGTGGTGCTCATACCCAGTTCCTGTTCGCTGAAAGCTTCCTCGTGGAAGAAATCCTCCATTTCTTTGGAGTGTTTTCTCACTCGCCGGCGCTCATCCGCTTTGAGGTCTGCCAGCATTTCGCTGGTTTCTGTACAAGAAAAGGCATCCACCAGAGGAAGATGCCTTTCATGGAGCCGTTCAATGATCATTCTTTCACCATCTTGCTAAATTTAGAAAAAAGGATCTTGGCACCTTTCTTCGATGCCTGCGTAGGTTTACGCTGCATCTCTTTGTAAATTTTCTTGGCCGCCTCTCCCTTGACCAGGGGAGTGGGCGCAATTTGTGTAGCCATAGCCATACGCCTCCTTTGTTGGATTCATAAAAACCGGGGAGCGTCCCCGCTGCTGACGGGCCAGAATCTCTCTGTCAGGCCGGTCAGCATCTCGTATCACTCTATTACAAATTATAGAGGAAACCGTACCTTTTGTCAAGGTGAGACGGGCCCAGAGCCGCTACTCTGCGGCAATCGGGCCACGCTCATCTGGACTGCCTATTTCTATTCTATGCCACATGATGAGAAAATCAACTGGGATTTTCTGCTGGCATATTCCCGCTGTTTTTTGCGGCGTCTGGCGGCCTATGATTCAACCCTCCCCTCCACCTCAAACCCGCCGACGAACCGCACCAGGATGCGGTCTTTGCCCACCACCGTCACCTGCTCGATAACCCGGCGGATAAAGTCGTCTTGAAACTCGGTGAGGTCGAGGGACTCCTCTCCGGAGAGGGCTATTAGCTTATTGTTTCACCACCATCCTGAGTTTGACCAGGTCCACCGTGAACTCCCGTTTGCACTTGGGGCAGTAGAGGGGAAAATTGACCAGGACGGTGTCCCCATACACTTTGGTTCGGGTTTTCCCGCCGCAGACGGGGCAGCGGACCCAGCGTGATTGTCCTTTCTTTTCCATATTCCATCACACCTCTGTGTTGTACAACTGGGTTATGTGGAACTTCCGGGGAAGAGTATGCATTTTTAACCTTTCGAGGTTGGCTTTTCCCGCAGCAGCACGAAAGGTGTCATCTCGCAGCCGTTGCCCGCCGGGTTGTCCTTTAGGAGCTTTTGCAGCAGCGCCTTGTTCATG
>ENA-UONY01001944-UONY01001944.1-human-gut-metagenome-genome-assembly--contig:-CS9-NODE-1944-length-15686-cov-6.838910_pt1 | contig 15686 bp, 16 predicted proteins | sample MGYA00242465_ERZ724012 | MGnify/ENA metagenome assembly ERZ724012 | reverse complement strand
CCGCAATCGAAAAGTCTTGACCAACACTTACTGTCCTGAGAATCTTATAGCCCTTGATTAACACATTGGGCATTGTAGAACATTTTTCGTTCTCTTTGCCCTCTTTTTTTTCCACCATTCCACAATCTTTTACGTAGAGCGCAAAGGTTGTGGAATAGGTTGATTTTTTAGATTTGTCTTTCATAGATTCACCCCGCATTCCACGAGGACTCTCAGTCTGTAATTTTCAAAGTTTCTGTATCCGTAGGCTCGTCTTTGGATTAGCTTCATCTTGCGGTGGAAGCCCTCCTTTATCCCGTTATTTTTATCCGACCGCCGTTGATTTCCGGCCAAACTTATTGCAAGTGCGCAAATCCTTAAAATCTCATTTATTTGTCTTGCATTTTACTTTTGCCTACTGCGTTTGCCTGCAAGCAGCTTAACTCCATAAATACGCGCGTAGCTTTTAATTTCAGCTTGTCCATTTGCCTTATTTTTTTTAAATTATTTTTATGCGCAAAATTCTAATATCCTTTCTACTTACAATTACTGCGGCCTTCGCATTTTCTTCTACTCAACCCGACAATATAAATGCACCTCTCACGGAAAGCCAAATTAACGATAGAATTGAGCGCGCAAAGGCGGAAGCGCAAAGGCAAATAGATGCCGGCATAATCCAAGGCGCCGTGTTTGCCGCAACAAACATACCGCCGACTCCCGTAGGATACCAGCGCATACACCCCCAAAAAATACCAATGACAGCCAACTCGCGCTTCGACATTGCCTCTGTCACAAAAACATTCACGGCCGCCGCCTGCGCCCTTTTAATATGCGACGGCAAAATCTCACCGGACGCTCCATTTACAAAATACCTTCCCAAATCCTCTCTTGGCAAAGACTGCGACATTACTGTGCGCGACTTGGCAATGCATGTCGGCGGATTCGACAACTCAAAACCATATTGCTCGCCCGATATGGAGGTATTTTATCGCGAACTCTACAATTTGCGCCCTGTCCGCCCCCGGCTCTCGGCTTTTGAATACTCCTGCGCAAACTTCGTGCTTCTCGGAAAAATCGTAAACAGCGTGGCAAATTCAGACTTGGACTCTTTCGCAAAAAAACGCATCTGGAAGCCCCTCGGAATGGGCCGCACGCTCTGGAATCCTCCGGGGGACGGGCCCGACGAAGTAGAACACTGGTTTCCAAATCGCCCCGCCGGACAGCGCAACGATCCCGTCGCTTTTAACTGCCCATTCCCGGTCGGAAACGCCGGATGCTTCTCGACTGCAAATGACCTGATGTTGTTCGCATCCGACCTGCTAAGCAAAAAAACCTTTCCTAAAAAATATTACGACCTCCTTTTGACACCCGCTTTCGATAAGAACGGCGACAGGCGCTCCTTCGGCTGGGATATGTCTCCCCGCACGCGCCCGGAAGGCCTTTCGGACAAAACTATTCTCCACTCCGGCTGGACGGGGCAGACCATTTGCGTGGACCCGGAAAACAACTTTGCCGCCGTAGTGTTGACCTCCCGCACCGGAAACCATGGAGAAGCTATGAAAGGCCGCGCTAAAATTATCTCCATTTTATTTGGAAAATAACAGCCTTCTTTTGGGAAAAAACGTAAGTTAAAAAAAAACTCTTTCACAATCGAAGATTTCGCGCGTTCCGTAGTCACTGCCCATTGCAGCAAAACCTCGTCTCCGGCTTTCCATTTCTAAAAATCGTAAAAAAAACTTTTTACGAGCGCCCAGCCTATCGGAAAGCCGCCGCAATTTCCGCCTGCGGAGCCTGCGCGCCCTCAATATTTTTTGCTCGAAACTCCGCCAGCGCGCCTGCCGCCGCCAATATTTTTTTTAATCACACAAAACACCGCCCGCAAGCCAGCGCGCCTTTCTGATGTGTAAAAAAAAAATTCCCGCCTTGCAATATCAATACTTTAAGCTAAAATTTTATAAAATTTTCCCATAAAAAATCTATAATTCTTCGCAATGCGCCATTGCCCTATTGCAAATATCCATAGCGCGCAACAGAACCATTATCAAAACCCACTGTCAGACTCTATAACATGCTAAAATTTATATCAGACATTCTCCCTCAAGAAGGCATTTTCGGCTTGCACAACGACTCTGCCGCCTCCGCAATCGTCATATCGGCCCTCGTTGTATTCACTTATGCGGCTACATATTCTATCGCGGCCATCCTCAGGAGATTCTTCGCCAACATTCAGCTAAAAAAATTCTCGCGCGAGGCTCAAATACTCGCAGACAACAGAATGTTTAAAAAACTATCCGCCCTAATCCCGCCGATAGTATTCCTATTTGTAATACCGCTGCTATTCCCGCGCGAAGATGTCGGAGACACTATATTTGTTGTCACTGAAAAAGTTCTCTTCCTATACTTCTACATCGTCTTATGGATCTTCCTCGTGGGAGCCGTAAATGTCTTTAACGACCTTATTTCCGTAAGAAGCCACAAATACATGCGCGGCTTCGTTCAAATGATGAAACTTAGCGTCGCGGTCATTGTAGTCATATTGGCGGCCTCAACATTCATCGACAAATCCCCATTCCGCATACTCGCAGGACTCGGTGCTTCCGCCGCAGTGCTAATGCTTATATTTAAGGATGCTATCCTCGGATTCGTCGCATCCGTACAGCTTTCCGCTAACGATATGTTACAATGCGGCGACTGGATTTCCATGCCAAAGTACGGCGCAGACGGCATTGTCACTGAAATTGGCCTTACTGTCGTTAAGGTTAGAAACTGGGACAACACCATCGCAAATCTCCCAACTTATGCGCTCGTAAGCGACTCATACATAAACTGGAGAGGCATGTACGAAAGCAACGCAAGGAGAATCATGCGCCACGTACTCATCGACGTAAACAGCGTCAAATTCTGCGACGACGCTTTCCTTAAAAAGCTCGCCTCCATCCCCGCCCTATCGGAATTCATTTCCAACATCATAAAAAACAATCAGGACCCCAACAACCCATATTCCCGACTTACAAATTCGGGCCTTTTCAGAAAATACCTCGAACTTTACATCGAAAACAATCCGCGCACTGTCACGTCTATGGTCCATTTCGTCCGGCAGCTACAGCCCACCGAAAACGGCTTGCCGCTCGAACTCTACTTCTTCACCACCACTGAATGGGTCGATTACGAAAAAATACAGTCCGACACTTTCGATTTTGTAATAGCATCGGCTCCACTATTCGACATCAGGATATTCCAAGTAGAAAGCGACGCCGCAAACGCGCCAGAAATGGCCTAATCCCCGCGTGCAAATCCGCAAATCTCGTCCGCCCAGACATTCCCGGCATACCCGTTTTGCCCGCAGCAAACCGCATGCCGCGCCAATCCGCTCTTTCTCTCTTTTTTCCTTGCGGCTGGCGCATGCAAAAAATTAAGCACATTTCACATGCGCCGCGCCAAAACCTTCTTAACTGTTTAGCTATATGCGGCAAATTTTGCGTTGCCACGCGCGCCCTATAAAAATAACTCTCTAACATAACAGGAGGAAATTTATGCTAAACAGGCGCAACTTTATGAAAAATGCAATTCTCGGCGGAACAGCTCTCGCCTCTATAAACGCGCTTGCCGACGACATTTCGGCATCTGTCCGCAAAGGTAAAAGTAGAAGACAAAAATTTAATATGCACGGCTATGCCGCACCGCGCATCGACGACCTAAGAATCGGCGTCATCGGACTCGGCGCGCGCGGCTTCATGGGAATTTCAAGATTCCACCTGTTCGAAGGCGCGCGGACTGTCGCTATTTGCGACATCGTGCGCGAAAAAATAGACAAAATAGAAAAATACCTCGCCGAAAAAAAACTCCCCAAAGCCGCCTCCTATTGCGGAAACGACGAAGAATTTAAAAAACTTTGCGATAGGGACGACATCGACCTCGTGTTTATCGCAACTCCATGGAAATGGCACGTCCCAATGGCAGAATACGCCATGAACGCCGGAAAACACGTCGCCGTTGAAGTGCCCGCGGCGAGAACCCTCGAGGAGGCTTGGAGGCTTGTGGAAGCGAGCGAACGAACAAAAAAGCACTGCTTCATGCTCGAAAACTGCGTTTACGACTTCTTCGAGTCGGCTACCATAAACATGGCAATCGACGGCGTATTGGGGGATTTAATACATGCTGAGGGCGCATACATTCATAAAATAATACAAGCCCTTCCCAAAAAGGAAACTTGGCGTTGGGAGGAAAATAATAAAAGCGGAAACCTATACCCCACCCACGGACTCGGCCCGGTATCGCTTGCAATGGGCATCAACCGCGGCGACTCCTTCGACTACATGACCTCTATGTCAAGCGACGACTTCACTTGGTTAAAAAATGCAAAGCGCGCAAAAGAGGAAGTTCCGTCCATTCCGCTTTTCGACAAATACCGCGGCAATATAAACTCATCGCTCATACGCACGAAAAAAGGCAGAACTATCGTCCTTCAACACGATGTCTCGTCTCCGCGCCCTTACGATAGAAGGCACATTTTAAGCGGAACAGACGGTTTCGTCCAAAAATATCCTTCGCAAACTATTTTCCTCGGCGGGAAAGAACTTTCAAAAGAGGATTCGAGCAAAATCCTAAAAAAATACTCCCCGGAGACCATCATAAAAATAGGCGAATTCGCCAAAAAAATCGGCGGGCACGGGGGCATGGACACCATTATGGTTTACAGGCTAATACATTGCCTGAGAAACGGCCTGCCGCTCGACATGGACGTTTACGACGCCGCCGCTTGGTCGGCTGTCACACCGCTTAGCATTTGGAGCGTCGCAAACCGCTCCGCACCCGCGGACTTCCCCGATTTCACCGCCGGCGCATGGCAGACGGCTAAACCACAAAAACTTTCTTAGCTCACATACGGCTGTCGGTTGCGGCAAGCAAAACTCTATTGAAGAAATACCGAAAACATTTTGCCCTATAAGCGCCTCACGCTTATGGACAAAAAGGAAAGTAAAAAACCTGCGCCGCCGCAAGGCAATCGTCCATACGGCATTTTCTGCCGCAAATTACAGGCTAACTCCGTAAGAATCTCGCGCAAATTTGCGGAGATTCACAACGGATTTTTTCATCTCCATCTCTTCCAAAAACTTCATCAGACCGTCGAAGTCCGGAACTCTGTGCTCGGGAATTTCTACTTCAAAGTCGGTCTTTAGCGTCACAAGTTCCAAGTTCCTGCGCAACAAGCCTTCGCCTTCTTTAACAACCGCCCTGAACTTGTCGGGCTTCAGCCAATCGTAACGCCTTATTATCGTATCGAGATCCCCAAAATCTTTAAGCCACTTGGCGGCCGTCTTCGGACCTACGCCGTGCAAACCGGGTATATTGTCGGCAGTGTCCCCGACTATCGCCAAATATGCCGGTATCTGGGCGGGCGACACTCCAAACTTGCCCTTTACGCCTATTGAATCGAGAGGCGTCCAATTTTTCTCGCGCCCGGACGGCGGCAGTAATTGCCTCACTCCGGGGCCCACAAGCTGCGCAAAATCCTTGTCGGCGCTGACTATCGTAGAGCTCCTATCGAGCTCCTTTAACTTGCATACGGTGCTCGCGAGCAAATCGTCAGCCTCTATGCCCTCCTCCGATACCGTATCAAAGCCAAACAGCCCGCATAAATCTTTTATGGCGGGAATCTGCCGCCTAAAATTTTCGGGCGTTTCAGCGCGGTTTGCCTTGTACTCAGGATAAATTTCGCGGTGCCTAGCAGACCCGCCCTTGTCAAAAAAAACAGCTCCCGCATGCGGCGCGTCGAGCGCGGACAGTTTCAAAAGACTCTGAAAAAACGCATGCAACGCCCCCGTCGGAAACCCGTCCGAACGCGAAAGGTCGGGCATTGCGTAAAAGCATCTAAACCCAAGGTTGAATCCGTCTATCAAAAAGCAGTCCATTGCCATTACATTCTCAAATGCGCTCAATGCGCGCAAACATTTTTTTTCCTACTTTTCTGCGCTTTCTCCAATATTTTTTATATATTCAAGCCGCACAGGAACTTCGGAACAGTCCTCAAAAGAGCAACCCTCAACGGATATATTTTCCCCCACCCAGCCCTCCGCCGCCGCAGACTCGGGGAACTTTGCAGAAGCGTATATTGCAGGCGCGCCCTCTTCAAGGCGCCAATGGTTGCAATTTTTAAACGAGCAATCCTCTATCTTTATGTCGCGCGGTGCAGGCCCTTCCATCCACTTAGAAAAATCGCACCTCATGTATATCGCCGGAAGCGCCGTATCCGCAAAAGTGCACCCTTTTACCTCCGCACCCTCAGTCAGCAAAAACAATCCCCGCCCCCTATTTGAACCAAATTTGCAGTCAACTATGTCCACCCTCGGGAAAGCAGTGGCATTTGACACTGGCATTCCCGCCTTCGCGTATTCCGGCAGCGGATTCTCGCATGTTATATACACCTCTCCGGGTTTCTCACCAATTTTGCTCTCTACTACCACGCTCTCAAATTCAGGCCTTAGCCAATTTGTTTTGCCACCTATCCGCAGCACGTCGCCACTGCGCGGCGCAAACTCTTTTATCAGACCTGTCAGCCGCCTTCCCAATTTTATTCTCGCAGAGTTCTCTCCAGTCCTCTCGCAAAATACCCAGTACGTCTGGCGGATACTCACGGCGTCGTCGCCCGTGCCATAAAATTCGCAATCCGACACGCGTATCTTGCCGCGGCAATTATCCAGATTTATGCCGTCCGCCGTCGTGCTCAATATCCCGTCTCCTTCGGGGACTACCTTAATTTTGTCGAGCAACATATTTTCGCTATTGCAGCCGAATATACCCGCCCCCGCGTGCGACTCTATCGATATGTTCTCAAACCTCACATTGCGGGAATCTACTACTATCACCGCTGGCGGGGCGTAAACCTGGTACCTCAAAACAACGACCTTCCCCACCTCGGGCATTTTCGCCGGGTTCTCAAGGGGAACGCTCAATACCCACGGGTCCACAGGCTTGGCAAATTTCCTAAAACGCGTCTGGTAGGCGTCTGTTTCCGACGTAAATATTTTGCGCCCTATATCGTACGAAGTCACCGCCTTCACATACCTCCAACTTGCCGCAAACGGCGCAATCAGCGCGCATTCAAAATTTCCGGACTCCTTATCGATTTTTACGACCCGGCCAACTGCATACGGCATTTTTAAATCCCTTATTTTTACTCCGCGAACGCAAACATTCTCGCTCTCGGATATTCCTATGTACGCGCCTTCCGAGTGCCCCACAAATGTCGCACCCCGCCCATCTATGGCAAGGTCGGACACTCCGGATAGCCCTATCGCGGCAATTCCCATTTTAAGCTTCTTAAAATCGTATGTTCCCCTCTTGAAAACTACGCGGGTTCCGGGGATTTCTACAGCAGATTTTATCGCGGCGGCAACGGCGTCGGTGTCGTCGCGGCCGTCGTCGGCAATCGCGCCAAAATCAGATACGTACACGGCGTTGGGATATCTTTTTAAAAATTTTTCGTAATCGGCATCGTATAACTCCGCCCGCAAACAGGCGGGCGCAAATGCAAATATAGCCGTTAAAAAACCGGCGGCCGCACTCAAATGTTTTCGGCTCAAATTCACCCGCAAAAGTTTTCGCAATTCGGCGTAAATTCCTAATGCTGTTCTTTTACGGCTTGTGCTCAAACTTATCCGCATTGGCACTAAATATCGCAATACGACTGACAACTCCCCCCCCCAAAAAAATAATAATGCGCGGCAGCTTCTGCCCTACTCAAAAATCATCTGTATGCTGGCGGATTTTCCACCTCGGTTTCCACTGGAACTTCACGGTTTTTACCGGGCTCTTTCTTCCAAGTGCGCTCGGTAGTGGTTGCGTCAACGTCGGGCGTCAGTGCGGGACCAACGGCGTCGCAACTAAATCCGGTGCTTTGGCAGGAGCTTAATATTCCAACGGCAAAGGCTGCAATCAACACTATCGCGAGTATCTTTTTCATATCTAAATTAAAAACCTATACACGCGTCAAAGTTTCGCAAGCCGTTTTTTGCAAATCATATTTCCCGCATTTTATCTTTAACTGCTGCACCCCCACTCCGATTTATTGCTAAAAAGTCCCAATACCACCGTTTTTTCATAAATTTGGGTTTGACATTCATTCTTTAGCCTCCAAAACTTTAATCAAACGTTTGAGATGTAATTTTTACCTTCATTACAAAATGCATAGACGCGATTTTATTAAAACATTTTCTGTCGCAGCAGGCGCCGCTTTATTCTCGGCGCACTCCTTCGGCGCGGACTTTAAAAAGTTTAAAATGAAATTCTCCCCGCGCCTCGGATTCTCTTTCGGAACTCCCACCGCCGGGAACGACCCCATCAAACTTATGCAGTACTTTAAAAACTGCGGATTGTTGGCTGTCGAAGGCGTATGCCCCATAAACCACTCTAAGAAAATTTCCCAGCAGGATATCGAAAAACAATTACAAATCGGCGAAACCGCAAAAAAACTCGGCCTCGAAGTCGGCTCACTATCCTCAATGAACGAAAAAGACGTGCCGACTATGACAGCAAACAAAGTAAAGCGCCCAGACGGTTCGATTGTCGCCGACAAGCCCGCACTCCGCGCAATGCTCGAAGAACAGCTTGAAAATACTTTCGGAGTACTCTCGCGGGTAGGCTCAAAAATTCTCATTATCGGCCCCGGCGCGCTCGATAAAGAATTAGACTGGCGCAAACAATACGACAACGTCATCGACAATATGTCTTTCTGCGCCGACATATGCAAAAAACGCGGCTTCATAATGGAAATCGAAGCCCTCAATACCGTAAAGGAACACCCCGGCGTATTTTGCGTAAACAATACCCTCGCCGCGCGCATCGCACGCGACGTCAACAGCCCCGCATGCGGAATTCTATACGATATCTACCACGAATACATGCAAACCGGCAACCTCTCGTCACTCGACGACGAAAACGTTTGGAACCGCATCGTCTCCTTCCACGTCGCTGACGCTCCGGGAAGAAACGAACCGGGCTCGGGCGAAATCGACTACGCCAAAGTATTCAAAAAAATCTGGGACAAGGGCTACCGCGGCTTTATCGGGCTTGAACACGGGCAGTCCATAAAAACTCCAGAACAGGACGCAGAAATTCTTAAAAGATACCGCGCATTCGACGCGCAAGTTTAAAACATATAAGGGAAAATAGGAAATCATTATGGATAGAAGAAACGCTATAAAATCAATCGCAGTCGCCGGAGCAGCAGCGGCTTTGCCGAAATTCTCGGCCGCCGAAGTCGGCAAGAAAAGCCAGCTTAAAGTAGGCCTTGTTGGCTGCAGCGGACGCGGCATCGGCGCCGTTGAAAATATGCTACAAGCCGCAAATGGCTCTGTCAAAATTGTAGCCATCGCCGACCTTTTCGCCGATAGAAACGACCTCGCCATCAAGGCATTCGAAAGATACGCAAAAAAATTCGGCAAGGACACCATCGACGTCCCCACAAGCCGCAGATTCTCAGGCTGGGACGCCTACAAGCAAATCCTCGGCGAAGACATCGACATTATAATCCACGCCACCCCGCCCGTTTTCCGCCCTCTCCACATCAGGGAATTTGTGAAGGCCGGCAAACACCTGTTTGTCGAAAAACCCGCGTGCGTCGACCCTGTACAATGCCGCGAAATGCTCGAAATTGCCGACGAAGCCGATAAAAAAGGCCTCACAATTATCCCCGGAATACAGCGCAGATTCCACGCTGGATACCAAGAGGCAATCAAACGCATGCAGGACGGCCAAATCGGCGAAGTGCTCGGCGCACAGGCATACTGGCTAAACTCGCGCTTCTTTATCCAAGACAACGGCGTTTTGCGCCTCCAAAATCCCGATCCGGAAGAAATGGAATACCAGATTCGCAACTGGTTCATTTTCAGGTGGACATCCGGTGACTGCTACGTCGAACAACACGTCCACAACCTCGACGTAATCCTATGGGGCCTCGGAAAAGATCCTAAGGAAGTATGCGGCATAGGCGGCAGAAGATGGGATATCGAATTCCCAAAATACGGCGACCGCTTCAGCCACTTCGGCGTAGATTTCGACTTCGGCGAAGGTCTGCACTGCGCAAGTTATAGCCGCCGCGAAAATAAGTCCGCCGACATAGTCTGCGAACGATTCATCGGGACAAAAGGCGTTCTCGAAACAAATCTCGACGGTAACCGCATGCGCATTCTCGGACAAAAACCTTGGACTGCCGACGGAGACTACCCGCAAGCTATGGTCGAAGAACACAGAGTGCTTATCGACTGCGTACTTAACAATAAACCGCAAAATCTCCTTCGCGAAATGGTGAAATCGACAAGGCTCGCCATCGCCGGCAGAGAAAGCGCATATTCGGGCCGCAGCTTCAAATACGAATGGATTGTGAGCCGCTCCAAACAATCTTGGGCGCCGCAGGAATGGAAATTTGGCAAAAATCCAATTGACCCGATTCCGCTCCCAGGCCAATACCAGCTCGTATAGCAATATTTTTATTGCAAAAAGGCGCACAAAAATTTGTGCGCCTTTTTTATCCCGAAAAAAGTTCCCTCGAAAAATTCAGCTTTTAACAAATATTCCGCCAACTGCCGTAAAACGGAAACATAGCAATTCGGTTTACCGAAAATCCGCGGATTTCCACATTTGATTTAATGCGGGCAAAACCCCGCAAAAAAACTTTAATTAAAATAAAGCGCCACTACTCTTTGACAAACACGTCAACTCTCGCGGGAGGTATGTTCAACGCAACAAACGAAACCTTCTCATGCTTCATTTTTTTGAATCCCAACGACTCCGGAGAACGCACCAAATTATATGTAAATTGTATAAAGCGCCCGCCCTTTGGAAGAGCGTTTTCAGAGGCATTTAGTATTGCCGATACAACCTTTCCCGGAAGACTCACCAATGGAAGGCACGAAACTATCGCCTTCACTCTTTTGGAATCCTCGCCGGCAAGTATTTTTTCTATATTTTCGGCACTGTCGTTCACAACAACCGCCTCGGGAAACCTATCCTCCAATATCCTCGAAAGAGCCCCGTCAAATTCCACGCAATAAAGCTTCGCGCCCCCGCCTGCCGCAAGCGGGCACAGTTTGGACGTCACAGCACCCGTTCCGGCCCCAAGCTCCACTATTACATCGCCTTCGCCAACACTGCCGACTGCCGCCGCCATGCGCCGCGCAAGAAAGCTCGAACTCGGGCATACCGCGCCTATCCTCGCGGGATGCCGGACGTATTTACACATAAATTTTAACGCGTCTTTTATATTCATTCCCATGCGTGCGCCCAATTATTGCGCCTGATATATGTCGTGCAGCCTCACAAGCCCCTTGAAAACACCGTCGCCGTCAACCACCGGCAATACCGACAACTTCGACTTGCGCGCCTCCATTAGTTTTACTGCCTGCCCCAATGATGCGTCAACACCCGCGCATACGGGCGTTTTTGTCATTATGTCGGAACATTTCATCGAGTCTAAATCGAACGTTTTTTGCAGCATTCTGCGCACGTCGCCGTCGGTGACCAAGCCCTCAAGCTTTCCGTCGGCCGAAACTGCGCAAGCAGCCCCGAGCGGCTTGCGGGTCATCTCTATCACTATCTTGCGGACGCTGTCGTCCTTTGAAACTGTCGCGCAATCGCTTGCAGGCGTCATCACGTCGGCTACGTCCAACAATAAATTTCTGCCAAGCTGGCCGGCTGGATGAAACTTCGCAAAGTCCTCTTTCGAAAATTTGCGCGCCTTCATCAGCGCGCACGCAAGAGCGTCGCCCATAGCCATCGCCAAAGTCGTAGAGTTAGTCGGCACTATCCCAAGCGGATCCGCCTCGCCGTGCGAGGAGGCGTCGAGTATTATGTCGCTCGACCTGCCCATCGGCGAATCTATATTGCCTATCAGCGCTATTATCGTTGACTTGAACTTCTTCAATATCGGTATCAGCCTCACGCACTCGACAGTCGCGCCGCTATTTGATATCAATATCGTCGGATCCCCGGGCTCGTACACTCCAAGATCTCCGTGTACGGCGTCGCAAGCATGCAGAAAAACCGCCGGCGTACCCGTGCTCGAAAGTGTCGCCGCTATCTTCTGCGCCACAAGCCCAGACTTGCCCAAGCCGCATACCAACAATTTACCCTTGTGCGATAGTATCGCGTTTACGGCCTTCGCAAAATTCGCGTCGAGCCTGTCAACCGTCGCCAATATCGAATTGGCCTCGCATTTTAATACCTCGCGCGCAAGCGATATTATTTCACCGTCATTCATGAATTGCGCTTTCTCAAAAATTCCTCGGCAGCTTCAAGATCGTCGGGAGTGTCTATGCCTATCGACTCGTATTGCGTCTCGACAATGTCAAACTTCCAGCCCGCGGCTATAAACCTAAGCTGTTCAAGCATCTCGCACTGCTCAAGCTTCGACACCGGAAGCGAATCGTACCTTACAAGCGACTTCTCCGAATACCCGTATATCCCTATGTGCCGCCAATAATCGCACCTATCCAACCATTTCGCAACGTCCGGCTCGCCCCTATTGTACGGCAGCGGACTGCGGCTAAAATACATACCGGCGCCGCTGTTGTCCCTCAGCACCTTCACAACATTCGGGTTCGACAGCATTTCGGCGTCGGTTATCTTGGACGCCGCAGTCACTAAATCCGATCCCCTCGAAGAATGGGCCTCTATCACCGCGTCTATTAGCTTCGACGATATGAACGGTTCGTCGCCCTGCACATTCACGACAAAATCCGCATTTATCTCGCCAAAGGCCTCTATTATGCGCTCCGTACCGGAGCGGCACTTCTCAGACGTCATTATTGCGGGCGCGCCTATCTTGTCGGAAAATTCCATTATCTCTATGCTGTCCGTCAATATCACTACCTTCTCCGCAAGTTCGCTTTTTACGCAGCTCTCGTACACTCGCTCCAGCACGGCTTTCCCCCCAAGAAGCGCAAGCGGCTTTCCGGGAAATCTCGTTGACCCCATACGCGCGGGTATCGCTATCGCCGCCCCAAGCAACATCGCCCCCTGCAAGGGCAAGTCTTTTCTCTTATTCACGTCCTCCCAGAATTTTCGGGCGTCGCTAAGTTCGTCGTCGGGTTCTTCTATGTAATTCTTGTACACGGCAAGCCCCGCAAGGCACAGGCATATCACCCCTATTACCCTATAAAAAATCTTGTAGCCGCCAAGCGATACGCCCCAAGCCTTGAACTTGGACGTCTGGTAGTTATCATTGTATGTCTCAGATCTGCGCAATAGAAAAATCGCCGCAACAAAAAGCGGCAACGCCACATACGCAACTTCCAATATCGTATAAAATATCTTTAACATGCAGTACCGTTTTTTTATTATTGCTTCCCCATATGTTAAACGACTTCCCGCAAGCTCGTCAAACGTTTTTGCCGGCATGCATCAGCGCAATATAAAACCCGCCAAACGCCGCCCAAAGAGGATTTATTCCTCCTCGCGCCGTTAATAGACAACACAGCAAGGCTCAAACGAACCGTTCCGCAAGGGCCGCACTCCGTTTGCAGCAATGCCACCCCGCGCTACCTCACCCGCGCCGCACTTTAAAAGCAAAGCTGCGGCGCACATGCTACACTACTTGGCAGCTTCCAATACGGATCCCGCTATATATTCAAGCTCGTCTTTTTCAAGCTCTGGATATATCGGCAATGCTATCGTGTGCTTCGCGGCGTATTCGCTGTTCGGGAAATCCCCTTCGGAATATCCCAATGCCTTGAAGCACTCCTGCACATGCAGCGGCAATGGATAATATATCTCGCAGCCTATCTGCTTCTCGCGCAAATGCGCAAGAACCTCGTCGCGGTTGTTTACGGATATTATGTATTGGTTGTATATCGAATGGTTGCGCGGATCTATGTACGGAATAACAACAGTTCCGCTACCGGAAAAGGCTTCGTTATAGAAGGCGGCATTCGCGCGGCGCATATCGCCCCACTTGTCCAAATGCGGTATCTTAGCCAACAACCCCGCCGCCTGCAATGCGTCGAGCCTGAAATTACCGCCGACTCTCTTGTGGTAATATTTCGGTTCCATTCCGTGGTTGCGCAGCTCGCGCACTCCGCCCGCAAGGGAGTCGCTGTTTGTCAAAACCATTCCGCCGTCGCCAAGCCCGCCCAAATTCTTCGACGGGAAAAAGCTCAAACACGCAGTGTCACCAAAATTGCCGACTTTTATGCCGTCGCGCGACGCTCCTATCGCCTGCGCCCCGTCCTCTATCACAGCTAACGACCTCGATTTGGCTATCTCCCGTATCCTTTCCATCTCGGCGCACTGCCCGTACAAATGCACGGGGATTATCGCACGGGTCCGCGGCGTTATCTTTTCGAGCACGCTGTCGGGATCTATATTGTAGGTTTTCGGATTTATATCCGCAAATACGGGCCTCGCCCCGGCGCGCCAAACCGATCCGGCCGTCGCAAAGAAAGTGTACGCCGGAACTATAACCTCGTCGGCCTTGCCTTCGTCGAGCGGCGAGCGGTATATTCCAAGCGCCATCAACGACACCAACAGCGCGTCCGTGCCGCTCGATACCCCCACTGCATGCTTCACGCCGGAATACTCTGCCACAGCCTCCTCAAATTCGGTCACGTATTTGCCGCCTATAAAGTATTGGCTCTCCAATACGTCGCGTATCGATTTCTCTGTTTCTTCGCGAACTAACGCGTACTGTTTTTTTAGATCTAACAGCGGAATTTTCATAATCGTCGTATTTAAAGCCCTTTTGACGGAAAATGGCAACCCATATTTGCAGCTAATTTATCGCCCTCCCTTTAAAAAAATACTTGATAAAAAAATTTTTTGAATATAATCAATACTATCTCTTAGCCCCTATTCTTACTTTCGATTACTTTATCTATCAAAAAATTATGGCTAAAACAAACGCAAAAAAAACAGCGCCGAAGAAAGCTCCGGCCGCCAAACCAGCAAAAAACGCAGCTAAAAAGGCTCCCGCTAAGCCGGCCCAGAAAGCTCCGGCCAAAAAGGCTCCCGCTAAACCCGCCCCAAAAGCAGCTCCTAAAAAACCCGCTCCCAAGGCGTCAAAACCGGCTCAAAAGCCCTCAAAAGCGAGCGCATGCAAAAACGACCCCAAAAAGGCTTGCGATTGCAAAAACGATCCCCAAAAATCGTGCGGCTGCCAGGGCGGAAACTGCTTTGAAAAACTTATCGCCGAAATTTTCGGAAAACTCGCGGACGACTCAAACGTCGCAAACCTCCTAAAAGATTTCTTCTATACGGAGCTCCTCAATAAGGGCATCGACGAATCCGCCGCTTCCGATATGGCAAACCGCATTGAAATTGAAATAAAATCTTTCGAGGCAAATATAGAAATTGCCGAATAGCGGCGTAAGCGCAATCCGCACATTTTTTGCAAACCGCATTAAATGAGCATTGACGCTTAACTCTTTTTAGACCCGCCATTGAATCAATTCTTTGGCGGGTTTTTTTATGCCGCAATTTTGCGATATTTTAAGTATCTTATCCAAAAAACTCGAATTCTAAAAATCCATCCACCCCGTAAAAAAACCGCGCGGAATTTTCCGCGCGGCTCTTTGCATATTGCACTGCTGAAAATCTGAAATCAAGCGCGCCACTGGCTGCTTTAACCGCTAATGCCGCACCTATTTCAATATTCCCTGCAAATTGGGTCAACACCAAAGGTTGTGGAATAGGTTGATTTTTTAGATTTGTCTTTC
>ENA-UONY01001941-UONY01001941.1-human-gut-metagenome-genome-assembly--contig:-CS9-NODE-1941-length-15715-cov-20.541315_pt1 | contig 15715 bp, 10 predicted proteins | sample MGYA00242465_ERZ724012 | MGnify/ENA metagenome assembly ERZ724012 | reverse complement strand
CGCCGGTCGACCCGACGCCCGTCGATCCCACGCCGGTCGACCCGACGCCCGATGACCCGACGCCGCCGGTGGTGGAGGACCCAGAGCCGGAGACGCCCACGGTCGATCCCGCGGCGCTGACGGTCGGGACAAACGTCGGCACGACGCTGAAGAAGGATGACAGCGGCCGCTTCGACTGCACGATCCGGATGAGCGATTCCATTCAGCTCATTCTGCGCGGCACCGACGCGGCGGCGACGTGGTCGAGCGAGAACACCTCCGTGGTGACGGTCAGCGCGGACGGCAAGCTCAAGCCGGTCAAAGCCGGTGCGGCCAACGTGACGGCGAGCGTCGGCGGCGCCACGGTCCGCTGCGTGGTGCGCATCAACAATTAAAGGCTGACAGAGAACGACCCCTCGGGGTCGTTCTCTGAGGCTGTCGAAAAAGTGGCAAAGCCACTTTTTTGAGAAAGATTCGCTGCGCTCTGCGCCTCGGTTGTCCGCTGACAGCGGACAATTCGACGCTTGCTCCGCGCAAAGTGTTTTCTGCCACGCACAGGTCGCGGCAGAAAACGGATCAAACATCTTTCGCATCTGCGGACGCGAAACTCTGCGAGGCTTTCTGATAGACTGAGAACGACCCCTCGGGGTCGTTCTGTTTTTTGCTGTGCAAAAGCACAGCAAAAATTGAAATGCGCCCTTTCCTCGCCCCTGCGGGGCAACCGGAAAGGATGCACAAAAGCTTCATGCGTCGGCATTTGCGCCGATTTGCGGTGCGGTGCGCGTGCATGAAGTTTTATACACTGTCTATTGAAAGTGCGTCGGTTTTGTGATAGGATACCCTTGTACCAATAGTACTTGAAAAATAACGGATGGAAACGATACCATGGATCGACGGAGCTTACTGGACCGCGCAGCGAAAAGCGCGGAGGAGCGTGTGCTTTTGGGGCACATATTGGATAAATATGACCAGTGCCGGCAGCGGAACCTGCCCACGAACACGGCGTTTTTAAGCCCGGCCGAGGCGCAGGGCGCGCGGGACCTGCTCCGCGCCGCCGCGATCCACGAGGGCTTCGCCCTCCTCGGCGGCTACGAGGGCGCGGAGCGCCGGATGCTCTTTTTCCTGCCCGACTGGCAGGAGGAGGCCGACGCGTCCGACGCGATGGCGTTTCTCCGCGCGGCGTGGCACGAGAGCGAGCACCCCACGCACCGCGACCTGCTCGGCAGCCTCATGGCGCTCGGCGTAGAGCGCGAGACGCTCGGCGACATCCTCGTGAGCGAGGGGAGCGCCGACCTCATTGTGAGCGCGGGCGTCGCGCAATATCTGCTCGACAACTGGACGGGCGCGGGGCGCACGGCGCTGCGCCTGACGGCCATCGGCGCGGACGCGCTTCGCGTGCCGGAGCAGAAGGTCAAGGAGATCCGGGACACGGTGGCGACGCTGCGGCTCGACGCCGTGACCGCCGCGGGCTTTTCCATGAGCCGCGGCAAGGCTGCGGAGCTGATCGCCGCAGGACGTGTGCAGAAAAACTATCGCGAGGTCACCAAGGGCGACGCGAGCGTGACACAGGGCGACGTCATTTCCGCGCGGGGACTGGGAAAATTTGAGGTCGCCGAGGTCGGCGGCCTGAGCAAAAAGGGGCGCACGGGCATTCTGCTGCGCCGGTATCTGTAAGGAGAAGCAAGATGGAACAGAAGAAGATCGACCGCATCAACGAGCTTGCCAAGCTCGCGAAGGAGCGGGAGCTGACCGACGAGGAGAAGGTCGAGCGCGCGGCGCTGCGGCAGGAGTATGTGAATTCCGTGCTCGGCGACCTGCGAAATCAGCTCAACAACACCTATGTGATGGACGAAAAGGGCAACAAGACCAAGCTCACTCAATGGAGCGAGGACCGCAAGCTGAGCGAGTAGATCCGACGTTTTTCGCGCCCGCGGGCGCGTATGCTGAAAAGAGGGAGGACAAGCGCCATGGAGCATTTTGATCTCGCCGCCTTTTATGGCGGCAGCGCAACGGAGCTGTACCGCACGCTCGGCGCGCACCGCACGCCGGACGGCTGGGTGTTCCGCGTCTGGGCGCCGCATGCGGGGAGCGTGAGCGTCGTGGGCGATTTCTGCGCGTGGGACCCCACCGCGCATCCGATGCGCCGTCTCGATGGCGGCATCTGGGAGACGGAGGTCGCGGGCCTTTCAGAGTATGACACCTATAAGTTCGCCGTCACCGCGCGAAGCGGCGCGGTGACCTTCAAGGCCGACCCCTACGCCTTCCACGCCGAGACGCGCCCCGGCACGGCGAGCAAGCTCTACGAGCTTGCGGGCTACGACTGGGGCGACGGCGCGTACCTTGCGGCAAAGCAGCCGGTCTATGACCGTCCGCTCAACATCTACGAGGTCCACCTCGGCTCGTGGCGGCGGCGCGAAAACGGCAATTTTTACGACTACCGCTCGCTCGCGGACGAGCTGAGCGAGTACGCCGCCGACCTCGGCTACAACTGCGTGGAGCTGATGCCCGTGACCGAGTATCCGCTTGACGACTCGTGGGGCTACCAGTGCACCGGCTACTTCGCGCCGACCTCGCGCTACGGCACGCCGCACGACTTCATGTACTTCGTGGACATGATGCACCGAAGGGGCATCTCCGTCATTCTTGACTGGGTGCCCGCGCACTTCTGCAAGGACGAACACGGCCTCATCGACTTCGACGGCGAGCCGTGCTACGAGTACGCCGACCCAAAAAAGCGCGAGCACGCGGGCTGGGGCACGCGCGTATTCGACTACGGGCGCGGCGAGGTGAAGAGCTTCCTGCTCTCGTCCGCCGCCTACTGGCTGCGGGAATACCACCTTGACGGTCTGCGCGTGGACGCGGTGGCGTCCATGCTCTACCTCGACTACGGGCGCGAAGCGGGCGAGTGGACGCCGAACAAAAACGGCGGCCACGAGAACTTGGAGGCCATCGACTTCCTGCGCGCGCTCAACACCGCTGCCTTTGCCATTGATTCGAACGTGATGATGGTGGCAGAGGAATCGACCGCGTGGCCGCTCGTGACCTATCCGGTCTCGGACGGCGGGCTGGGCTTCAACCTCAAGTGGAACATGGGCTGGATGAACGATATGTGCCACTACCTCAAGCTCGACCCGTGGTTCCGCCAGTTCCATCATAAGGACCTCACCTTCTCGCTGATGTACGCCTTTTCCGAAAACTTCGTGCTGCCCATCTCGCACGACGAGGTGGTGTACATGAAGGGCAGTCTGCGCGGCAAGATGCCGGGCGATGAGTGGCGGCAGCTCGCGGGCGTGCGCAGCTTCATGGTCTATATGCTCACGCACCCGGGCAAGAAGCTCACCTTCATGGGCGCGGAGCTGGGCCAGTGGCACGAGTGGGATTTTGCCGGTCAGCTCGACTGGTATCTGCTTGAAAACGACGCCAACCGCAGGATGCAGGATTTCTTCCGTGCCGTCAACCGGTACTACCTGACGAACCCCGCGCTCTGGCGCATCGACTTTGACTGGGCGGGCTTTGAGTGGCTCGTCGCGGACGACAACGAGGATAACACCGTCGTCTTTGTCCGCCGCGACGGCGCGGGCGAGGAGCTGCTGGTCGCGGTCAACTTCTCGCCCAACGGCTACCGGGACTACCGCTTCGGCGTCCCACAGCGGAAAACGTGGCGCGAGGAGCTTTCCACGGATGATACCGCGTTCGGCGGCACGGGCGAGTGGCGCAACGAAAAGCCGGTCCGAACGCAGGCGATCCCCTCGCACGGACGCGAGCAGTCTATTGCCATCACCATCCCCCCGCTCGGCGCGGTCATCCTGCGCGGCGCGGGCGAATATAAGAAACCGAAAGCGAAAAAAAGCAAGGCAAGGGAGGAATTACCGGCATGAAAAAAGAGTGCATCGCCATGCTGCTCGCCGGCGGACAGGGCAGCCGCCTTTACGTCCTGACGGAGAACATGGCAAAGCCCGCCGTCCCGTTCGGCGGGAAGTTCCGCATCATCGACTTTCCCCTTTCCAACTGCGCGAACTCCGGCATCGACACCATCGGCGTGCTCACGCAGTACCGCCCGCTGGAGCTCAACCGCTACATCGGCAACGGCCAGCCATGGGACCTTGACCGCTCGGACGGCGGCGTACACATTCTCCCGCCCTACCAGAGCGCGAAGGGCGCGACGTGGTTCAAGGGCACGGCGAACGCCATCTACCAGAACATCGGCTTCGTGGATATGTACGATCCCGACTATGTGCTCATTCTCTCCGGCGACCACATTTACAAGATGGACTACGCCGCCATGCTCGCGCACCACAAGCGTGTGCACGCCGACTGCACCATCGCCGTGATGGAGGTGCCCTGGGACGAGGCGAGCCGCTTCGGCATCATGAACGTCGACGGCGAGGACACCATCACGGAGTTTGAGGAAAAGCCGAAGCAGCCCAGGAGCAACCTTGCCTCGATGGGCATTTACGTTTTCTCGTGGAAGAAGCTGCGCGCCTATCTCATCGCGGACGAGAACGACGCGGGTTCGAGCAATGACTTCGGCAAGAATATCATCCCCGCCATGCTGAATGCCGGCGAGAAGATGTCCGCCTATCGCTTCGAGGGCTACTGGAAGGACGTCGGCACGCTCGATTCCCTCTGGGACGCGAACATGGATATGCTCGCGCAGGGCAGCGGGCTGAACCTGCTCGATAAGGACTGGCCCATCTACGCCCGCGCGGAGAGCGAGCCGCCCGCCTACCTCGGCGAGACGGCGGAGGCCGACCACAGCGTCGTCACCCGCGGCTCGGAGGTCGAGGGCGCGGTGCGCAATTCCGTGCTCTCGCAGCGCTGCACCGTCGCCGAGGGCGCGGAGGTGGAGTATTCCATCCTCATGCCCGGCGCAGTCGTCGAGCGCGGCGCGAGGGTCGCCTACGCCATCCTCGGCGAGAACGTCCGCGTGGGCGAGAACGCCCGCGTCGGCGCGTCGCCCGATGCGGCGCCGCCGGAGGAATGGGGCATTACGGTCGTCGGCCCCGAGGCGCAGGTCGAGGCAGGCCGCACGCTCAAGGCGAACCGGATGCTCAACCGCGAAGGAAAGGAGACGGTACGATGAACGGACTGCACGGCATTATTTTCTCCTACGAACAGGAGCCGGGACTGCGCGAGCTGGCGGAACGCCGGATGCCCGCCTCCATCCCGTTCGGCGGACGCTACCGCGTCGTCGATTTCATGCTCTCCAATCTGCACGCCGCCGGCATCACCGACGTCGGCGTGGTGCTGCACGGCAATTACCAGAGCCTGCTTGACCACATCGGCAACGGCAAGACCTGGGACATGGCGCGCAAGTACGGCGGGCTGCGTATCCTGCCGCCCTTCGCCGATACCCGCGCCTACCGCAGTGGCGAGTTCCGCGGCAAGATGGAGGCCCTTGCCGGCGTCCGCTCATATTTACAGGGGATACGGCAGGACTACGTCGTGCTCTCCGACAGCGACCTCATCATCAATCTGCCGCTCGCGGACGTGTTTGCCGCGCATCTGGAGAGCGGCGCGGACATCACCGCCGTCTGCACGGCGAACGGCGGCTTCGTGGACAACGCGACCTACCTCACGCTCGAGAGCGACGGCGCGATCGGGCAGGTCTGGTGCGCGCCGACCACGCCGCGCGGCCACCGCTCGCTGGAGATCTACATTCTCAGCAAGCAGTTGCTGCTCACGCTCGTGGACGAGTGCTCCGCGCAGGATAAATACAGCTTTCGCCGCGACGTGCTCGCGGGCATGACCGGACGGCTGAAGCTCCGGAGCTACGTCTGGGACGGCTACGCCGCCCAGCTCCGCTCCGTGCAGGAGTATTACGACCGCTCGATGGAGCTGCTGCAAGGCTCCATCCGCGCCGAGCTCTTTGCCGCCGCGCGGCCCATCCTCGCCAAGGAGGACGACGAGGCGTCGAGCTATTTCGCGCCGGGCAGCCGCGTGAAAAATTCGCTCGTCGCCGACGGCTGCACCATCGAGGGCAGCGTGGAGAACTGCATCCTCTTCCCCGGCGTGACGGTGGAAAAGGGCGCGGAGCTGCGCGATTCCATTCTCTTCAAGGGCACGCGCGTGCGCGACGGCGTGACGCTCCGCTACGTCATCACCGACAAATATGTGGAGGTCCTGCCCGGGCGCACGCTCATGGGGCATGAGAGCTACCCTATCGTCATTTCCAAGGGCAGCATCGTCTGAAGCATACACGGAATAAGGAGGAAAGCTATGAACATTCTCTATGTCACATCCGAGGCCGTTCCCTTCTGCAAGACCGGCGGCCTTGCGGACGTTGCGGGCAGCCTGCCGCAGTCGCTTGCCGCGAACGGCGACCGCGTGAGCGTCATTCTGCCGCTCTACCAGAGCGTCGCGGACGCGTGGCGCGACCGGCTGCACTTTGAGCGCTACACCTATGTGCGCCTTGCCTGGCGCAGCCTGTACTGCGGACTTTTCTCCTACGAGTGGCAGGGCGTGACGTGGTACTTCGTGGACAACGAGCAGTATTTCAAGCGTCCCGAGCTTTACGGCTATTATGACGACGGCGAGCGCTTCGCCTTCTTCTGCCGCGCGGTGACGGAGCTGCTGCCGCTGCTGCCGGAGAAGCCGGACGTCGTCCACTGCAACGACTGGCAGACCGCGCTCGTGCCCATCTACATCCGCGACGAGGCGGTGCGCGAGGAATTCTACAAGTCTGTCCGCACGGTCATCACCGTCCACAACATCGAGTATCAGGGCCGCTACGGCCGCGAGACGGTCGAGGACCTTTTCGGCCTTGACGCGGGCTGGTTCACCGGCGGCACGCTTGCCTTCGACGGCGACGTGAATCTGCTCAAGGGCGCGATCGTCACGGCGGACGCCGTGACCGCCGTCAGCCCCACCTACGCGCAGGAGCTCAAGTACGCCTACTTCGCCCACGGCCTTGAGAGCGTGATGCAGATGGTGGAGGGCAAGCTCCACGGCGTGCTCAACGGCATCGACATGGAGCGCTACGATCCCGCGAGCGACCCCAACCTGACGGCGAACTACTCGCTCCGGCGCATGGCCGGCAAGGCGAAGGACAAGGCGGCGCTGCAGCGCATGATGGGCCTTGCCGAAAGAAAGGACACGCCCGTGGTCGCGATGGTCTCGCGGCTCGTGAGTCACAAGGGACTCGACCTCGTGTGCGAGACGCTCGATTACTTCATGGAAAAGGATATGCAGCTCGTCGTGCTCGGCAAGGGCGACGGGAAGTACGAGTCCTTCTTCTCCTGGGCGCAGGCGAAGTACCCGGGCCGCGTGGCGGTGCATCTCGGCTACTCCGAGAGTCTTGCCATGCAGATCTACGCGGGCGCGGACCTGTTCCTCATGCCGTCCAAGAGCGAGCCGTGCGGCCTGAGCCAGATGATCGCCATGCGCTACGGCGCGGTGCCCATCGTGCGCGAGACCGGCGGGCTGAAGGACACCGTTCACGCCTACGAGGCGTGGAACGGCGCGGGCAATGGCTTTTCCTTTACAAATTATAACGCGGGCGATATGTGCTACGTCATCGGCGAGGCGGTGGACCTTTACCATCAGAAGCCGGAGGCCTATAAGGCTCTGCGCAAGCGCGGCATGGCCGAGGATTTCAGCTGGGCGCGCAGCGCGAAAAAATACCGCGAAATTTACGATTCCATCTGCAAATAAGGTAGGTACAAAGAAATATGGATATCACAACGACACAGGGAATGAAGCAGGCGCTTACGGATAAGCTGCGCCTGGGCTTCGGCGTGACGCCCGAGGAGGCCGACGACGCGCAGGTGATGCGCGCCGCGGTGCTGGTGCTGCGCGACGTGATGACCGAGCGCGGTGTGGAGAGCCGAATGACCACGCGCCGCGAGGAAAAGAGGAAGGTGCATTACCTTTCCATGGAATTCCTGCTGGGCCGCAGCCTGGAAAAGAACGCCTACAACCTCGGCGTGAGCGGCGTGCTGCGCGAGGCGATCGGCGAGCTGGGCTTCCGCGCGGCGGATATTTTCGAGGTCGAGCCCGACGCGGGCCTCGGCAACGGCGGCCTCGGCCGCCTCGCCGCCTGCTATCTGGATTCCATGACCACGCTCGACATCCCCGCCGCGGGCTACTCCATCTGCTATGAGCTGGGCATCTTCCGCCAGCGTATCGTGGACGGGCAGCAGGTCGAGCTGCCGGACAACTGGAAGGACATCGGCGGCGCGTGGCTGATGCCCAAGCCGCAGGAGACGGAGGAGGTGCTCTTCGGCGGCACGGTCCGCAAGTTCTGGGACAACGGACGGCTGCACTTCGTGCCCGAGGGCGCGACGAAGGTGCTCGCCGTGCCCTGCGACATGGAGATCACGGGCTACGGCACCGAGCACGTCAACCTCCTGCGCCTGTGGGACGCGAAGTCCCCGACGCCGGTGGATATGAGCCTGTTCTCGCAGGGCGAATACCTGCGCGCGAGCGAGCAGGAGGCGATGGCGGAGACCATCGCCAAGATCCTCTATCCCGAGGACAACCACTATGAGGGCAAGTCGCTGCGCCTCAAGCAGCAGTATTTCTTCGTCTCCGCCACGATGCAGTCCATCATGCGCAAGCACATCGAGGTCTACGGCACGGCGGCGAACTTCCACGAAAAGAACGTCATCCAGATCAACGACACGCACCCCGCGCTGGTCATTCCCGAGCTGATGCGTATTCTGATGGATGATGCGGGCTTCGACTGGGATACTGCGTGGAACATCACGAAAAATTCCGTCGCCTACACGAACCACACCGTGCTCGCTGAGGCGCTCGAGCGCTGGCCGCAGCAGCTCATGGAGACGCTGCTCCCGCGCGTGTGGGAGATCATCACCGAGATCGCGCACCGCTATCAAAAGCAGGTCGAGAACTTCTACCACGACCCCGCCAAGACCGCGGAGCTGGCCATCGTCTGGGATGGGCAGGTGCGCATGGCGAACCTGTGCATCGCGGGCGGCATGGCGGTCAACGGTGTTTCCGCGCTGCACTCCGACATCCTGCGCCACGACGTATTCCGCTGGCAGTACCAGATGGAGCCGGAGAAGTTCAAGAACGTCACCAACGGCATCGACCACCGCCGCTGGCTCGCGCAGATCAACCCGCGGCTCGACGGCCTGATTGCCGACCTCTGCGGCGGGCGCGGCTATCTGCTCCATCCCGAGGAGCTCAAGAAGCTCGAGGCCTTCGCCGGCGATGGCGCGGTGCTCGCGCGGCTCGACGAGATCAAGCGCGCCAACAAGCTCGACTTTGCCGCCTACGTCAAAAAGACGCAGGGCGTGGCACTCAACACAGATGCGATCTTCGACGTGCAGGTCAAGCGCCTGCATGAGTACAAGCGTCAGCTGCTCAACGCCATGCACATCATCTATCTGTACCAGAAATTGCAGGACGATCCGAGCATGGAGCTGCAGCCGCGGACCTTCCTCTTCGGCGCGAAGGCCGCACCGGGCTACGCGGTCGCCAAGCGCATCATCCACCTCATCAATTCGCTGGCGAACCAGATCAACAGCGATCCGCTGTGCAGGGGACGCCTGCAGGTCGTCTTTCTGGAGAATTACCGCGTGTCCCTCGCCGAGCATCTGATGCCCGCGAGCGAGGTCAGCCAGCAGATCTCCACCGCCGGCAAGGAGGCCAGCGGCACGGGCAACATGAAGTTCATGATGAACGGCGCGCTGACCGTCGGCACGCTCGACGGCGCGAATGTCGAGATGCACGAGGTGCTTGGCGACGAGAATATGTTCCTCTTCGGCCTGCACGCGGACGAGGTCGCGCGCCTGAAGGCGCAGGGCTACGCGCCCCAGCGGCTCTGCGAGCGCGACGACGCGCTCAAGCGCGTGGTCGATCAGCTCCGCACGGGCTTCTCCGACGGTGTGAGCTACGACGATCTCGCCCAGCGCCTGCTCCAGCGCGACGAATATATGCTCCTGCAGGACTTCGCCTCCTACTGCGCCGCCGAGCAGCGCATGGCGAAGACCTACGCCGACCGCGCGGCGTGGGACCGTATGTCGCTTCTCAACATCGCGCGCAGCGGTATCTTCGCCGCCGACCGCGCGGTCGCGCAGTACGCGGACAACATCTGGCACGTCCCGCACAAGTAAGCAAAGCGGAGGAAAGAGACGGCGGCGCCGTCTCTTTTCCGCGCTATTGACAGGCATGATATAATTTCTCTGACTGAAAATCACGAGAACAGAGGAAAACGCTATGGAATTCACACAGGGCGTGCGCTTCGACAGCCTTGGCCTGCTGCCGGAAATGACGCGCGCATTGGAAAAGAAAAACATCGAATGGTCCACCCCCGTGCAGGCGGGCTGCATCCCGCCGATGCGCGAGTGGAAGGACGTGATCGCCAAGGCCCCCACCGGCACGGGCAAGACCTTTGCCTTCGGCATTCCCATCATCGAGCACATTGACCCCGAAAGCGAGGAGGTGCAGGCGGTCATCATGGCGCCTACGCGCGAGCTTGCCATGCAGATCACGGCGGAGCTGCGCGACCTGGCCGTTTTTATGAGCGGCATCCGCGTGGTGTGCCTCTACGGCGGCGCGCCCATTGGCAAGCAGATCGACGCGCTGAAGAAAAAGCCGCAGATCGTTGTGGCGACCCCGGGCCGCCTGTCCGACCACATGAAGCGCCGCACCGTGCGGCTCGACCGGGTGCAGACCGTTGTGCTCGACGAGGCCGACCGAATGCTCGACATGGGCTTCATCCACGACGTGACCCGTATTTTGGACAAGATCCCATCCCGCCGCAACCTCGGTATGTTCTCCGCGACCATCTCGCGCGAGGTCATGGACATCAGCTGGGTCTACCAGCGCGACCCCGAGGAGATCACCGTCCGCGCGGACGAGCAGAATAAGCCCGACATCCTCCAGTATGCCGTCACGGTCGAGCAGACCGACAAGGTCGCGGCGATGGCGCGCATCATCCGGCAGGAGAAGCTGGAGCGCGTGATGGTGTTCTGCAACACCAAGGGCATGGTCGAGCGCCTGACGAAGTACCTTGAGATGGAGGGACTGGACGCCGCCTGCATCCACGGCGACATCCCGCAGAAAAAGCGTGAGCAGGTCATGGCGCGCTTCCGCCGCGGCGAGCTGCCTGTGTTCGTCGCCACCGACGTCGCCGCCCGCGGCATCGACGTGGACGACGTGGACGCGGTGTTCAACTACGACGTGCCGCAGGAGAACGAATATTACGTCCACCGCATCGGACGCACGGGCCGCGCGAAGCGTCACGGCGTCGCCTACACGCTCGTGGCGGACTACCCGAGCAAGATGCGGCTCGACGCCATCGCCAAGTTCACCGGAAACGACGTCAAGCCCGCCCACTTCGAGGGTGATACGCTGGTCGTGGACGCCAAATAATAACAATTTGTAACTTTTTGCCCTGCTCGTCTTTACAAGCGGGGCAAATTTTTATATAATCATTTAGATGTTTGCCTGTGCGGCGCGCTTCGCGCCGCGTTTTACGATAGAGAAAGAGGAGACGCTCCCGATGAAAATGCTGCAAAGATCCGTCTGTCTGCTGCTCTGTGCGGCGCTGTTTTTGACCCTGCTCGCCGGCTGCGGCAAGCAGGAGGAGCCCGCGGAGGACTTTGTGGTGAGCGCCGCGGTCTGCGGTCCGCTGGAGACACTTGACCCGAGCATGAACACCGACGTGGGGGAGGAGAGCCTGCTCTCCACGCTCTTTGAGGGTCTGATGCGGATGCGCGACGACGGCGCCGGCAAGGCGGTCGCCGTGGCGGGCATCGCCAAGGAATACATCGAGGAAAAGAATTACGACGACACCGTGACCTATACGTTCACGCTGCGCTCCGCGGCCCGCTGGTCGGACGGCGAGCGCGTGACGGCGGAGGACTTCGTTTACGCCTGGCAGCGCCTGGTCGATCCCGCGACGGCATCGCCCAACGCCTCGCTTCTGAGCATGGTCGCGGGCTATGACGAGGTGCGCGAGAGCGGCGACGTGTCGCTGCTCGGCGTGAAGGCCAAGGGAGAGAGCACCTTCCTCGTGACGCTCAGCAGGCCCTGTGCTTACTTCATCACCAGCGTCTGCACGTCGCCGGCGACGGCCCCGCTGCGCCGTGATCTGGTGGAGGGGAATGCGAGTTGGGCGGCGACCGCCGACATCGTGACGAACGGCCCCTATACCGTGGGCACATGGGTAAAGGCCGCGCAGCTTCAGACGAAGAGAAACGGCGAATACTACGAGAGCAAGCTCGTCGTGCCGGACAGCATTTGCTTCCGCTTCGAGACGGACGCGCAGACAAACTACGATCAGCTTCTTGCCGGCGAGCTGGACTACACCGCGAAGCTGCCCTACGCGGCCATCGAGCAGCTGGCGGAGGATGAGACGTGGCAGCCCGCTCCGCTGGCGGAGACGGTCTGTGTGCTCTACAACCATCTGACCGACACCTTCTCCGACGCGCAGCTGCGCCGTGCCTTTGACCTTGCCATCGACCGCGCGGCGCTCGCCGAACAGCTCGGCGTGACGGCGACGGCGGCGACCGGCTGTGTGCCCGACGGCATCAGCGACGCGCCCGAGAGCGGGGAGGACTTCCGCACGGCGGGCGGTGAGCTCTGTGCGGCGAACGCCGAGGGCTATGCTGAGCGCAGCGCCGAGGCGGCGCGGCTGATGACCTCTGCCGGACACTATCAGGGCGCGGGCCTGCCGACGCTCCGCTTCCTCTTTGTGGAGGGGGAGCAGACGCGCGCGGTGGCGCTGAGTCTGTTCAATATGTGGAGGACTGCCACGGGCGTGGCGGTCGAGCTGGTGGGCGTGAGCGCCGAGGAGTTTGACGCGGCGCTCACCGCCGGTGATTTTGACCTCGCGCTCACCGCGCTCACGGCTCGCTGCGACGATCCGATGGAGTACCTGCTGCCGTTCCGCGGCACGTCGGAGAGCAACGTCTGCGGCTACCGCAACGACACCTTTGACCTGCTCGTCGGCGTGGCGGAATCGACCGGCGACCTCACCGCCCGCGCGGCCTTCCTGCACGACGCAGAAGCGATGCTGCTTGAGGACAGCGCCGTTTCGCCGCTTTGCTTCTCCGGTACAGCCTACCTCCTGCGCGAGGGCCTCACCGGTGTGAGCCACGACTGCTTCGGCCACAGCTACTTCACCGCGGTCTCCCGCGCGGAGACGAGCCCGGCTGCGTAATAGACACAACAAAAAACCGGCGTCCGCTTGAAACGGACGCCGGTTTTCTGCACTGTTTAGAGACCCTGCAGCAGGATGATGACGATCAGGATCGGCAGCACCCACTGGAAGTAGGGCTTGAGCCAGCGGGCGAACCTGAGACCCGAGCCCTTGTTGGCCTCGGCAAGATACTTGTCGAAGCCCCAGCCCCACTTCGTCACGCAGAAGAGGAGGTAGACGAGCGAGCCGATGGGCAGCAGGAGGTTGCTCACGAGGAAGTCCTCGCTGTCGAGCACGTCCTTGCCGAGGATGGGACGGAAGTCGCTCCAGATGTTGTAGCCGAACACGCAGGGCAGACTGAGAGCGGCGATCAGGATGCCGTTGATGAGCACGGCCTTCCTGCGGCTGATCCCGAAGGTGTCCATGCAGATGGCGAGGATGTTTTCAAACACCGCCAGTACGGTGGAGAAGCTCGCGAAGATCATGAACAGGAAGAACAGCGCGCCCCAGAAGCGCCCACCCGCCATGTTGATGAAGACAGGGGGAAGCGTCTGGAAAATCAGGGAGGGGCCGTTGTCCGGTGTCACGCCGAAGGTGAAGCAGGCGGGGAAAATGATGGTGCCCGCCATCAGCGCCACGAAGGTGTCGAGCGCGCAGATGCGCACGGCTTCGCCGGGCAGGGTGTGCTCGTCGCTCATGTAGCTGCCGAAGATCTCCATGGCGGCGATGCCGAGCGAGAGCGTGAAGAACGCCTGGTTCATCGCGTCGGTGACGAGGCTGCCGAAGCCGTTTTCACGGATGGAATCCATCGAGGGGACCAGATAGAACTTCATGCCCTCCGCCGCGCCGGAGAGCGTCAGGCTGTGAACGGCGAGCACGAGAATGAGCGCCAGCAGGCAGAGCATCATGACCTTCGTCACGCGCTCAAGGCCCTTTTGCAGGCCGAAGGAGCAGACCAGAAAGCCCGCGACGACCACGACCTCGGCCCAGAGCGCCATTTCGCCGGGGGAGGAGAGCATCGCGCCGAAGGCGCTCGCGACCTCATCCGTGCTCATGCCGGAATGGAACGCGCCGGTGAGGAACTTGCCAAAGTAGCTGACCATCCAGCCGGAGACGGTGGTGTAGTACATCATCAGCAGATAGCAGCCGAGCAGGCAGAACCAGCCGTGAATGTGCCATTTCTGACCGGGCTTTTCCAGCGTCTTATAGGAGAGCACGGCGCTCCTGCGGCTCGCGCGGCCGACCGCCAGTTCCATCGTCAGCACGGGCACGCCCATCACGAGCAGGCAGAGCAGGTAGAAGAGAACGAAGTAGCCGCCGCCGTTCTTGCCGGCGATGTAGGGGAAGCGCCACACGTTGCCAATGCCGATGGCGCAGCCCGCGCTCACCAGCAGGAAGCCCAGACGGGAGCGGAAGGATTCGCGTTTCATGCTTTCTGAACACCTCATTTGTTGATAAACTCGACCGCCGCCAAGGCGGCAGTTTGACTATTCTACCGCAAAGAGCCGCCCTTTGCAAGGGCGGCTCTCGAAAAAAATGCACAAAATTGCCGTTTGGTCGTTCATCTGAATTTCGCGCGGAAGCGCTCCTGCGCGGCGCGGCCCGCGTCGGTCAGGCCGTCACGGTCGCCGAGCAGATAGGTGACGATGCGGGAGAACATATCGAGGTCGTAGCTGTCGGTGAGCGAGGCGCGGTAGGCACTCAGCCTTTCAAGCGCGCGGTCCTGCTCGGCAGCGTCGTATTGACCCAGCCAGTTGAGGAAGCTAATGCCGCTGCTCATCGCCTCTTTCAGCCTGCCGCCGTCCAGAGCGTCGGGGCGGAGGACATTGTTTTTCGCCAGCAGCGCGGTCAGATCGGAATAATAAGCGGGGCTGCCCGTGCTGCAATCGCCGCTCATGCTGCCCTCTAATATGCGCCGCGTGCCGCCGTCCATGAGGCAGACGATATAGGGACCGTCCAGGACCATGTCGCCGTCCAGAATGGCCCAGCCGTCCTCGTCCACCTCAGTGCCGCCCGCGAGCAGGATTTTTTCCGGCTTTTGCGCGTGGTAATGCTGGCTGAAGCTGTAAACCTCCAGCGTCAGACCCTCATAGCGGGTCTCCGCACCGAGGAAGGAGACGCTCGTGTACCAGTCGTCGTACTGCGCGGCGCTGCCCGCAAGGGTGTCGTACCGCTGCCGAACAAGCTGCTTTGCCCGCGCAGCGACCTCAGCGGGAACGCTTGGGTCAGCAAGCGTCGCGTCGGCGATGTGGTCGGTGTGGCTGCGGTCGGGCTTGTAGAGCAGCAGGCTTTCACCGTCGAAGTAGAGATAGCGCGTGAAGTTGACCCCATCGCCGGGAGCGTCGCCCGCAGACAAGCCGCAGAAGAGGAGCGAACGGCTGGCGGGAGCGGCGGATGTGTAGTCCCACCAGTTCAGCTCCGGCCACGCGGCGGTGATGACGCTCTTGAGGTCGACGCCGTAGAGCTGACCGCCGCGCTTGTAGTAGATCGCGGGGAAATCGGAGCTGTTGACGATCTCACACACGCCGTCGCCGTCCATGTCCATCTGCGTGAGCCAGTCAAGGGCATCGGAGGGGATGCGGCGGTCGGCAATGCGCTGTGCCTTCCCGGCAAGGGGAATGGTCA
>ENA-UONY01001939-UONY01001939.1-human-gut-metagenome-genome-assembly--contig:-CS9-NODE-1939-length-15723-cov-7.570717_pt1 | contig 15723 bp, 12 predicted proteins | sample MGYA00242465_ERZ724012 | MGnify/ENA metagenome assembly ERZ724012 | reverse complement strand
CTTTGGGGCGTCAGCCATTCATATCCATGAGTTTCTGCTTGAGCTCGCCCTCGATGCGGCCGAGCTCTTCCTCGGCCTGGGCGCGGCGGGCGCGGCCGTCGTTCTGGATCTGCTGGACTTCTTCGAGCGTGGAAATAAGGTGTTCGTTCGTTTTCTTGAGCGTTTCAATATCGACAATACCGCGCTCGGACTCCTTCGCGACCTCGACCGAGCCGGTGTGCAGCGCCTCGGCATTGCTGAGCAGCAGCCGGTTCGTCACGTCGGAAACGGCGTGGGAGGCGTCCATCGCCTGCTTGGAGTGGTACATGCTGAGCCCCAGCACCATCTGGCTCTTCCAGAGGGGGATGGTGTTCACGATGGCGGTCTGGATCTTCTCGGTCATGAGAAGGTCGTTATTCTGGATCATGCGGATCTGCGGGGACATCTGGAGAGAAATCGTACGGGTCAGCTCGAGATCGTGCAGCTTCTTCTCAAAGCGGCCGATGAGGTTCGTGAAGTCGTTCACGGCCTGCGCGTCCTCGGGCAGACCGGATTTCTCCGCCTTCGCGCGCAGCTCGGCGAGATTCTTTTCGCGCAGCTCCTGGATGCGGAGCTTACCCGCGATGATGTACATCGTGAGTTCCTTGAAATAGGCCTGGTTGAGCTCAAACATGCGGTCGAGCGAGGCAATGTCCTTGGCAAGGACGACCTGGTGGTTCTGCAGCTGCTGGGTAATCTTGTCCACATTGACCTCGGCCTTGTCAAACTTTGCCTTTGTCTCCTCAATAGAGCGGGAGGCCTTTTTGAAGAGGCCGCGGAGACCCTTCTTCTGTTCGGCCTCATCATAATCGAGATCCTTGAGCTCCACGACGAGGCTCGTGAGCATATCGCCGGCCTCGCCCATGTCCTTCGTGCGGACCTTGCCGAGCGCGGCGCCGGAGAAATCGGCAATGTTCTTCTGTGCGGCGGCGCCGTAGGAGAGAACAAGATTCGTATCGGTCACGTCGATCTGCTTGGCAAACTCGCGCACGGCGGCCTGCTCCTCGGGGGAGAGGCGGTCAATGTCGAGCTTTTCGGGCTCCACGGCGGGCTTTTTCTCTTCCACGACGAGCTGCGGCGCGGCGGGGGCTTCCTGTGCGGCGGCCTGCGTGGGGTTGAGCGTCAGGGACGGAACGTAAGTTTTTTCATCCATTGGAGGTGCTTCCTTTCATCGTTTGTTCGGAGCTTGTATCGGATGCGGGGGCAGTCGCAGCCGCGGCTGCGTCCTGCTGCTGTTCGTACTGCTTCATGAAATCCTTGATATCGAGATAGCTCTTGCCGCCGAGCCCCTCGCGGGCGAGCATGGCGTTCATGGTGTCAATGTCCATCTGGATATCGGCGGCCTGATTGGCGAAGAGCGCATCGAGCTGCTTTTTGTAGGCGACGATGGTCGTATCGAGCATTTCCTCGATGCGTTCCATCGAGCCGGTGATGTTCTCCCCGGCAAACTCCTGCGCGTTCATGCGGTCGTAGGCGTTGAGCAGGCGGATCGTTGTGGGGAGATAGTAATCAAGAAACTTTCGGATCTGCGGGACATCGGCGGGATCGTCGATGGCGTCGCGGACGATTTTGTCGGAAACGCTCATCAGCTCGTTGATGCGGCTGCGGATCTCCGGGTTGGGGATGGAGGCGTACAGCCGGCCCATCTCCTTGAGCGCCATGCGGCCCTCCTTTATAATGGCCTGGACCTCGGGCGAGTAGGGGCTCGGCTCCTCGGCGGGGGCTTCCGGCGCGGCGGGCTTTTCCGGCTCCGGCGCGACTTCCGTATACTGCACGGGGATGGCTTCGTCCTCAGCCTTGTCCTTTTCCGCTTTCCGGCGCAGCGCGTTGGCTGCCCACACAGACGCCATAATGGCGAGACCGGCAGCAATCAGTCCCCCGGACAGCCGGACGAGGGACGTAATACCCGCGAAAATTATCCATATAAGTGCAATCGTGCCGACCGGCCCCATGCCGCGGCGACGCTTTCTCCGCATAAAACCGCCTCCTTCGAGAATCACACTATATTTTACATGGATTCCCGTCTTCCGTCAAGCACAGTTGTGTATCTGTTCTCTTGAATTGGGAAGCGGTTTGGTATATAATACAAATTGGCTTGTTAGGCGCACAATCGGAGAACGCCGGAGCCCCGGCGCTCTCCGTATAGAAAACGACAGCCGGCGCGCCATGCCGCCGCAACCATACTTATGCCGGGGGACGACCCCGCGACACATACCGGAGGAATACCGCCATGCTGAAGATCGCCCCTTCCATCCTGTCTGCCGATTTCGCCCGTCTGGGTGAGGAGATCGAATCCGTCCGGCAGGGCGGCGCGGACTGGATCCACTATGACGTGATGGACGGCGTCTTTGTCCCGAACATCTCCATCGGCCTTCCCGTGCTCGCCTCGGTGCGGAAGGCAACCGATATGTTTCTCGATGTGCATCTTATGATCGAAAAGCCCGTGCGGTACGCCAAGCGCTTCTGCGACGCGGGGGCGGATCTCGTAACGGTGCACATGGAGGCGGACACGCCGGAGAATATCGGCGCGGCGATCGACGCGATCAAAGCCGCGGGAAAGATGGCGGCGGTAGCGCTCAAACCCGCGACAGCGGCGGAGGCAGTGCTTCCGTGGCTCGATATGCTCGATATGGTGCTCGTGATGACGGTAGAGCCGGGCTTTGGCGGGCAGAAGTTCATGGCGGACATGCTGCCGAAGATCGAAACGATCCGCGGCTGGATCAATGCGCGGGGACTTTCCTGCGCGCTGGAGTGCGACGGCGGCATTGACGCAATCACTGCGCCGCTCGTGAAGAGCGCGGGATGCAACGTGCTCGTGGCGGGCAGCGCCGTCTTCAAAAAAGCCGACCGCGCCGCGGCCATTTCTTCGATCCGGAACGCCTGATTTTTTAAGGAGTAATATAGTATTATGGCATCGTTCTTTCCGGCGGCTATGGAAAATCTCATCGACGGCTTCGCCTCTCTGCCCGGCATCGGGCGCAAGAGCGCGCAGCGCCTGGCATTTCATGTGCTCTCGCTCCCGCAGGAGGAAGCGGAGCGCTTTGCCAACGCCGTGCTCGAGGCGAAAAAGAGCGTCCATACCTGCCCGGTGTGCCAGAACCTGACGGACGGCGAGCTTTGCCCTGTGTGCGCGTCCGACAGCCGGGATAAGACGACGATCTGCGTCGTGTCCGAGCCGCGCGATGTGCTCAGCATCGAGCGCAGCCGGGAATACCACGGCGTATACCATGTGCTCCACGGCGCACTCTCTCCGATGAACCGCGTCGGGCCGGACGATCTTCGCATCCGCGAGCTTTTGGAGCGCGTGGCGCAGGGCGGAGTGGAGGAGGTCATCCTCGCCACGAACCCCGACACCGAGGGCGACGCCACGGCGATGTATCTCTCGCGCCTCTTAAAGCCCTTCGGCATCCGCATCACGCGCCTTGGCTTCGGCGTGCCGGTCGGATCGAATCTCGAATACGCGGACGACGCCACCATGCTCAAAGCACTCGAAGGCCGCCGCGAAATGTAAAACTCAAAGGCTTCCCTTACACAGGGGGGCCTGAGAGGTATATTCCTCAAAAAACACGAACATAATCCGGTAAGGGCGCGGCCCGTCCGGATACATAAAAATCTTACATTTATAACAGGAGTAACTATTATTTTATGGCACAAAAACTGAAGATCATTCCTCTTGGCGGTCTCAACGAGATCGGCAAGAACCTCACGGCGTACGAGTACGGCCGGGACATCATCGTCGTAGACTGCGGCATGGGCTTCCCGGACGACGATATGTACGGCGTGGATGTCGTCATTCCCGACGTGAGCTATCTTGTGAAGAACAAGAGCCGCATCCGCGGCATATTCCTCACGCACGGCCACGAAGATCACATCGGCGCTCTGCCGTATGTGATGGATCGGATCAACCCGCCCATCTATACGACGCGCCTGACTGCGGGGCTCGTGCAGCTCAAGCTGCAGGAGCGCGGCCTGCTCGACAAGACGAAAATCATCACCGTTGAGGCGGGCGAGACGATCACCGCCGGGTGCTTCCAGGTGGAGTTTATCCACGTGAACCACTCGATCGCGGACTCCGTGGCGTTTGCGATCAAAACGCCGGTCGGCACGGTCGTCCAGACCGGCGACTTCAAGATTGATGTCACGCCCCTGCAGGGCGAGATGACCGATCTCACGCGCTTCGGCGAGCTGGGACGCGAGGGCGTTCTCGCACTGCTCATGGACTCCACGAACGTGGAGCGTCCCGGCCATTCGCTCTCCGAGAGCAAGGTGCACGACCGCTTCGACCAGCTTTTCAAGGACTGCGATAAGCGCATTATCGTCACGACATTCGCCTCGAACGTCGACCGTATCCGCCAGATCATCGACCTTGCCGTCAAATATAAGCGCAAGGTCGGCATCACGGGGCGGAGCATGGAGAACGTTGTAAAGCTCTGCGTGGAGCTCGGCTACATGAAGGTGCCGGATGGCATCCTTGTAGATATGAAGCGCATCGGCTCCGTGCCGCGCAACAAGCTTGTCATCATCTCCACCGGCAGCCAGGGCGAGAGCATGTCCGCGCTCTACCGCATGGCATTTTCCGAGCACAAGCAGGTGGACATCGGCTCGGGCGACCGCGTCATCATCTCCGCGAGCGCCATCCCCGGCAACGAGACGACGATCTCCCGCGTCATCGACGAGCTCTTCGCCAAGGGCGCGGAGGTCATTTACGAGCGCGGCACCGACCTGCACGTCTCCGGCCACGCCTGCCAGGAAGAGCTCAAAATGATGTACGCGCTCGTGAAGCCGAAGTTCTTCATCCCCGTGCACGGCGAGCGCCGCATGCTCCACAAGAGCGGCGACATGATCGTCGGCATGGGTCACGATCGCCGGAACATCATTATCGGTGAGAACGGCCGGGTCATTGAAATGACCGCCAAATCCGCCAAGCTCGGCGCGACGGTTCCTTCCGGCCGCGTGCTCGTGGACGGCATGGGCGTGGGCGATGTCGGCACCGTGGTGCTGCGCGACCGCAAGCTCCTTGCGGACGAAGGCATGGTCGTCGTCGTTATGACGCTCTCTGCGGAGAATGCGCAGCTCATCTCCGGCCCGGATATCATCAGCCGCGGCTTTGTCTATGAAAAGGAAAACGACAAGCTCATCGACGAGCTGCGCCGCGTGGCGATGGAGAGCATCACCTACTGCGAGGATAACGGCATCACCGACTGGGCGAGCATCAAGAGCCGCGTCAAGTCCGGCCTTTCCGGCTATCTCTTCAAAAAGACCCGCCGAAGCCCGATGATCCTGCCGATCATCATGGAAGTTTAACGGAAGAAAACCCCTCTGACAAAACCTCCGGTTTTGCCACCTCCCCTAATAGGGGAGGCAAGACAGTTTTTCGCAAACCCACTTGGCTCCCATAATAAGGGAGCTGTCGCGGCGCAAGCCGTGACTGAGGGGTTACCCCCCTGGAAAATACAGAAAAAGGAGACTCTCGCCATGGCTCTGCCGTACTGCATCCCGTATTTCGACGCTCACTGCGATACTCTGACGAAGTTCAACTCCCTGCGCCAGAGCAGCCGGAACCACATCGACCTTCTGCGTCTGCACCATTATGCCCCCGCTGCGCAGGTCATGGCAATCTGGGCGCCGCCGGGATTTGACGGCCCCATGGCCTTTCGCCGCATCATGCTCACCGTCGAGCGCGAGCTGAAGGAGAACAGCGATCTCGCCGTGCTCTGCACGAGCGTGGAGGAAGCGGACGCCGCTGCGAAAAACGACATGGTGGCGGTGTTCCTCTCGGTTGAGGGCGCAAACCTCCTCCGGTGCAGTGTTGCGGGTCTGCTCGATGCCTACCGCCGCGGCGTGCGCATGGTGACGCTCTGCTGGAACAAGGATAACCGCCTGTGCGGCTCGGCGATGGATACCGGCGCGGGGCTCACCGCAGACGGCGTCCGCTTCGTAAACGCCTGCTGGGAAAAGGGCGTCGCGGTCGATCTCTCCCACGCTTCGGAAAAAACGTTCTGGGACGTGATGCGCATCGCGAAGCGTCCGGTGCTGTGCAGCCACTCGAACGCGAAGTCCGTGTGCGACCATCCGCGCAATCTGACCGACGCGCAGATCAGCGCCATCGTCCACAACGAGGGCTGCATCGGGCTGAATCTCTGCCCGGCTTTCCTCGGCCAGGGACGGAATATGGATGCCGTGCTCGCGCACATTGACCACTTCCTCTGCATGGATGCCCGCGAAAATCTCTGCCTCGGCACCGACTTTGATGGCATCGAGTCGCTGCCGGAGGGCATCGTTGGCGTGGAGAGCATGGAGGAACTGTATGAGCAGATGCTCGCCCACCGCTTCAGCGAAGCGCTTGTGCAGGACATCTTCTTTAACAATCTCCACCGTTTTCTGGGGGAAGCGCTGTGAACATACAGATCTTCGGCAAGAGCAAATGCTTCGATACGAAAAAGGCGGAGCGGTATTTCAAGGAACGCCGCATCAAATACCAGTACATCGATCTCAACCGCTACGGCATCAGCCGCGGTGAGCTGCAAAGCGTGAAAAACGCCGTGGGGCTTGAGGATCTCGTGGACGAAAAGCACCCGGACGCGGCGCTGCTGCGCTATCTTGCCCGCGCGGACGATAAGCTCGAGCGCATTCTGGAAGACCCCACGCTTTTGAAAACGCCCATCGTGCGAAACGGAAAACAGGCCACCGCCGGGTACTGCCCGGACGTATGGAAGGATTGGCAATAACGAAAAGGACGCTGTTCCCAAAGCTGCGGAGCGGCGTCTTTTTTGCGTCTTAAACGAAACTTAAGAAATTCCCGTCTTTATTATTAAGAGCGGGAATGCTATGCTGTAACCGTAAACGAGAGAGGGGAAGAGCCATGTACAAAATACTCATCTGCGACGACGAGCGCGATATCCGAAACGCGCTGCGCATCTATCTTACGGGCGAGGGCTACGCCGTCTGTGAGGCCGACAGCGGTTTGGCAGCGCTCGAGCTCATGCAGCGCGAGGAAGTACAGCTCGTGCTCATGGACATCATGATGCCCGGCATGGACGGCATGACGGCGACGGCAAAGCTGCGCGAGCAGAGCAACGTCCCAGTCATCCTCATCACCGCCAAGAGCGAGGACAACGATAAGATCCTCGGTCTCACCGTTGGCGCGGACGATTATATCACCAAGCCCTTCAACCCTCTTGAGGTCCTTGCCCGCGTCAAGGCACAGCTCCGGCGCTATGCCCAGCTCGGCGGCATGCCGGAGAAAAACACCGCGCTCACGCTCGGCGGCATCGCCATGGACGATGAGCGCAAGAGCGTCACACTCGACGGCGAGGAGGTAACGCTCACCCCGACGGAGTACGACATTCTCCGCCTCCTGCTCGAAAACCCCGGTAAGGTGTTTTCGAGCGCCGATATCTACCGGCGCGTCTGGAAGGATGAACCGTTTTCCGCAGAGGGAACGGTGCCGGTGCATATCCGCCATCTGCGTGAAAAGCTGGAAATTGACCCGGCGAACCCCCGCTATCTGAAGGTAGTCTGGGGCAAAGGCTATAAGCTGGAGGAAATGAAAAAATGAAAAAGCTTACGCATAGCGCGGCGGCGCGCGCCGTCGCCTTTATCCTGTGCCTGCTCTGCGGCCTTATGGCGCTGCTCTGCGCCGCAGGATATTTCATGACCCGCATCGACCGCGACCGCACGCTGCCTGAGCCGGACAGCGTATCGGTGTATAAGAACGGCATCCGCGTTCTGCTCAACAACGCGCTGCAGGAGGAACGGTATACCGGCGAATTCCCCGAGCTTCCCTCCGGCTACTCCTATGTAGCAACGGATACGTCCACCGGCAAGGTGCTGTACGACGGCAGAACGAAAAACGCCGTGCCGCTCGGCATTTCCGGCGGCTGTTCCATCGGAGTCAGCTGGATCGACGTGCAGGCGTATCTCGAACCGAAGCAGACGCCCGGCGAGGAACTGACGCTGCTCCGTACCTCCGTCGGCACGCTGCTGAGCTATCAGAACGCCTATCTCCCCGTGGGTATCATCACGGCGGTGCTGTGTCTCGCGCTCTTCGTCTTCCTCATGGCGTCCATGGGAAAAACACCGGACGGCGTGAAGCTGCGCGGCATCCACCGCGTACCGGTCGATCTCTTTCTTGCCGCGGCACTGGCGGCGATTCTTTTTCTGGCAAATCTCTGTTATTCCGGCGGGGCGGGAAATCTCCTGCTCTATAATCCGCTTTGGATATGGATACTGCCGTCCACGCTCATGGCGCTCTGGATCGGTTTTGTCGCGCTGCTCACCTTCTGCACGCTTGCCGCCCGTTTCCGCGCCGGGAAGTGGTGGAAAAACAGCATCATTTATATCGTCTGCCGCTTCGTGTACCGCGCCGTGCGCGGCTTCGTCCGCGCGCTGCCCATCGCGTGGAAGGGGATCCTTGTTTACGCCGTTGTTGTGCTGGTCAATGCTCTTGGCATGATACTCGCTTTCGGCGCTGGCAGCTTTTTCGTCTTCCTTCTGACGCTTGTGCTGGACGCCGCGGGGCTATACTTTGTCATCCACACCGTGCGTCAGCTCAAAACGCTGCAGACGGCGGCGCAGAAGCTTGCCGCGGGTGATCTCACCTACACGGTGGATACGGAGAAAATGTACCCGGTGCTCAAAGAGCACGGCGACAATCTCAACGCCGTGAGCGTCGGCATGAGCCGCGCCGTGAACGAGCGCATGAAGTCCGAGCGATTCAAGACCGAGCTCATCACGAATGTCAGCCACGATCTCAAAACACCGCTTACCTCCATTGTCAGCTACGTTGATCTTCTCAAAAAGGAGCCGACGGAAAGCGAAGCAGCAAGAGAATATATCGAGGTTTTGGACCGCCAGAGCCAGAAGCTCAAAAAGCTCACGACCGATCTCGTGGACGCGAGCAAGGCGAGCAGCGGCGCGCTGCCGGTGAATCTCGAAAAGATCGATCTCGGCGAGCTGCTGCGCCAGAGCGCCGGGGAGTATACCGAAAAGTTCGCCGCGGCGGCCATCACGCCGGTGCTGAATGTGCCGGAGGCGGAAACGTATGTTACGGCGGACGGGCGGCTTCTCTGGCGCGTACTGGATAATCTCTTGGGGAACGCGGTAAAGTATGCGCAGAGCGGCACGCGGCTCTATCTGGAACTGACGCCGGGGGAGACGGAAACGGTGCTCACGCTCAAAAATATTTCCCGCGAGCCGCTCAACATCCCGGCGGAAGAGCTGATGGAGCGCTTTGTCCGCGGCGACGGCTCGCGCCACACGGACGGCAGCGGACTGGGACTTTCCATTGCCAATTCTCTCATGGAGCTCATGGGCGGAAAGCTCACGTTGACGCTTGACGGCGATCTTTTCAAAGCCGCTCTTGTGTTTCCGCAGAAAACCGTATAATATTTTTGCCGGACGGGGAACCAAACGACCCCGTCCGGCGTCTATATTTTCGAACACCCAAAGGTGCGAGGAAAGGAAAGAGCTTATGAAGATGAAACGATTTGCCGCGGCGCTTCTGGCGCTTATTCTGTGCGCGGCGTTTATGACAGCCTGCTCGCCGAAGCCGGAGCAGCCCGCCGCAACATCCGGCAATGCGTCGTCCGGCAGCGCAGCCGCCGAACCCGCCGCAACGGCGGAGCCGACGAGCGCTCCGACGCCCGTGCCGCCGGAAACCACCGCGATGCCCGAGAAAACCGACACGTCTGTCACGGTGACGCCGGAGAAGAACGGCCTTTACGACGCGCTGTGCGACCTTTTCAACAACTATCATGAAGGCACCGCCGGCTGCTCGCTCACGGGAGCGCGCATTGCTGCCACGATCATGGACTTCTCGCTCACGAACGGCATGGACGCCGTGCGCAGCGGCGCAGCCGCCTTTGATCTCGGCGAGGAGACGGAGTTCGGCGAAAAGCTTACCGATAAGCTCACCGCGATGTATGAGACCGCCACGGGCCTTTACGGCGAGAGCGGGAAAAACCTCCTTGCCGACGGCGGCTATACGCCGGCGCATTACCCTTACAGTGCCAAGGACGTGCGCGATACCTATACCGCGATCTTCGCCGAGCGCGGCTATGAAATCCCCGCCGTGGTGCGCATCTACCGCAGCGACGCGAACGCCGAGCACTTCCTTGCCTTCGGCATGCAGCTCGACGGCACGGAGATTACCGCCGATGCGCTCAACGGCGCGATGAACGGCCTTATCTTTGAAAATGGCGCGGCGTTCAACACCGTTGCCGTCGATGATGCCGGACACATTACCGCCGACCTCAACGACGCTTTCGCCGCGCAGGTGCGCTCTCTCGGCACGAGCGGGGAGTACTTCCTTGTCGGCGGCATCGTCAACACGCTGCTCGACGCCTTTGACGGCACGGACGTCACGCTCACCGTGAACGGTGCGCCGCTCGAGAGCGGACACAATATTTACGACTACGCGCTCACGCGTTATGAGGAGTAACTATAACTGTATGAGCATGAAAAAGAAAGGCCTGTCCCTGCTGCTCTGCGCGGCGCTTTCCCTTTCGCTTGCGGCGTGCAGCACAAAACCGGAAACTCCGGCACAGCCCACGGCGGAACCCACGGCGATCCCCGTGACCGCCGCGCCGGAGACTACCGCCACGCCGGAGACTACCGCCGCGCCCACGGAGACGCCGGCGGCCGAAAACCGCAATGTGCCGGTGATTTCCGTCCGGTGCGAGAACGAGGATTTCTATACCGCCGACAATGCGGCGCTTCTTCTCGTCTATGCCTGCGCCGAGCCGAGCGTTTCCATGAACGGGAATGACGCCTCTGCCGCTGCGATCAACGAAACGCTGCATAAGCAGTACACGGATTTTGCCGTCGGCGTTGAATCGAGCGACGAATACGCTGTGTCCGGCAAGGAAAATTATCTGGCCGCGGCAAAGGAAGAACTCGCCCGGCAGACGGAAAACGGCGATGCTTCGGGCTTTTCTTCCTACAGCCTTATGCGCCAGACAAACGTCCGCTACAATGCCCGGTATCTCCTGAGCCTTACGTACGACGACACGTCGTATCTCGGCGGTGCGCACGGCTACACCGGCCGCTACGGCCACACCTTCGATATCCGCACCGGCGAAGAGCTGACGCTTGCCGATTTGGCGGATAACTATGATGCTTTCCTCTCCGCCGCCGTCGATCAGCTCAAAGATATCAGCTATGGCGCGGAATACGCCGCCTACGGCCTGAACGAGGGCTACGAGGATCAGCTCGCCGGTCTCTTCCGCGACGGCAACTGGTACTTTAACGACGAGGGCCTTGTCCTTATGGCGAACCCCTATGAGCTTGCAAGCTACGCTGCGGGTCTCATTGAGTTCACGCTGCCGTACGCCTGGCTCGCCTATCAGATCAAGGCGGACTATCTCCCCGCGGAGCGAGAGGCGGACGGCTCGCTCACCGCTGAGCTGAGCGAGAGCGCCGATGCAGCCGGGAACGCAACGTATGTCTACGACACCGGTACGGGCGGTCTCGGCGCGTGTGTCACGTTCACCGCCTCCGGCACGGTCGAAGACGTTGAGCTCAACGCCGTGACGTATCTTGAGTATTCCAACCTTTACCGCGTGGACGGCACGCTCTGGTATGCCGAGCGCCTCTCCGACGGCGAGAGCGTCTGCGTGCAGACGTGGATTCCCGATGTGATGCCGAATCTCGCCGTCTCCTGGCGTGACAGCGAGGGCGAGCACACAAAGTATATCTCCCAGAGCGGGATGGACGGCTCTCTCATCCTCATGGACGGCGAACCGTATGCCGAGCGCCCGCTGAACATCTCCGGCAAGAGCGTGTATCACTATGACATCAACGGCGACTATGCCGCCGAGGAGATCACCGTGACGGCGGCCGACGCCGGCGGCATCAACGAGTACACGATCGCCGTGAACGGCACCGTGCTCGACCGCACGAACATGCCCGTGGGCGACCGGTACGATCTCTGGATCTGCGATCTGGACGGCGACGGCATCTGCGAGCTTCTGTTCGCCGCCGATCCCGGCAGCGACGATTACCGCACCTGCGGCTGGCACGGCGACACGCTCGAGCCCATAGAGTTCACCGGCGACGCGCGCTACGGCGCCGACCCGAACGGCCTCACCGGCAGCCTCGACGGGCGCGTCGTGTTCAGCGGCGGCATCCCGGTGCTCGAGGCGTGGTACTATCAGCTCGGCACCTACTGCGCGGTCATCGGTATGAACGGAACGTCCGACGGCGTTGTGACGCTCGATCCCTCTTTCAAATGGGACTATCGCGGCAGCTACTACTATCTGACCGTGGCGAAGATTCTCCCGGTGTATCTCGATGAGAGCGGCACCGCCGTGCTGACGCCGGGCGAAAAGCTCATCCTGACCGGCACGGACGGACAGAACACCTTCTTCCGCACCGAGGATGGCCGCACCGGATCGATCCGGCTGGAATACGATGGAGAAGGCGGCTGGACCATCAACGGCGAGAGCGAAGGGAACTTCTTCGAGATGCTGCCGTATGTCGGCTAACGCCGTCAAACAAACCCCACTCCGTTGAGGGGTTTGTTTGAGGGGATAGCGGCTCGCGGCAGCGCACTCACTTACGTTCGCACGTTTGCGAGCCGAGCGGAATTTTCTCCGACGCGCATGTCGCCGGAGAAAATGATTCAAAATTTATTTGCTCCTGCGGGAGCAAACTCTGGTGAGACCTTTTTTCCAACGCGAATGAAGGCCGGAACACAGAAAAAACGCTGTGTTCCGGCCTTTTTTGAAAAACCGGTTGCAGAGCCGGGAAAAAACGGTTATAATGCACCTGTTGGCCTTGGAATCGTTTCCATGGCACGCATTCCATCACCGAAAGGACAGAGAACCATGATTTATTCTCCGCAGGATCTTCTGGGCACCACGGAATCTCTGCTGAAATATGACGAGGACGAGCGCCTGAGCGAGGCCTCGCCCCAGCATCTCCACAACGCCCTTGGCCGGGCGGTAATGATCGCGGTGGGGGATAACTGGGCCAAATCCCGCGCCCGCCGCGCCGGAAAGCGCAAGGCGTATTATCTCTCCGCCGAGTATCTTGTCGGGCGGCTCGTATACAATAACCTTTTCAATCTCGGCATTCTCGACGAAATGCGCCGGGTATTCGCCGAGCGCGGCATTGATCTCGCCTGCCTGGAGGAGATCGAGGACGCGGCTCTCGGCAACGGCGGTCTGGGCCGTCTTGCCGCGTGCTATATGGACAGCGCCGCCACCTGCGGCGTGCCGCTGAGCGGCTACGGCCTGCGCTACCGTTTCGGCCTTTTCAAGCAGAGCTTTGAAAACGGCGCGCAGAAGGAATCCGCCGACGACTGGGAAAAGCACGGCGACCCCTGGAGCTTCCGCCGCGAGAAGCACACCGTGAAGGTGCACTTTGCCGACCAGACCGTGCTCGCCGTGCCGTACGATACGCCGGTCATCGGCTATCATACGGACAACGTTGCCACGCTCCGTCTCTGGCAGTGCGAGGCTGAGCAGGAGCTTGACTTTGACGCCTTCAACTCCCAGGACTACGAGCGCGCTCTCACCGAGAAAAACCGCGCCGAGGACATCACCCGCGTCCTCTACCCGAACGACAGCACCGTCGAGGGCAAGCGTCTGCGCATCAAGCAGCAGTACTTCCTCTCGAGCGCGTCGCTGCAGGACATCCTGCGCACCTACAAATCCTCCGGCAACGGCGATCTTCAGCGCCTCGGCGAGTTCATCGCCGTGCAGCTCAACGATACCCATCCCGCCATGTCCATCCCCGAGCTCATCCGGCTGCTCATGGCCGAGGGCATCGACTTTGACCGTGCCTTTGCTATCACCCGCAGCGTTTTCTCCTACACGAACCACACCGTTATGGGCGAAGCGCTCGAACGCTGGGATATGGACCTCCTGCGCAGCGTCGTGCCGGAGATCTGCGACATTCTCCTGAAGATCGAAGAGCGCCTGCAGCAGGAGTTCCCCGGCGCGAATCTCCATGTCGTGTGCGACAATCAGGCGCGCATGGCCGACCTTTCGGTGTATATGTCCCGCAAGGTGAACGGCGTGGCGGAGATCCACAGCCAGATCCTCCGGGACGATCTCTTCCGCGCGTGGAACGAAAAATACCCCGGTCGTATCGTGAACGTTACGAACGGCATCACGCCGCGCCGCTGGCTCGGCCTCTGCAACCCGGAGCTCACCGAGCTCATCCGCGCCGAGATCGGCGAAGGCTTCCTGCGCGATCTTGACCGCATCGGATATCTGCGCGAGCACGTGAACGACGAGCTCGCCATGCTCTTCAACGCTGTGAAGCTCCAGAAAAAAAGCCAGCTCGCCGCGCACATCCACGCTGTCGAAGGCGTGGACATTCCGGAAGAGTTTGTGTTCGATGTGCAGGTCAAACGCGCACACGAATATAAGCGCCAGCTGATGAACGCTCTCTGCCTCGCCGATTTCTATTTTGAGATCAAAAACGGCGGCCTTGCCGACGTACCGCCCACGGCGTTCATCTTCGGCGCGAAAGCCGCCCCCGGCTACCGCCGCGCGAAAGCCGTCATCCGGTATATCAACCGCCTTGCCGATCTCGTGAACAACGACCCCGACGTGAACAGCAGAATGCGCATCGTGTTCGTGCAGAACTACAACTGCTCCTACGCCGAAAAGATCATCCCCGCGGCGGATATCTCCGAGCAGATCTCCCCGGCAGGCACGGAGGCCTCCGGCACGGGCAATATGAAGCTCATGCTCAACGGCGCTGTGACGCTCGGCACGATGGACGGCGCGAACGTCGAGATCGTCCGGCAGGCCGGGCTGGAGAACAACTACATCTTCGGCGGCACCGTCGAGGAGAACAACGCCGTGCGCGATACCTACGACCCCGAGGCGCTCTACGATTCCGACGAGCGCATCCGCCGCGCGCTCGATACGCTCGTGGACGGCACCGTGCCGACCGACGACGATCAGAAGGAGCTTTTTGACGCCATACTCAAGGGCGCGAGCTGGCACCGTCCGGACAACTATTTCGTTCTGCGCGATTTTGAAAGCTACCGTGAAGCCCGCCTTCACGCGCTCACGGATTGGAAGGACCGCGTATCCTTCGGCAAAAAGTGCCTTTACAACATCGCCGCGGCGGGTATGTTCTCGTCCGACCGCGCGATCCGCCAGTACGCGGAAACCATCTGGGAGCTGCACTGAACCGGCATACAAGATCAAAAATGTCCTCTGCGCAAATTGGTGCGCAGAGGACATTTTCCTATGCTCGTTTGACCGGTCATTCCGCTTCGTCCGGCAGGAAAGGGGCGAACGGCTTTTGCATGAGCCAGAGATCGGTGTAGCACGTCACGGCCGAGAGCAGCACGAGCCAGAGAACGCTCACGCCATAAAATGCCGCCGGGGATACGACGAAGAGGATTACCGGCAGCAGATGGATCACCGCCATGAGAAGCGTCCGCGGCAGATACCCGACGCCGAGAAGCACCGCGTTTTTTATCGTGTTCCAGAGCGTATTTTCAAAGGTCGCCGTGAGCGGGAACGCCCAGATGAACACCATCAGCCACAGCGCAAAGCAGACGCCCGGCAGCACGAGCCAGAACAGCTGCTCCGGGAAGAGCGCGCGGAGAATGTATACGTCCGCGCCGATGAGAGCGAGCGCCGCGAGCAGAATGAGCCACAAAAGCGTGGATTTTTTAAAGTTATCACGAAACGCGCGGAAAAACGCCGCGCTGTTCCAATGCCCCGATTCGCGGAT
>ENA-UONY01001936-UONY01001936.1-human-gut-metagenome-genome-assembly--contig:-CS9-NODE-1936-length-15739-cov-71.628730_pt1 | contig 15739 bp, 10 predicted proteins | sample MGYA00242465_ERZ724012 | MGnify/ENA metagenome assembly ERZ724012 | reverse complement strand
CGCCGGAGCGGTGCTTAAGCCGTCAGGCGGGAATTGTGCGGTGTTGCCTTAGAGAACCATGATGAAAAATAAGGATAGGCGAATGTTGCGGTTTCTGTTTGTTCCTCTGATTCTTGAAAAAGATGTAGGATGAAACAGTCTTCCTCATTTATTGCTGTATTCCAGAGAGTTTTCAAATGGCTGACAGCTTTTCGCCATACCCGTGCCATTTTTGCACTTGCCATGCAATCGAAAAACTGCTATAGTGAGTTACAAGAACAGCAGACCGAGTAAATCGGTTGCGCCTTACACGATTCAAAAGGAGCTGAAATTATTATGGAAGGTGCTTACTATAACGGGCAATATTTGAACAGACTGGAACGGCTTGGATATTCGCAGGCCGAAATTGACAACAAGCTGGAAAGCACATTTGAGGAGATGTTCTATGGTCCGGAGGGGGTTCGCCTTTGCCATTGTGCCGGACCTGACATGATGTACATAGAGGATACGGGGAACCATGACGTCCGTACCGAGGGCATGTCCTACGCAATGATGTTCTGCGTACAAATGAATCGCCAGAAGGAATTCGACTGCCTGTGGCGATGGGTCGTGACCCACATGTACCTCACCGAAGGGGAAAACGCCGGCTATTTTGCCTGGTCCTGTCATACTGACGGCAGCAAAAATTCCGATGGACCCGCCCCTGACGGCGAAGAATTTTTTGCCATGTCCCTGTTTTTTGCGGCCAACCGCTGGGGTTCCGGCGAAGGGGTACTGGATTACGCTTCCTGGGCACGGCGCATCTTGCACGCATGTGTACACAAAGGCGAAGAAGCCGGTTCCGGATTTCCCATGTGGAACCCCGAAAACCATCTCATCAAATTCGTTCCCAACTGTGAATTTACCGATCCCTCTTATCATTTGCCGCATTTCTATGAACTTTTTGCTCTGTGGAGCGACGAATGCGACCGTCCTTTCTGGCATGCAGCCGCAGCGGCCAGCCGCCAGTACCTGCGCAAAGCCTGCCACGCCCGTACCGGATTGAGTGCCGAATATGCCGAGTACGACGGCCGCCCGCATCGGGGTGATCAGCCGGACCGTCACGACTGGTTCTTCAGCGATGCATACCGCACGTTGGGCAACATTGCTTTGGATGCCCAATGGTTCGGGGACAAAGACGGTTGGGCCCAAGAAACAGCTGCACATATTCAGCAATTTTTTGAAGAAAAGGAACACGGGCAAACAAACGGCATCTATCTGATCGACGGCACACCCGTTGAAGGAAATGCTCTGCATCCTGTAGGGCTTCTGGCTACCATTGCGCAGGGTTCCCTGATTCTGGATGACGCCTGCGCGGATGAATGGCTCCGCCGGTTCTTTAGCACTCCGCTCCGTTCCGGACCGCGGCGTTATTATGACAATTGCCTGTATCTTTTTGCGCTGCTTGCTTTAAGCGGGCATTACCGCATCTGGTTCCCGCAAGAAGCAACGGTATAATGTACCCTTGTGCCTGTTGAAATTCACTGGGATGGCCTGAGCAAGTTTACTTCCATCACCGGTCAGGTGCTTAGCGGTGATGGTGCCGGCGCGGTTGCCTACAATACGTTCGATAATCCCCATCAAGTCGAGCCGAAGCCGTTGACAAACATAACTGTTGGTACCAACAGCTTTACTTCCCTCTTGCCCGCATGCAGCGTTGCTGTCTTTACGCTGAAAGCCTGATTTCCAGACCAAAGCAAAAGAGCGCCGAAGATGACTTCTGCGCTCTTTTGCTTTTTTCTATGCCGTCAAACGGTTACTCTTTGTCGTCTGAATTCTCCGTAGTATCCTGAGACTGCTCCTGATTTATCTGAGAAGAGTACTGCTCTGAGCACTTCATGAAAACGTCATTTAAAACAAATGCATTTGCATAAGCGATCGAAGAGAACCCCAGCGCAAACCACAAAAACAATCCATAGCGCAATGTGGTCTGTGTATACAGGGTCAATGCTACACATGCGCCTATCAACAACAACATGGAAAAGGTTTTGGGCAAAGAGGTCACAGACATGATAAACGCATTCCGTATGGTACCTAAAACCGTATTGTTGAATCTTGCAAGCAGCGGGAAAGCATATACGAAGGTCATCATATAAGCGATTGCTGCCACGGGAATCAAAATCTTAAAGCTGCTGTTTTGGAAATTCCCGGAATGCCATAGAAGATAGATATCATAGCCCAGAAATCCCCCTGCGGCCCCAAAAAGAATTCCCATCAGTACGCCCTGGCGGAAATTTGCCCGGAATGACTTGAAAAAATTGCCGACCACCGGAGTGCCGTCTTTTTCACCCGCCATTTTTGTGGTGACATAATGTAAAGCCGTGATGGCAGGGCCAATGGTGACCACCGGAATGCAGCAAACCAGGAACAGCAGATTCAGGACAATAAGATCCCACACAACGCCCAGGGCGCGCATCATGGGGCTGTCCGGATTAAAAACGCCTCTCAATGAGTTCTCCTCCTTTTTTTCAGGATGTAAATATTCACAAAAAACAGCGATTCAGATTGTGCACTATTCAATCTGTTATTTGATTGACAATGGTTCTGCGGCTGAATTATACTGATATTGGCATTATACTTTGCACCGCTAAAAATAGCAAGGTCATTTTGCAACATTCACCGGTAAGGAGCTTTGTATGAACCGGTTTCATCATGTCAGAATCAAGCTGGAAAGTTTTCTCAATAACTTAAGCCTGAAGAAAAAACTTAGATATCTTTATTTTTTATGTATTCTGGTTCCCATATTTTTGACCGATATTGTAATTTTACATGCATTAGCCAAGAACGAGCATGCCGAGCAGCTGCACCAGATGGAAAAAATAGCCAAATCCGTGCAGTCGATGCTTTCCGCCGCCACAGAAGATTCCGCGCTGATTTCTACCAGCCTGTATATGGATAACTCCCTTCAGGATTTTGTGAGCCGGCAATATGCCAGTCCCCAGGACTATTTTTCAAGTTACCGAGAATACATCCACAATTCTTTGCTGCAGGGTGTTTCCCGGATCACAAATTCTGTCATACGGGTGTATGCAGACAATGAAACCCTGATAAACGGCAGTGAATTTGCACGGTTATCCACCGTTTCGCAGGAGCCCTGGTATCAGCAGTATACTGCGGATGGCTACAGCCCGCGGCTTCTTTTTTCTTATGATGAAACAGATGGGCGCCAGGTGTTGTTTTTACGTGGGATGAATGGCCTTTACAGCGATAAGGCGGAGTGCCTTTTGTGTATTGAAATCAATTACAGCACGCTGGACCGCGATTTCCAGAACATGGGGTATAACGATTCAGTTTATGTATGCAGCGGTAACCGGATTTTGCTTACGAACGCAATGCCCAATTATCGTTGGCAGCCTTATGACACATTCTCCCCGTCTGATTCGGTAGGCTTGTCCCAGCATTTTACCCTTTACGGGGAAGATCTGGACATCTATGTGATGGAACCAAGCGGCAACGTTTTAGCCCTGATTCGCCAAAACATCCATATCCTGATCCTGCTGCTGATCCTGAACATTATTCCCCCGCAGCTTTTGATGAATCTGCTGGAGAATTCCATTACTTCTCGTCTTTTCCGTCTGGAAAAAGTCTTCAACCAGATAGACAGCGACGTGTTGATCAAGATTTCCGGGCCAAGCGGTCAAGATGAGATCGGCCGTCTGATGGACAACTACAACCGCATGGCTGACCGAATGAACAGCCTGATTGACACCGCCTACCGATGCCGACTGAAAGAGCAGAAGATGGATATTGCCCGGCAGAACGCAGAGCTGATGGCTTTATACAGCCAAATCAATCCCCATTTTCTGTTCAACGCACTGGAAAGCATCCGTATGCACAGCATCCTGAAAAAAGAAGAAGAAACCGCCGATATGATACAGAAATTGGCCATAATGGTGCGCCAAAACGTGGATTGGTCCTCGGATTCCAATACCATTAAGCGTGAGCTGGCGTTTGTTGAAGCGTACCTGTCCTTGCAAAAATATCGCTTCGGGGAGCGCCTTTCGTATCAAATCAATGCGCAGGAAGATTGCCAGAACATCCTGGTTCCGAAATTGACCATTACCACCTTTGTGGAAAATGCCTGTGTGCACGGTATTGAAGCAAAATCTTTTCCCGGTTGGATTTTTGTACGCGTGTATACAGAAAACGATGCGCTTTGCATGGAAATTGAAGATACCGGTGGCGGTATGGACGAGGCCGAGGTAGAACGTATTCAAGACCGGATGCGCAACGCCAGCCTGAAAATGTTAAAAGAAAAAGGACGCGTAGGCATGGTGAACACCTGCCTGCGCATCCGCATGATGACGGAGGATACTGCACAGTTCTCGGTGGAAAGCGAGCCGGGCATTGGAACACTTGTTTCGATTCGGTTCCCTCTAAACAAAGCAATAAGGGCGGAGTGACATGTTAAAAGTTATTATCGTAGATGATGAGCAGTTTATTGCGCAAGGTTTGCAGGCGTTGATTGACTGGAACGCCGCAGGCTATGAAGTGGCTGCCGTTTTGTCTGACGGACAGGAGGCTTTGGAGTACATAAAAAAGTTACCCGTTGACCTTGTCATCACCGACGTTATGATGCCAAAAATGACCGGACTTGAATTACTGGAAACTGTTCGCCGGGAGAATCTTTCCAACGCCGGTTTCGTGATTCTGAGCGGATACAGTGAGTTTTCCTATGCTCAAAAAGCGCTGCGCTACGGGTGTATCGACTATCTTCTCAAACCGGTGGAAAAGCAAGATCTGTTATCCATTCTCAGCAAATACAATAACATCTCGCAAAACAGCAAAATGGAGGAGCAGTACGAACTGGCCTATCAGGCCCGGTGTTTGATCTCGTTGCTGTTCGGCAAATATGATCCCAACGGCGTGGATTATCTGCATAAGCATCTGGATTTTTCGGGCGGCGTTCGTTACATTGAAATTTCCGCTTGCCATTCTTCGGACAACGAAGATGACGATGATGAGAACCACTTCCGTATGGTGCAGCGTGACCTGTACCAAAGCTGTGTGCAAATTTTAGGCGAGGACCGGAGCCGGTGTTTCTGTGACGCTTCGTTGGATCGCGTTGGGTATGGGATTGCTTTTGTTTACAGCGGTGCGCTTGCCCGAAATGCCGGCTGTTCCGAAACACAGTATATCCAGGATTTTTATAAGAAATTGGGTGTTTCGACACAACACGAATTGCGATTTCTGGTTGGCAAAAAAGTGGACGATATCACCACTGTTTCTGAATCGTATGATACCGTCTGCGGGCTGAAAAACCTTTGCGCCTTCCGCCAGCCAAAATCGATCTATTATTACGAGGAAGAGTTATCGGTTCCGCAAGAAAGAGCCGTTTTGTGCAAAGATACCCTGGATCAGTTGATTACCGCCATTGAACTGAATGAGCAGGAACGCATCGGCTCCGAAATAGACCATTTGTTTGCCGAAATGCAGCAGCGTGGCGTACATGACAAAGATATCAACCTGAACTTAAATTATCTTTTGTTCCGGCTTATGCATCTTGCATCCAATTTGGACAACGAAGCCAACCAGAAGGAAATGCTGCAATTTATCAGCGCGCAGTCTTTCCGGGAAGGAATTTCCCGCGGGAGCCGACAGCATCTGTTCCGCTTTGCACGCGAGTATGCAGACTACCTTTCCCTTCTGCGAAAAAATATCTCCATCGATATTTTGGATTCTATCGACAAGGAAATCCAGGAACACTACTCGGAAAACCTGACGTTGCAGGGCTTGGGCAAAAAATACTATATCAACAGTGCATACTTAGGGCAAATCTTCCGCAAAAAATACGGACAGTCCTTTAAAAACTATTTGTGTTCTTACCGTATTAACGAAGCGTGCCGCCAGCTATTGTACACAAACAAGCAGATCGGCCGCATTGCCGAAGATGTGGGCTATAAAGATGTGGATTATTTCCTTTGCAAATTTATCGAGCTGAAAGGCTGTACGCCTTCCCATTTTCGGAAGAGCAAAACCGAGAAACCACATTCTGAATTTCCCGGGAAATAATTCACACCAGAATAATCATACACTTGCTTTTCGTTTTTTGCATTCTTAAAAAACAACGATAAGCCAAACAAAAGTGCAGGCATGTTGCCTTCCAAAATACTTCAAGGATGGGGGACTGCCTGTCTTTTTTGTATCATTGTTTCGCTGTTTAGCGCGATTTCCTCTTCCGTTGAATTTGCAAAGCTATAATTTTCAGGGGTTTTTACTGGAATTTGTCGGTTGTGTAAGACATTTTTGGTATATATACTTAAATCAGGGAAACCCGCAAGGGCGAAAAATCTATCTACAGGAGGCCAATTATGAAAGTAAAATTGTGGCGCCGCGTATTTGCGGCAAGTATGTCCGCGGTCATGCTGCTGGGCTTAACGGCATGTGGCGGTTCTAATGAATCGTCCGATGGGGTCAAAACATTTACGATGTTTACCGCAATGCCCGGTTCCGAAATCAATGATGACAACGATGTTATGAACATCATTGCCGAAAAGACCGGTGCCAAACTGAAAGAGACCTGGCTGACCGGCCAGACCGACGCAGAAGCCATCGGCACAATCATCGCGGGCGGTGAGTATCCGGACTTCATCAATGGCGGCGATGCCATGATGTCTCTTTACGATGCAGGCGTCCTGGTGCCTTGGGATGATTACCTGGAAAAGTATCCCAACCTGAAAGAGATGTACACCGACAAAGAGTGGGACAACTTCCGCCAGGAGGACGGCAAAATCTATTGGGCCAACGTATTCCAGAACACCTATGGCGAAGATCGTGCCACCACTCATAACGATGAAGCCTTCTGGATTCAGGCGCGTGTTCTGGAATGGGCCGGTTACCCCGAAATCAAAACCCTGGACCAGTATTTCGATCTGCTGGAAAGCTATGCCGATGCCAACCCCACCATGGCAAACGGTACCAAGAACATTCCCTACACGGCACTTTGCGAAGACTGGCGCTATTTCTGCATCGAGAATGCCCCCCAGTTCCTTGATGGGTATCCCAACGACGGCTCTGTCATTGTAGACAAGGATACGATGCAGGTGGTTGACTACAATACCACGCCTACTGCCAAGAAGTATTTCCAGAAATTGAACGAAGAATACCAGAAAGGCTACGTGGACGTAGAATTCGCCACCCAGACCTACGATGAATACATCGCCAAGCTTTCCACCGGCGCTGTGCTGGGCATGTGCGACCAGTGGTGGGACTTCGCGAACAATGTCAATGATGTTTTCAAACAGCAGGGTTTGGACGAGCAGGGCTGCAACTACGTTCCGCTGGGCCTGACCATTGACGAAGGAATGGAAAACCGCTGGCACACCTACGCCGATACCCTGAACAATTCCAGCGGCGTGGCCGTTACCACCAGCTGCTCCGATATTGACGCTGCATTTAAGTTTATGAACGATCTGCTGGATCAGGAAATCCACGATCTTCGCTTCTGGGGCGTTGAAGGTGAGGATTACCTGGTTGATGAAAACGGCCTGTATTACCGCACCGATGAAATGCGGACGAAATGCGCGGATCCCACCTATCAGGCCTCTCACCTGTGCAGCTATTCCTACATGCCGCAGTGGCTGGGCACCAGCCGGGACGGCAAAAACGCCATGCAGCCCGACCAGCAGACAAGCGAATTCATGGACAGCCTGTCCACCCCCCTGCAGAAAGTGTTTGCTGCCTACGGCGTAGACAGCTACGTCGATATGATCGGTTCTGTGAAAGAAGAAGAGGGCCCCTGGTTCCCGATGTATTCTTACTCCAATTCAATGACTACCGCAACCCCCGGTGGTGTTGCCTGGGTCAAGATGGGCGAAGTCAAACACGAATGGCTGCCCAAAGTTGTTATGGCGCCTGATTTTGAAAGCACCTGGAATGAATACATGACTGCGTACAACGCAGCCAATCCGCAGGATTTCTTGGCAGAAATGCAAACTGAGCTTGAGCGCCGTGCCGGTCTTTGATGCCCGTTATTGCAGGCGACATAGACGTTGACACATACAAGTGGCCACGGTTGCACGGTGTAGCTGTGGCCACTTTTTTATGAAATGCATTCAACCCGCAAGCTCCTTAAACGTTAGTTTGCAACACATGATTCGCCATACACGTTCCTTAGGAGGACTCTCCAATGAAAAATCCATCAAAGCGTATTACATGGAAAGAGATTTCACGCCAGAAATTTCTGATGGTCTGTGCGGCTATCTTTTTTGTATACGGCATCGTATTTTATTATGTTCCACTGGCAGGCTGGGTAATGGCCTTTCAGGACTACAAACCCAAAGACGGCCTCTTCGGATCTAAATTCGTAGGACTGGCAAAGTTTAAATTCCTGTTCTCTGACGACGTCTTTTTGCGTGATATCCGTAACACTCTGGCCATGGGCGTTCTCAATCTGGTGACCACCTTTTTAATGGCCATTATCTTCGCCATCCTGCTGAACGAAGTACGCAACATGTTCGGCAAAAAGCTTGTTCAAACGGTTTCCTATCTGCCCCACTTCCTTTCCTGGATCATTGTCACCGGTATTCTGCACGATGCGCTGTCTTCCACCGGTATCATCAATGAGCTGCTGGTGAACCTGGGCATTCTGGATTCGCCCATCAACTTCTTCGCCAATCCGGGTTATTTTTGGCCAATCGTTGCATTTGCCAATGTTTGGAAGGAAACCGGCTGGAATGCCATTGTCTACCTGGCCGCCATTACCTCCATCGATCCCAGCCTGTATGAGGCAGCCACTTTGGATGGTGCCGGCCGGTGGGGCAAAATCTGGCACGTCACGCTTCCTGGCATCAAGTCCACCATTATGATTCTGCTGATCATGAATGTTGGCAACGTATTGAATGCAGGCTTTGAAGTCCAGTATCTGCTTGGCAACGGCCTGGTCAAGGGTGTTTCGGAAACCATTGATATCTACACCTTGACTTGGGGCATCAGCCAGAACGATTATTCTTTGGGTACTGCAGCCGGTATCTTCAAGAGCGTCGTTGCAATTATTCTGATTCTCGGCGCAAACTGGATTGCCAAACGTGCCGGTGAAGACAGATTGTTCTAAGGGGAGGGTACACATGAAAATCAAATCATCCACCATGGACAAAGTCTTTGTTACCTGCAATACCATTTTCCTGGTTTTGTTCGTCACCATTACGCTGTATCCTGTTCTGAACACGGTGGCGCTTTCTTTCAACGACGGTATCGACGCCGTACGCGGTGGCATCCATCTGTGGCCGCGCATCTTTACGCTCTCGAACTATAAAACGGTTCTGCATCAGCAGAACATTCTCACCGGTGCAGTGGTTTCGGTGGCCAGAACTGTGTTGGGAACCATCTTCTCCCTGGTAACGAACGCACTTTTGGCCTACATCATCAGCCGCAAACGCTTTTTGTTCCGTTCCCAGCTGTCTTTGTTCTGGGTCATCACCATGTACGTGAACGGCGGTATGATCCCCACCTTGGTTTTGTACCGCAACATGAACCTGACCAACTCTTTCTGGGTATACGTCATTCCGGGCATGGTCAGCGCATTTAACGTTCTGGTTATGCGCACTTTCATGGAAGGTCTGCCCAGCGCGCTGGAAGAATCCGCCATGATTGACGGTGCCAACGATTTCACCATCTTTACCCGTATCATCTCGCCCCTGTGCAAGCCGGTGTATGCCACCGTCGCCCTGTTCGTAGCTGTCGGACAGTGGAACTCCTGGTTCGATGCTATGTTGTACAACCGGATGAACACCCAGTATACGACCCTGCAATATGAGTTGATGAAGCTTCTTTCCTCTGTCATGCAGCAAAGCGGCAGTGCCACCACCGGCGGCAACACCGCTACCGCAGCCGTCACGCCGGTTACCGTGCGTTCCGCCGCTACTGTGGTGACGATGCTTCCCATCATTCTGCTTTATCCCTTCCTGCAAAGATACTTTGTATCCGGCATGACCATTGGCAGTGTAAAAGAGTAAAATCCTTTTCCTGCCATCCGCCCCTGTTTTCCAGTGCCTGTAATCTGAAAAGTCAGTTCGGCGGCCCCCTTCAATAGCTATGGCCGCTGCATCTGTTTTCCTCTTGGATGCAGCGGCCATAACTCTATATTTTTGCATGCAGAATATCACCCCTTTATACCTGGAGGTTTTCTATGCTTTCCGTTAAAAATCCTATCATGACAGGCTTCTTTCCCGACCCTTCGATTTGCCGGGTAGGGAACAAATTCTATACGGTTCATTCGACATTTGCGTATTTTCCCGGCGTGCCGGTTTTTGAGAGCGAAGATCTTGTCCACTGGAATTTGATCAGCAATGTGCTCGATCGTGATTCTCAGGTTCCTTTGTCCGGCTGTCAGCATTCCCAGGGGATTTTTGCCCCTACCATTCGTTACCATAAGGGCACCTGGTATATGATTACCACCAACGTGTCCGACCAAGGAAATTTTATCGTCACTGCAAAAGATCCGCGCGGCCCCTGGTCCGAGCCTTACTATTTGGGTGAGTCTACCGGCGGCATTGATCCCAGTCTCTTTTTTGACGATGACGGTACCTGCTATTATATCGGCCAACGGCCGCGTTCTGCCGGGTACCGCTACAATGGCGACTGCGAAATTTGGATTCAAACTCTGGATCTGGACACGATGAAGTTAAAGCCCGATGCCACCATTGTACTTACCGGATTCCAGCGCAAAGCCATTTGGCCGGAGGGACCTCACCTGTACAAAAAGGACGGTTACTATTACATTTTGCATGCGGAAAGCGGTACTTCCATCCACCACAGCGTCATGATCGCGCGCAGCAAAAATGTGTTTGGTCCCTACGAGTACTGCCCCTGCAACCCCATTCTGACGCATCGTCATTTGGGAGCCCAATATCCTGTTACCTGCGTCGGTCATGCCGACTTAGTGGATGACGGAAACGGCAACTGGTATATGGTTGTATTGGCTTGCCGGCCGAACCAAGGGTACACGTTGTTGGGGCGTGAAACCTTTTTGGCAAAGGTCACCTGGGAAGATGGTTGGCCGGTTGTAAATGCGGGGGTCGGTCATCTTGAAGAAGTAGTCACGCTGCCTTACGAGGGGCAGCCTTCTGACGACGTACCCCAATGTAAAACCTATACGTTTGATACACCTTCTCTGCCGCTGGAATTGCTGACTTTGCGCAATCACCGCGATCACGAACTGGAACTGCACGCAGAAGAGCATATTGTTCGTCTTTTCCATCGTTGCGACAGCTTGAAGGATTGCGGTGAGCCTGCATACCTCGCGCTGCGTCAGCAACACTGGAATTGCGAATTTGAAACCAGCTTTATCCCGCATTTCTGCAAAGAGAGTGATTGCGCCGGTATTGCCATGGTTCAAAGCAACGAAAACCATCTGCGGGCAGAGTGCTATCCCCAGGATTCGGGGGTCAAACTTGTTGTTTCTCTTTGCAAAGATGGTAAAGACAGCTGTTTGGCGCAAATGGATCTGCCGGCTGCACTCCCCATCAAACTGAAGTTGCGCGTAGAAGGGCTTGTGGCCAGTGTTCTTTACCAAAGCAATAGTGAATGGAAACCGGTTATCTCCGACATTGATCTGCGCTCTTTAAGCACGGAACATGCCGGCGGTTTTGTCGGCTGTACACTGGGGTTATACGCTTCCGGCAATGGAGAGGACGCTGGTGGTTATTCTGATTTTGAAAGAATGACCTATCGCGAACTTCCCACCAATTAATCCTTCACGAATCATTCGGTAGCGGCTGCCAAATGGGGAGAGAATGTCCAGCCGGCGATGAGCCCGCCCACAAATAAAAAGCCATACGAATCCGCGAAAAGCCCAGCGGATGTGGGTGTTTGGAAACCGAATCTCCCGGATCGATACCTGCGTAACCCGTCCATACTCTTCCCTATCGCAAATACAAAAAGCAGACCCGTGGACTCACGGGTCTGCTTTTTTGTATGCACGATTCATTTACAAAACGAAACGCTTGATTGCTCCGCAACACAATAGGCTTATAGTTTTCAACTCATCTTTTTCAAAGTTGTACAGAGACGTCGGTATTTTCTCCGGTCAATCCAATATACCTTGCATGGGAATACGATGCATTGCGTGATGCCTGGAGGGCTGTGTAACGTCGTTTTTGCTTCTTGTAAACCCCCATTGGTCATCTGGCACTGAAACGTGCTGTATGGTGCCTTAAAATCGATCCTGTGGCATAGCCGGAATTGATTCGAGAAGAAGTGTTTATGGTTACACAGTTCAGACATAAACGTCTGATGGGCAAACTGTTCATCCTGCATGGCGATCATGGCGATTCGCATTTCGTCGGAATTCTGGTCGATGACATTGCGGAGATTGCCAAGAGGTTCCTTCAGACAGAATCCACTGGCAGAGACCCCGATAATCTTCTGAGATGGATCATCCCGCACTTTTTGAGCAATGTTTTTGCTGGTGTTCCCAACGAAAATAAAATCCGCAGAAAAGGCTGCACGCAACGATCCAGGTAATAGGATTGGTTAGACAAATACACCAGAAACCGAAAGGTTGAAGCAGAAAATGAATGCACAAAAAACGGCAAAGAAGCTCGGCCACGCCACCAATTATGGTGATAAGGCCGTTCCCGAGCCCAACCAAAGCATTGCGGAACAGAAAAATCCATGCCAAAAATAAAAGGAACCACACGCTTGTGTAGAGATATTGCAGTGCATAATGTACCATTTCGGGCGAGGGATCACTCAAAAATATCCGCAGAATGGCTTTGGAGGCAATTCCATACAAAGCCATTCCCAGAATTGCAGCACCAAGGGAAAGGAGCATCGTGCTGCGTACACCAACAAAAATGCGTTTTGTTTTCCTGGCTCCTATGTTTTGTGCGCAATACGTAGAAATGCCCGAGCCCAGTGCGATCATAGGTTGCATCACCAAGGATTCAAGCTTAGAAGCGGCAGTATAGGCCGCCATTACGGAAGAACCGAATTGATTGATGCCGCTCTGCAGAATCATAATTCCAAACGCAGTAACGGTTTGGTTTAAAGCCATGGGAATGCCGCTTTGTATCATACACAGAATCCGATAAGGATCGGGGTACAGATCGCGGATACTGAGACGTAGATTGTTGTAGTTGTGAAACATGTACCAAAAGCATAGCAGTGCAGAAATTCCCTGTGACAACACCGTTGCCCAAGCGGCGCCTGCAGTTCCCATATGTAGTGTCGCGATAAAAAATATATCCAAAACAATATTCAAGAATGACGACAAAATGAGGAAATATAAAGGTGTGCGGCTGTCACCCAAAGAGCGAAGGATACTGGCTGCAATATTGTAGGCCATCGTACACAGGATACCGCCAAAGATGACGCGAAGATATTCGTGTGCGTAGAGGAGTACGTTCGAAGGGGTGTGCAACGCTAACAGAATCTGGCGGCTAAAAGAAACGGTAGGAATCGTGAGGATAACTGAAAACACCACTGTGAGCAAGAGTGCTGTGCCAACTACCTTCTTTAGTTCGTTCAGACGGTGCCCGCCAAATGCCTGTGAGACTAAAATACCGCAGCCCTGGGTAAGGCCGGAAGCAAAGCCAATTACAAGATATACAGTGCTTCCGGTCGCCCCCACGGCAGCAAGGGCGTCTTCACCCAAAAATTGCCCGACAATGATCGTATCGGCCATGTTATATATTTGCTGGAATAGGGTTCCAAGCAAGACGGGTACGGAGAAAAAGAAGATGGTTTTGGTGGGGCTGCCTACGGTCATATCTTTTGTCTTGTTCATGGCGTAATCCTCGGATCAATCCCAAACTCTGTGTGATCCACATTCAGGGTGCAAATAGAGCAAAAATTATTCGAGGCGGCATCAAGCTTGTCCGGCTGCCGTCTCGTTGGCATCATAACACCGAGGGGGGTGGATGTCAAGGGGGGAAAATATAGTTCATTTCACCCTTGACTTCTGACCCCGACAGCATTATTGGGCATTGATGATTTGGTACGAACCAACACCAGAAATCACTCCTTTTAGGCTACGCTTTGGCCCACAATAAAGCTCCCAACTGCTAGGCAACCAGGTTTTTCGTTCTGGGTCAAATTGTTTTGAAACAAAAAAGAGAAGGCTTGCGCCTTCCCTTTACAACTGCATATTACCATGCAACAAGTCTACACCAACACCTTTACACAAATAACCTGCCTTTGCGTTTTTATTTTAGCAGTTTACTTGATGTAGATTAAGTACAAGTTTTTGAAGTCAAGAATTACTTCGGTCTTTTCGTCGCCGTAAGGAGAAACATCGAAGCCATCTACGATTTTCAAAAGTTCTTGTAACAGCTTGTGTTTTGATTCATCATTCTAGGTGCTGAAATAACTGGAAAAGGCGCAAGGGCAAAGTATATTCCAATGGACAGAGTATAACACATCACAAAAACGCACGCGTACGATTCTTAACGCGCGCGTGTTTTTTGACGCGTTCTATGTGTGCTATGTCTCTTGACAACCATCTGACCACTCTTTTCTCCCTAGCCGGTTTTATTTGCCGTTTTTCACGCTCCAACGTTTTATTACCGCCACCATAACCAGCGCCGGAAGTTGTGCACACCACACAATTTCCGGCGCTGGTTCATTGTATTTTCCTGGCTGTCACAGTTTTTCCTTCTCGGCAGCCTGCAAAACACCGTCCAGCTTGGCGGATTTTAGTTCCGATTTTCATGATACAGCGCTGCCTCTATTTTGTAGACACATTCGAAGCCCTGATATACTATATTCGCTGGTATAAACTAAAAAAGGGAGGCCCGACACTAAGTGTCGATTCTCCCAATATAGATCAACATAAGAAAAGCGCCCTGCTTTGCAGCAAGGCGCTTTCTGGTGCACCATGTGGGAGCAAACCCGAACACTTTTGTGTATCCGGGCGGCATTGGCATCACGCGGCTGCTCACCCGGAAGTGATGCCTGTTGTTCCTCCGCGCGAGGATAAAAGAGGGGTGTTGAAACATCAAGGGGCTTTTGCGGCATATCCTCGCTTTGCAAACTGGGCTGCGGTATTCCACAGTCCCCTTGACATTTCCCCATCCCTCTTTTTTTAGGCTAATCGCGGAACAACCCACATCTCCTTATCCCGGTGGGATAACAGAATCCAAAAGCAAACATGGAACTTGCTTAGTTCAATAGCATCATAGCGATATTCGCACCAATTCCGACACATGAAAAAGCCGCGAAAAAGTAAATTACCGCCTTTTTAATAAATGTTAATGCTACATTATCTCCACTTTTAGACGGATTTGCATTGTAAAAATCAGAATATCCATTCCAAAATATAATCGCTATAAGGCTGCTAACAGGCGGGATTACCACCGCCCATATCTTCGGCAAATAGTTTGTTGCCCCCGCACTGTTCCATTGCACAGCTGCTACATCTGGCAAATACATAAAGGCAACAATGCTAAGAATCACTGTCACTGCAAGAATGAGCAACTGGATTTTTGTCCTCGTATTCTTCATATCTTATCACCTCGATGTCATTCTATCACACGCATCATTCCAATTCAATTATATTTCTGTTAATTGATACGAGCAACACAAAAAATGACCGTCCTGCTAAATACGCAGAACGGTCAAGAAACTGTCACATTAAACGACCTTACACAGTAGGGAATGGTGCGACAAAAAAGCCGCAACATTCGTTGCGGCTTTTCTTGGTGCACCATCGGGGACTCGAACCCAGGACCCACTGATTAAGAGAAACCAACGTGCAACAATCGTCAATTTTCAAAATTGCGTC
>ENA-UONY01001933-UONY01001933.1-human-gut-metagenome-genome-assembly--contig:-CS9-NODE-1933-length-15754-cov-6.057137_pt1 | contig 15754 bp, 8 predicted proteins | sample MGYA00242465_ERZ724012 | MGnify/ENA metagenome assembly ERZ724012 | reverse complement strand
ATAGGATGCGGCTCGGCATAGTCAAAACGGAAATGTGATTTCCGTTTGTCTCTGCACTCGCCTTTCGCTATCTTTGCAGTTTGAACAAAATGAATAAAAAGAGAACGATATGATAGAATATATTACGGGAGAGGTTACCGATTTAACTCCCGCCACGGCGGTTGTGGAGTGCATGGGAATAGGTTATTTGCTTAATATTTCGTTGAATACTTATTCTTGCCTTTCGAAAGGGCAAGCTACACGTCTGTATGTTTATGAAGCGATTCGGGAAGATGCCTATCAGCTTTATGGCTTTTATGACCGTCACGAACGTGAACTGTTCATATTGTTGATTTCTGTTTCGGGAGTAGGGCCCAATACGGCCCGCATGATATTGTCTTCATTGAATCCTTCTGAGTTGGAGCAGGCGATTGCGTCGGAGAATCTAAATTTATTGAAGTCGGTAAAAGGAATAGGCGCTAAAACTGCACAGCGTGTAATTGTTGACTTGAAAGATAAAATAAAACCTACCGACAATCCGTTAGTAATAAGTACGCCCGCAGCCTCGGAAATTTACGAGGAAGCTGTGGCTGCGTTGGTGATGCTTGGATTTTCACAGCCCCAATCGCAAAAAACAGTTCAAAAGTTATTGCGTGATACTCCTTCGATGAGAGTTGAAGAGGTAATTAAGCAGGCTCTGAAAATGCTCTGATACCGGCGCCGTCGCCTTTTGGGTAAAGGCGGGAATTTGTGTAGGAGTATCGAATGAGAAGACGGATAAGGATTGGAACAATAGTTGTGCTAGCAGTGAGCGGATTAGGAGCCTATTCCGCTTTTGCTGCTTTGCAGTCGGCCGATCCGCAAAGTTCATCGAGCAGTATATCGGCAACGCAAAGCAATAAAGAATCCGATTCCATACAAGTCCGTTATCCTGTCACTAAAACATCACCCGAATCGTACGATGAAATCGGGCAGTTAGCTCCGATGGATTTGAAAAATCCTTCTAATCTGAAAACAGAAGTAGAGTATGATGCCGAAACGAATTGTTATGTAATCCATACCCGAGTCGCCGGGGTTGATGTTTGCACTCCTTTCATGTTGTCGGCGGCCGAGTATAACGATTATACGTTGCGTAAATCCATGCAGCAGTATTATCGGGAACGAAATGCACAGAATTTTGCAGAGAACAGCAAATCGGAGTTTAATTTTTTGGATATGCAGTTCTCTCTCGGGCCATTGGAAAAAGTTTTTGGACCGGGTGGCGTACAATTGAAGACACAAGGTTCTATCGAGTTGAATATGGGATTGAAACATAACAAACTCGATAATCCCGCACTGCCGATGAGTTCCAGAAAGAAGACTTATTTCGACTTCGACGAGAAGATACAGGCTTCGGTAACGGCGAAAGTCGGTGACAAGATGTCGTTCAATATGAACTATAACACCGATGCGACTTTCGATTTCGACTCGAAAAATCTCAAATTACAATATCAGGGAAAAGAAGACGAGATTATTAAGAATATCGAAGCCGGTAATGTGAGTATGACCACGGGGTCGTCGTTGATACGTGGTAGTACGGCTTTATTCGGTGTAAAGACGACTATGCAGTTCGGTAAACTGACGGCTACCGCTCTTATTTCTCAACAACAGTCCGAATCGAAAACGGTCAATGCGAGTGGTGGGGCACAGACCACGCCTTTCGAAATCCGGGCAGACGCTTATGACGAAAACAGGCACTTTTTCTTAGCTCATTTTTTTAGGGACAATTACGATAAATTTGCTTCCAAACTACCTTATGTCTCATCGGGCGTGAGTATCAATCGAATAGAAGTTTGGATTACGAATAAACAAGGCAATTATGAAGAATCGAGGAATATTGTCGGTTTTATGGATTTGGCCGAAAATGTTCATATCGGTAACGACCATTGGATATCGGCTACCGCACAGCAGAATCCGATGAATAACTCCAACTCGTTGTATGCCGAGATTAAAAACGGTTATCCCGATGCTCGTAATATCAATTTGGTGACACAGGCTTTGGAACCTCTTTCTGTTTATGGTATCGAGGGGGGGCAGGATTATGTGAAAATAGAGAGTGCCCGGAAACTTGCTTCTTCTGAATATACCTTGAATTCCCAATTGGGTTATATCTCTCTGAAAAGTAAGCTGAATGCCGATGAGATGATTGCTGTCGCTTATGAATATACTTATAACGGACAGGTTTATCAGGTTGGGGAGTTTTCGGGAGATGTTACCGATACGGATCAATGTCTTTTTCTGAAAATGTTGAAGGGTTCTACCATATCGACCTCATTACCCATTTGGGATTTAATGATGAAAAATGTTTATTCGCTGGGGGCCTATCAGGTTCAGAAGGATAAATTCAGGTTGTATATTAAATATCAGAATGATTCTACGGGGGTAGCTGTAAATAATATACCGGAGGGGAATATATCCAATCGGACTTTGTTGCAAGTAATGAACCTCGACCGTTTGGATGCGAATGAGTCGGAATATTCCGATGGTATTTTTGACTACATAGAGGGGTATACGATTCAATCTTCGAACGGAAGAATTATATTTCCGGTCATAGAGCCGTTCGGTAGTCACTTGGCCGAAAAAATAGGAAATGCGGCGATAGCGGAAAAGTATGTTTATCAAGAGCTGTATGATTCGACATTGACTATCGCCCAGCAAGTATCGGAGAAGAATAAATTTATTATGACCGGAGAATATAAAGCATCTTCGGGCGCAGAGATAAGATTAAATGCGATGAATGTACCTCGGGGATCGGTGGTCGTTACTGCCGGAGGTATGACTTTGGTCGAAAATTCCGATTATATTGTGGATTATGCGATGGGTGTCGTGACGATATTGAACCAAAGTATAATCGAGGCGGGAACTCCGATTAGTGTATCGCTTGAAAATCAATCGATGTTCAATATGCAACGTAAGACAATGCTGGGACTCGATTTGAATTATGCGTTCTCCAAAGATTTTAATGTAGGAGCGACGATTATGCATTTGTCTGAAAAGTCCCTGACAGAAAAAGTAAATATGGGCGATGAGGTACTGAATAATACTTTGTGGGGAGTGAACTTGTCTTATAATACGAATTTTTTATGGTTGACCAATTTGTTGAATAAAATTCCGACTGTAAACGCAACAGCTCCTTCTACGTTGGCTCTCACGGCTGAATTTGCCCAATTGATACCGCATAAATCCAAAAACGGCAGCTCGCAGGGAACATCGTATATCGATGATTTCGAATCGACACAAACAGGGTTGGACTTGAAGTCTCCTTATTCGTGGACGTTGGCTTCCACTCCGTACGACCCTTCATCTGATGCTTTGTTTCCCGAAGCTCGCTATTCCAATGATATTCGTTATGGGCAAAATAGAGCATTGCTATCGTGGTATTATATCGATAGAATGTTTACTCAGAAAAACTCGACATTGATACCGGCTCACCTGAAAAATGATTTGGACCAATTGTCTAATCCTTATGTACGTGAAGTGAGTGTACGGGAAATATTTCCCAATAAGGAAATCAATTATGGAGAATCGACGACCTTACAGACATTGAACCTTTCATTTTATCCACAGGAACGGGGGCCGTACAATCTCGATGCCGATAATATCGACTCACAAGGACTTTTGTTGAATCCGGAGAACCGTTGGGGCGGGATTATGCGAAAAATGGATTATACCGATTTCGAATCATCGAATATCGAATATATACAGTTCTGGCTCATGGATCCGTTTTTAGATGAGAATCAGACTAATCATAACGGGGGAGAATTGTATTTTAATTTGGGAGAAGTGTCGGAAGATATTCTTAAAGACGGTATGAAGTCTTTCGAGAACGGTTTGCCTGTCGACGGTGATACAACACAGATAGCGACTACGGTGTGGGGAAAGGTATCCAAACGTCAGTCGTTGACTTATGCATTCGATAATACCAGTGGTGCACGGGCTTTGCAAGACGTAGGTTTAGACGGTCTGTCGAATGACGAGGAATATGGGTTCTCATCTTATAGAGATTATTTGAACAAGCTCGAAACTAAACTATCTCCGGCGGTAGTAGAGGCTATGCGACAAGATCAGTTTTCTCCGTTTAACGATCCGGCCGGGGATAATTACCATTTTTATCGTGGACACGATTATGACGATGCACAAACTTCTATATTGGATCGATATAAACGATATAACGGAACAGAAAACAATTCTCGGTCTCCCGAGGAAATGAATGATTCGTATTATCAGTCTTCCAAAAGCGTTCCTGATGTGGAGGATATCAATCAGGATAATACGTTGAACGAATATGAAAGGTATTATCAGTACCGCATATCGTTATGCCCCGATAGCTTGGAGGTGGGAAAAAACTGTATTACCGATAAACGGGAGACAACCGTCCGGCTCCGCAATGGTGAAGAAGGAAAAGCTGTGTGGTATCAATTCAAAATCCCTTTGTCTCGTCCTCAAAAGAAAGTGGGATCTATTCAGGATTTTAAGACGATACGTTTTATCCGCATGTTTATGACTGGTTTTGAGTGTGAGACACATTTGCGTTTTGCCACGTTGGAATTGGTTCGGGGTGAATGGCGGACGTATAACTATGCTTTGAATTTGAAAGGAGATGCTCCGGCTCAGGGTAAGATGGATATATCGGTGGTAAATATTGAGGAGAATGCAGGACAGGTTCCTGTTAATTATGTTTTACCTCCGGGGGTAACCCGTATCATAGACCCGGGGCAATCGCAAATAACTCAGCTTAATGAACAAGCCATGTCTTTGAAAGTAACCGATTTGCAGTCGGGAGATGCTCGTGCGGTTTATAAGAACAGTGGTATGGATATGCGTACGTACAAGCGGTTACAGATGTTTGTACATGCAGAGAAGCTGATTGACGATAAAACTAATTTACGAGATGGCGATGTGTCTGTATTTTTACGATTAGGATCCGATAGCAAATCGAATTATTATGAGTATGAGGTTCCGTTGTCATTGACGGAGCCGGGTAATTATAGCACATATAATGCACAAGATCAGGAAGCGGTTTGGCCACAATCCAATATGTTTGATTTCCCTCTTTCTTTGTTTACCGATTTGAAGCTGGAACGGAATGCAAAGAAGCGTATGGATAATTCGACGGTGACGTTTCAAACTCGTTATTCTAGTTATGATCCCGATAAAAATCAAAATAAGGTGACTATCGTGGGGAATCCTTCTTTGAGCGATGTTCGTACGATGATGATCGGTGTGAGAAATAATTCGAATGCAGCTAAGGATATAGTCGTTTGGGTGAATGAAATGCGTTTGACCGATTTTGACCAATCGGGTGGTTGGGCTGCCAAAGCAAATGTAAATCTCGGTTTGTCGGATATTGCTACGCTGAATATCGCGGGGCATGTAGAAACTGTCGGTTTTGGGGGGATAGACCAAAGCCTTACGGAACGTCGATTAGACGATTACTATCAGTATAATATAGCTACGATGGTCGAGTTAGGGCGTTTTTTGCCTGAAAAAGTCAAATTGAAAGCCCCGTTATTTTATTCGATTACCGAACAACGTACTTCTCCTAAATACAATCCGCTCGATCAAGATATCTTGTTGAAAGATGCTTTGGACAATGCGGGTAGTAAAGCCGAGCGTGACTCTATAAGTGATGCTTCGATAGAGAAATCGACTGTCGAAAGTTTCAGTTTGTCGGGAGTTTCTTTCGATATTAGGAGTAAGAATCCTATGCCCTATGATCCGGCTAATTTTTCTATCAGCTATTCTTATAATCGACAATCGAAACAAGACCCTACTACCGAATTTGAGAATACATACGATTATCGGGGTAGTTTCACTTATTCCTATACTCCTTTTGTTAAACCTTTTGTCCCGTTGAAGGGATTAAAGAGTAAATCTAAGCATTTGAAATTTTTGAAGGAATGGGAATTTAATTATTTGCCTAATAATATTGCGTTTAATACCAATATGTCGCGATATTATTATGAACAGCAGATTCGCGATGTGAGTGGATCGGGAGGAATGGCATTGCCGACGAGTGTAAGTAAAAGTTTTTTATGGGATCGGCAGTTCTCGTTGACATGGAATCTCACCAAGTCGATAAACCTTTCGTTGCAAACGATGACGAACGCTCATATCGAGGAGCCGGTCGGTGTGGTGAATAAACAGCTTTTCCCAGATGAATACGAAGCATGGAAAGATACCGTGTTGACCAGCATCAAGAATTTGGGAACACCGTGGAATTATAATCAAACTTTCAATGCATCGTATACGGCTCCGTTCAGCAAGATACCTGTTCTTGATTATTTGTCGTTTAATGCCAAGTATAACGCTACATACACTTGGGATAGGGGAGCCCAGATTTCAGAGGAAATAGATTTAGGTAACTCGGTGAATAATCAAGGGCAGTTGAGCTTTGACGGGCGTTTCAATTTTGAACAATTATACAATAAGTCGAAATATTTGCAGAAGATAAACAAACGTTTTTCTTCCAATAATAGAGCTGCGGCAGCGAAGAAAAATAGAAAATTCGAACGTACCATTTTGCTTCGGGAAGATACTACGGTTACTTTAAGGCATAATCTCAACAATAAGAAGGTAAAAGTTGTGGCGAGGGACGATGCCGGAAAGAAAGTGGCTCTGAGGACGAAAGTTCTCGATGCCAATAATGTAGTGATTCTCGATAAAGGGACCCAACGCTTGAATGTGATAATTACTCCTTCGAATAAGAATGAACGTAATTTCTGGAAAGAAGCAGCCGAATATTCTTTACGGGGATTGATGATGGTAAGAAATGCGAGCGTGCGTTATCGTAAGACCAATACTACTTCGTTACCTCTGTTTTCCCCGAATGTAGGCGATGTATTCGGGCAATCGACTTCGTATGGTCCTATGGCTCCCGGCCTCGATTTCGCTTTTGGTTTTACTGATGAGAGCTATGTATATCGGGCAAAAGAACGTGGTTGGCTTTTATGTGATTCCACGCAGATAAGTCCGGCGGTTATCGGTCGTACCGAAGAGTTTAATTTCGAAATAGCGCTTGAACCTATCCGGGGCTTGAAAATAAACTTGACAGGAAATAGAACAGACACGCGTAGTTCTCAAATGCAATTTATGTTTGACGATATGCCGACTGTACGAGGCGGAAGCTATACCAAGACACATATTGCATTGAAGACTGCATTTAGGAGTAGTTCTGCAAAAGACGGATATTCGTCGCAAGCATTCGATGATTTTTTGAAAAATCGGGAAATAATAGCGGCTCGGTTAGAAGCGCATTACGGATCGTTGGGCAATTATCCGAATAAAGGTTTTATTGCCTCTACCGGCTTTGGAGATAAGCCCTATGATTCGGCTAACGGCGGTGTGAATCGTAGTTCTGCCGATGTAATGATACCTGCATTTATTGCTGCATATTCTGGCCGTGATGCCCGTAAAATCGATTTGTCTCCGTTCCCGGGATTGTCGGCTATATTGCCGAACTGGCGAATTACTTACGATGGTTTCATGCAAATACCGTTTATAAAGAAACACTTTAAAGCGTTTACTCTATCGCATGCTTACCAGTGTACCTATGCTGTGGGATCATTTACTTCGTTCCTTAATTGGGTGGAATCAGACGGGGATTTCGGTTTCGTTCGCGATGAACTTACGGGCAATCCCATACCCTCTTCTCCATTCGATATATCATCGGTAATGATAACCGAGAGGTTCGCTCCCCTTATCGGGTTAAAGGTGACACTGAAAAATAATGTTACAGGCAATATAGAGTATAAAGATTCCCGCACGTTGACATTGAATTCGGCAGCCGGACAAATCGTAGAGGCGTCGACAACCGATTTTACAATCGGGGCCGGGTATAAGATCGCTAATTTTAATACGATTTTGAAATTGAAAGGGTCTCAAACAGGTGTTAGCAACGATTTGACGATCAATGCCGATTTTTCATTCCGCAAGAATCAGGCTCTTATTCGTCGTATCGAACAGAATTTTACTCAGGCAACCAGTGGAACTCGTACTACGATGTTGAAAGTGACGGCCAATTATGTATTGAGTAAACGTATTACGGTAGGGGCTTATTTCGACCATCAGATTAATACACCGTTAGTATCCTCTTCATCATATCCTATTACGAACAGCAATTATGGAATCTCGGTGAGATTATCGTTATTGAAATAAAAGGAATTTATATTTTAAGTTAAACAGGTCGTTTGTTTAAACTGTTTCTTCAATTATTCGTTTTTCTTAATTAAAGGAGGGATAGAGAAATTTTTGAGTCGGAGCTTAAACTCCTATCTTTGCAGTTGAGATGCTTCTCCGTAGTTTTATAAAACCCAAATAAATGTATTGAATAAATGAAACGACTGATTTTTATTCTTATGGCTTTGTTGTCTTATGGCATTTTGAGAGCCGAGACTTTGAAATCTCCTGACGGGAACATTGTATTAGATTTTGAATTGGACAATGGAGTCCCTGTTTATAAAGTAGATTATAAAGGTCGGCCGGTTATTAAAGAGAGTAAATTGGGATTAGAGTTAAAGTCGGGAAAAAATTTAACCGATGGATTTCGTTTGGCTGGTTCTGAGACATCGACTTTCGATGAAACATGGAAACCCGTTTGGGGAGAGGTAAAAGAGATTAGGAATCATTATAATGAATTGGAAGTAACATTGGAACAACCGTCGACCGATCGTCGTATGATTATTCGTTTCCGGGTATTTGACGATGGGGTAGGATTCCGATATGAATTTCCCGATCAGCCCAATTTGGATTATTTTGTGATTAAAGAAGAGAAGACGCAGTTTGCTATGGCGGGAGACCATACTGCTTTTTGGCTCCCGGGCGATTATGATACACAGGAGTATTCCACTGTGACGTCGAAATTGTCCGAAATCCGTGGATTGATGAACGAGGCTATTACACCGAATTCTTCTCAAACTCCATTCTCTCCTACGGGGGTGCAAACGGCTTTAATGATGAAAACCGACGATGGCTTGTATATTAATTTGCATGAAGCTGCATTGGTCGATTATTCTTGTATGTCGCTCGATTTGGACGATAAAAATATGATATTCGAGTCTCACCTTACACCCGATGCATTGGGGGATAAGGGATATATGCAAACCCCGGCGAAATCTCCGTGGCGCACGATTATTGTTAGTGACGATGCGCGTGATATTCTTGCATCCAAAATGACTCTTAATCTGAATGAACCGTGTGTCTATGAAGATACGAGTTGGATAAAACCGACGAAATATATAGGTGTATGGTGGGAAATGATAACCGGGAAAAGTACTTGGGCTTATACCGATTTGCCTCATGTGAAACTCGATTTGGTCGATTATTCTCGTTTGACGCCTAATGGACGTCATGCCGCTAATACCGAGCATGTAAAAGAATATATCGATTTTGCCGCAGAACATGGATTTGACGCTGTACTGGTGGAAGGTTGGAATATTGGGTGGGAAGATTGGATAGGTAAGTCGAAAGACTATGTATTCGATTTTATCACACCGTATCCCGATTTCGATGTAGAAGAAATAGAGCGGTATGCCAAATCGAAGGGGGTGAAAATGATTATGCATCATGAGACCTCGGGTTCGGTTCGTAATTATGAACGGCACATGGAGAAAGCATATCAGTTTATGAACGATCATGGCTATGATGCCGTGAAGAGTGGATATGTGGGAGATATTATACCTCGTGGGGAACATCATTACGGACAATGGATGGTTAATCATTATCTCTATGCATTGACCGAAGCCGCCAAGCATAAGATTATGGTGAATGCCCATGAAGCTGTTCGTCCTACGGGTTTGAGCCGTACTTATCCCAATCTTATCGGTAACGAGTCGGCGAGAGGAACCGAGTATGAATCGTTCGGGGGCAATAATCCCGACCATACCACTATTTTGCCGTTTACACGGCTTATCGGAGGTCCGATGGATTATACTCCCGGTATTTTCGAAACGGATATTTCTAAACTTAATCCCGATAACCACAGCTATGTTCGTTCTACTTTGGCTCGGCAACTGGCTTTATACGTGACCATGTATAGCCCTTTGCAGATGGCCGCCGATTTACCCGAAAATTATAATCGTTTCCTCGATGCTTTTCAGTTTATTAAAGATGTGCCTGTCGATTGGGACGACAGCCGTTATTTGGAGGCAGAGCCGGGAGATTATATTACGGTGGCACGCCGGGAAAAAGGTGGTAATAATTGGTATGTAGGTTCCACGGTCGATGAGAATGGGCATACGGCTCGTTTCTCCTTAGATTTCTTGGAGCCCGGGAAAAAGTATATTGCGATTATATATGCCGATGCTCCCGATGCTCATTATAAGGATAACCCGCAGGCTTATACGATTTGTAAATATATTGTGACGAACAAGACTCGTATCGTTCAGCCTTGTGCTCCGGGTGGAGGCTTTGCTATGAGTATCGAGGAGGCTACCGATCCAGCAGCTTTGAAAGGATTGAAAAACTATAAACCGTAGATTGCGGTAAGATGTGAATAGGAGGGTAGGACTTATACAATAAGTCCTACCCTTTTTATATTAGCGTAACCGATTGCTGATGATGTTTTCGGAGTAGATATCGACAGACGAAAGATGGAAATCAGAGGAGACGTTTCCGCAAAGAATAAGCCTGAAATATTTATATGCCGGACCTGTAAAACGCATGGGTAATTGCCCAGCTATTTTTGATGCGCTCGATATTTCACAGATTTTGGAAAAGTTGCCTTCGGCATCATTGCCTCCCCAAAGAGAAAGCAGGAGCTTTCCTTCTGACATCGAGAGCCGCCAGAAAACTTCTCTCCATTTTTGGTAATCTTCACTTTGGAGAGTAATTGGTCGGGATACGAGTGCGATTGGGGTTATCTCTGCTGATTCTTTTTGTAAATCGTAAACTTTTCCCTCTGCGTCTTGGGCGAGTAGATGACTGGCATCATAGAATAGGGAAGAGTACTGTCGGCTTATGCGATACATGTAGAGAGAAGAAATATGAATAATGAGACTATATTTGAGATCGGGCCTGCAACATATCAATTCTTTTTCGATTGTATTGTAGGCGATGATACTTCCTTGAATAAACTGAGATAAAGTCGTTTGATCGGTGGTCGCAGGAATTAATGTAGAGTTTATGTCGTGGTGATCGATTGGGCTATTGTTTTCGCAGGCGGTTTCGTCGAACGATAAGAGTTGTTGTATTTCGGAGCCTCGTATGATAAATAATCCTTTTGCCGTAGTAAACATAATCATGTCTTCGAGAGGGACGATAGGGTTTTCCGGCAGTATGGGTTCTCGATTCAGTTGATGTTGTGCTCCGTAACATACGATTCCGTTTCCGTTTTGCAAAGCCCATATTCCTTCTTCTGTAAATACATATAAGGGAAATTCACCGAACTGTCCTTCCGATAAAGCTGCTGTAATGGTCGCTATGCCTGTAATCTCTCCGTTCGAGATGGTATAAGTTTGTTCGGACGGGAATACAAACGGGTTTTCGAGTTCCGAAACCCGCAGTATATTAGGCTGTGTGTAAGTGTCATTTTCGGACAAGGGTATATCGAGTGGGGTAGAGGCCGGCAGAGAATCGTTTTCCAATGTGATTGCAGAGAGTGTCTCGTCAAGATAATCGGCCCTATTTTCATATTCGGAGGCTGTCAGTAGAAAGCTCCCTTTGTATCGGGTTTTCTCGCTTTTTACGACGATTTCCATTTTATAGGCGTTACTGTCGGGGTAAGAAATCAAAGGTGAAAGTTGATTGAAGAAATAGTTCGATTTCCCGTGCCAAACGACTTTGCATTCTCCTCTTTCGGTTTTGAGATAAGTGCAGATATAAGCACTGACAGTCTCGGCATTTTTGTTTCCCACGTTGAACAGACTGAGGGGAAATCCGGGAAAAAGTTTTTTCTTTAAGTTGGCTATGTGTAGTCTTTTGTTGTGTATATAGCTGACATGTGCTCCCGTAGAAAGCAGTGTCGTATTATCTGGCGAAAGAACCTCCTCGTGTATGAGTAAATCTGGCCGTATCTTATTTTCTATGGCGTACGATTCACCTTCCTTCCAGTCGCTCCAATCCTCTATGGTCGCTATTTTATAAAATAGAGAATCTTGTAAGTAGCGTTTCTTTATCTCTTTCAGGTCGAGAAACGAGATGTCTCCTTTCAGTAGAAAAGAGATCGTTTCGTTTTCTTCTGTACGTTCGATCGTAAATTTAAGGCCTTGTTGTTTTTGATCGGGTTCGAAGATCGTGGCTTCGGGAGAGACAAAAAAGTCTATACTTCTTACGATATCTTTCCAGTTGTCGAGATTGAATTGATGAATATAATATTTCAGGCTATAATTCCCGGCGATGATTTGTCCTTCATGAGAACCTAAGCAAAGATTGTTTGAATTTTTCAATCGTATGCTCATTTGATAGGGTTGTATGGGGTGTGGCAAAGAGACCATGACCGGAGCCGATGAAAAAATTCGGCTCCCATCATATAAAGTGAGGGCATAACGTATGAGTATGGGTTGTATGAAATAGTGCCGTTTCCATGCTTTTTCTTGTAGCTGAAAGAATGCATTGTAGTAAGCATCGTTGTAATAATTGATGTCTTCGGTGTCGAGTCGGGTAGGATTGCTGTATCCATGTTGAAAGGTATATTCGCTTACGAAGTAGGCATCGGTATATTCTACATAAGGGAAAAATGAAATTTCAGGTATGTCGGGCTTTTCACCCAAAAAGATATATTTTCCCTCTTTATAAAGTAAATAGTATATACTTTCGGTACAGATGATTATGAGTGTGTTTCCTATGGATTGAATAGACAGAACTTGTAGGTCGTTTAGCTCGAACAACAGGATTGATTCTTTTTGGATATTTCCGTTTTCTTTTTTTATCAGAGCCTCATAATACAAGGTATTTTCATTTTCCGTTATGTGATGCTCTCCGTCGTAGCAGATATGAACATAGACGAGCCGATGGTTTTTCTTTTCCGGAGTGTATAGATATTCCGGTGTCCCGACAGGTTTGAGGCAGTTTGATTGATTTCGTAAATTGACAATAGCTGTGCAGTCTCCCGGCTGTGCCGAGTTCGGTGGGGAATAACGGTTCATGCCGTTAAATGTAATTCTCGATTTCATAGAGCTGGTAATTTTTCGTAAAGGTACACCCGGTATGCGGCTCTATTTTGGCATGATGATATTCTTTGAAAAAGAGACTCCTTCCGAAGCTATTGATTGAATTTTTGAAAATAAAAATAGGAAGGAGTCTCCTGTTTCCCGCTTTGGGGAAACTGCGCAATTGCCCAAGTATAACCAATCACTTCATTTATTGCGCAAATTTGTTCTTCTACTATGGTTTTCAAGGTAAAAACAAGTGATATTGAATGAAAGTTCATTTTTGGAGCGATTATAAATTATATGTTTTTGAATGAGACTTTATTTTTAATCGAGATGTTTTATCCGGGAAATGATTATCTTCGCTTATAGAATGAGAAACTTTATGGACAGACTTAATTTTGCGGCCATAGATATTGGCTCGAATGCAGTGAGATTGCTTATCAAAGGTATTTATCCGGGAGAGAGTGTATCGGATTTATCGAAAGTTTTTATTGTGCGTGTACCGCTGCGATTGGGACAAGATACCTTTACAAAAGGTCGTATTTCTACGGAGAAGACAGAAAAATTATTACGTCTCATGCATGCTTTTTCTCAGCTGATGCAGGTTTATAATGTCTTGTCTTATCGGGCTTGTGCTACGTCGGCTATGCGGGATTCTTCGAATGGAGCCGATATTGTCCGATATATCTCGGAGAGAAGTGGAATAAATATCGAAATTATTAATGGTCTTGAAGAAGCACGTATCGTATATGATAGTCATATCGTGGACGAGCTGGAACAAGAGGGCGATTTTATCTATGTCGATGTTGGTGGCGGAAGTACCGAGATAAGTATAATTAGTGACCGTTCGTTACTCCAATCTCAATCTTATAATATAGGAACTGTACGTATTTTGAATAAAAAACTGAGTCGTAGTGAATTGTTCCGTATGTATAGGGATTTAAAGCGTTTGAAGGAAACGTATCGGCATATCTCTATTATCGGGTCGGGTGGTAATATCAATAAATTGCATCATTTGGCTGGCGTATCTGCTCGGGAGCCATTGACTGTGGAGCAGCTTTTGACCCTGAGGAATGAGTTGAATAGCTATTCGATCGTGGAACGTATCGACCGTTTTGCATTGAAACCCGACCGAGCCGACGTGATTGTACCTGCCGCCGATATTTATTTACAAATAGCGACGCATATCGGCGCACGAGAAATATGGGTTCCTACCATAGGAATCGTTGATGGTATTATTTATTCTCTTTGTTCCGATTACTTGAAAGAGAAAGAGAATTGATGCCTATTTCCTTTTCTCCCATTTAGGCCTCCCGTCTTTCTTTTGGATAAAATCGCGGATAAATATGGCTGTCTCTTCACTGCCCAATATAGAGGAATCGATAGAAAGGTCGTATGAAGAGGCTACTCCCCAACCCTTATCGGTATAAAAATTGTAATAAGAAGCTCTTAGTTTATTTTTCTTTTCGGCGAGTTCGATAGCCTCTTTTCGAGTCATTCCTTGTGAGCGGCTGATGATTCTCTTGATTCTGTCTTCAAGGGGAGCATGTATAAATACATTGTAACATCGTGGGTATTGTCTGAGAATATAATCGGCGCAACGTCCGACGATGACACACGATTGAGTTTCGGCCAAATGACGAATGACGTCGGATTGAAATTTGAAAATGTATTCATTCGATAGACCTCCGTCGCCCCATATTCCTCCTGCTCCTGTGAGCCAGTTTATTGAAAAAGAATTTAATAAAGCGCTTGGAGCCCGCTCGTCGGCTTTCTCGAAATACTCGGTGCTGAGTCCGCTCGATTTCGAAGCCTCGTTGATTAATTCTTTATCGTAATAAGCTATGCCGAATAAATCGGCCAAACGTTTTCCTATTTCTCGTCCTCCGCTTCCGAATTGACGGCCTATGGTAATGATGAGATTGTCATTCATGATGGTTGTAGATTCGATTATTCATAAGCAAACATACATCAAAAAAATATTAATTCCTATATCAAGTATCTTTTTTTGTTTACAGAAATTGTTTTTTAGGGTTTCTTGAACTGTTTTTGTGAAATATTTTGTTGCGAAGAAAGTTTTTATTTAATTTGTGCCATTCAAAAGAGGTCAGCTATGAATAATGATTTGAAAAAAATATTGAATAGTGATACTGATGGATTGCTCACCTACGAATATATTGCCAATCATATGGGCTCTTGTGATGAAGATATGCCCGTCCTAGCCGATAATATTATACGGGTAGATATGACGGGGCAGATTACGGTGAGTGCCGCATTATATTTGCACGCTACGGGAGCTGAGAAATATAGGGAAATTATTGACAAGCTCATCGTGGCTTCTTTGTCGAAAGATAGAGAACACAAATATATTGTCGATTTGTTGTCGGGGATTTGGGGCGAAGACTATAAGTCGCATGCAGAGGAGTTGAAGCAAGAAAGTGATAATTTCAGGCGTATTTATAAGCGTGTTTATGTGAACGATATAATTTAGTTTTTTGAGAAATAACAAAGCGGAGGCTTTCCCTCGTTAGAGAAAGCCTCCGCTTTGTTATGGAACTTGAAGTATCGTTGTTATTTAGAATAGATATTGTCTGTTTTTTTTTGCAAAAATTGTTTTTTAAATTGTTTTTTTTTTTTTATTTTGTTTT